>FWPU01007669.1_pt1 | contig 19553 bp, 21 predicted proteins | sample 2228361 | NCBI WGS metagenome assembly FWPU01 (sample SAMEA103939777, study PRJEB20133) | metagenome
TGGGAGTAACACGCCCTGCCTTAGGGAGCCAGGAAGGCGCGTGACTCCGAATTCATGGCGCAGTCAACCGCAAAGGGTATAAGCCCCTTGGGGCAAAGGTAGCATTTCCCACTCGCCAGGCTGGACTTGACATCCGGGACGATGTCCATACCTCGGCAAAGGACTCCCGGAAGACGTACCGATTGAATTAGCCGAGTCAAGCTGATAATCTATAACTGCGGTCTAGAAAAAAGAGAATCGGGGACATGCTATGCAAGAAGTTTTCCACGAAGCTGTAAATCTGCTGGAGAAGGGCGACCCTATAGTTGTCGCCACGGTAATTCGCACCAAAGGGTCAACCCCCCAGAAGCCCGGGTCCAAGCTCCTGGTCCGCAAGGACGGTAGCGGCGTTGGCACCCTGGGTGGAGGCTGCGTGGAAGGGGATATCTGGTTTGCCGCCAGGGAGCTGCTGAAGCGGGGAGGGCAGGCCCAGTACAGGGAGTACCAGCTCAACGAGGACCTGGCGGCCAAGGACGGCCTCGTGTGCGGCGGCACCATGTACTTCCTTATTGACCCGGTGTACAGTCCCCGTGATTATCTTACCTACGCCAGGGCCATTGACGCCGCCTACAGGGGCGAGATGCCCGTGGCGCTGGCCACCCTGGTCCGGCCGGCCGATGGACTTGCTGCCGCCATCGGTACAAAGCTTTTCATTCGTGAGGATGGCACCACCGAGGGCTCGCTGGGCCACCCCGACCTTGACCACGAGGCCATGAAGAAGGCCCTGGAGCTGATGGCCCACGGCAAGACCGAGTATGTCGTTGCCGACAACGGCGCCGAGTACTTCATCGAGGCCTACACCACGCCGCCGCAGCTAGCAGTGTGCGGCGGGGGCCACATCGCCAGGGCGCTGGCGCCGCTGGCCAAGAAGCTGGGCTTCCGGGTATTCATCACCGATGACCGCCCCGAGTTTGCCAACAAAGAGCGCTTCCCCGAAGCAGACATAGTCATCGCCGCAAGGCCTGAGGAGGCGCTGCCCCAGCTTCCCGTCAACGCCAACACCTTCATTGTCGTAGCCACCAGGGGCCATCGCTTTGATGACGTCGCCCTGGAGGCCGCGGCCCGGACGCAGGCCAGGTACGTTGGCCTGGTGGGCAGCAAGCGCAAGACCATCCTCATCTACGAGAACCTGGTGCGCCGGGGCATTCCCCTGGAGCGCATCAAGGCTGTCAGGGCGCCCATCGGCTTGGACATACACGCCAGGACGCCAGACGAGATCGCCGTCAGCATCATGGCCGAGATACTGATGTTCCGCCTGGGTGGCACCGGGCAGCCCATGAAGCTGGAGGAGTGGCGTATAGACCGCCTGGTGGAGAAGGTCCAGAAAGAGGCATCCGCGGCCGTCGCTGACTAGGCCATGCCTGGCATCTCCGCCATCCTCACCGCAGCCGGCGAGTCCACCCGCATGGGGCGGCCCAAGCCGCTTCTGCCCTGGCGTGGCGTGACCCTGGTGGAGCACCAGGTGCGCTGCCTTCTGGAGGCCGGGGCCTCGGAAGTTGTCGTTGTCCTGGGCCATCGGGCCGACGCCGTGGCGCCTTACGTCAAGGGGCCGAGGACGCGGTACGTCGTCAACCCCGACTACAGGCTGGGCAAGACTACCTCCATCAAGGCCGGCCTGCGGGCCATCAGCAGGGACGCCGATGGCATACTCCTGCTGGCCGTGGACCAGCCACGCACCGCTCAGGTCATCTCCACCATCATCAAGTCGCACCTGGAGAACAACGCCCTCATTACCTCGCCGCGCTACCAGGGGCGCGGGGGCCACCCGCTGGTGTTCTCCGCCGTACTCCGGGGGGAACTGGAGCGCATCAGCGAGGAGCGGCAGGGCATCCGGGAGGTCTTTCAGGCGCACCGGGAGCAGGTCAACGAGGTGGAGTTTGACGACCCTATAGTCCGCCTGGACCTGAACGACCCCAGGGCCTACGAGGAAGCCCTGGCGCGCTACGGCGCCGTCACCCCCTGACGAAGCTGGACGCGGCTTTCTTCCAGCGGGCCGAGGCAGCGACTCATCCGGGGGGTGCAGCCCCGGGACTCTGGCCGTCGTCTGGAGGGCCGCCGCCTGGCCGCGTTGGCCCGATAGCGCGCAGCAGCCACTTCATCACGTAGGCCACCAGGGCGACCACGGCTGCCCCGGCTACAATGGCCGCTGTGCTGAGAGCGCCCGGCCCGGGCGTGGCCGAAGAGGGCACTGCGCCCGTCACGCTGGCCTTCCACTCCCTCTCCAGCCCCTCCAGGGTCTTGCCGTAGGCCTCCGGCACCGCTTCCTCGATGGCCTTGCCCTCGTTCAGCAGGCGTAGCAGGTCTCGCATGCGGCCTTCGCCGTAGGTAGTCATCATGTAGGCGACTATGCTCCTGGCCTGGGCGTAGAATAGCCTGACATCCTGGGGCCTGCCAGGCACGGCCTTCATGGCCCGCAGGGGCAGAAGGCGATTGTCCCGCGCCGCCTGCTCCACCGTCACGTCGCGCCCGTGGGGGCCTGGCTCGAAGTACATCGCCAGGCCCTCGTTGAGCCACGCGGGCACCATGGCCAGGGGCGAGTCCAGCGCCTGGTCCAGCAGCAGGTGCGTGGCCTCGTGCACCAGGCCGTCCCGGCCCAGGCCCACCAGCAGGAACAGGCCGTACTCGCCGTAGGCGAAGCCCCCGAAGACGTGTTCCCGCCTGGTCGTGTCGCTTATCAGCGGGAAGCTGCGCTGGGCCTCCAGGCCCGAGTTGAGGATGACCGCCTTGACTGGCTGTACCGCCTCCAGCCCCAGCGTGCGCCCGACGGCCTCAACCTGAGGCGCGACCTCGGCGGCGGCTGCCATCACCTCGCTCTCAGGCCGGTCGTGCCACAGAAAGACCAGGTGGCCGAGCTCCAGCCGCTGCCACTCATACTGCGGGTCCTTGTACTCCAGCGTGGTACGCGGCGTCTCCAGCACCTGGCCGGCCTCGTCGCGCAGCAAGTAGTAGTACTCGATGTCCGTGCCGCTGGGTATGTAGCTGGCCCCGCCGGTCTTTATGCGGAACTCGGCGGCCACGCGCGTCCCGGGCCGGAAGGTGGGGTAGCCGTACACCGTCGTCCGCTTGCGCCCCAGGGTGTAGAAGAGGGTAATCTCCCGCACCGGCGCCTCGGACTCGGCCTCCAGCCTCAGCACGATCTCCTCGGGAAAGAATACCTCATGGGTAATGGAGATGATGCGCGTGGCGGGGCCGGCCTGTGGCCCTGCCCAGGTGCTACTTGCCATCGGCACGGTCAGGGCTAACAGCAGACCCAAGATAAGACTCACCGGCATCATGGAAGGCACTATATCCCAGTGATCCTGATGGAGGCGTGGGCCTTGTAAATGCGGTTGATGTTCAGCAACAGGGCGGTGAACTCCTCCACGTAGCGCGCGTTCTCCAGGGGGCCACCATCAACGGCCCGCACGCCCTGTATCTTCTCCGCCAGCTTCATCACCGCCTCCTTGGCCCTGGCAGCGTTGGCGCACACGATGACGTCCGAGTCTATGGAGGCCCTGGGGTCCAGCAATTCCTGGGCGCTGACGGTATGGAAGGCGGCGACCACCGTGGAGTCGGGCAGCACCGCCTGCGCCTGCTGCGCCGCCGAGCCTTCGGCCACCGGCACGGCGGCAGCCCTGCCCTTGCTGAACACCAGAGGCACCACGGCATCCACGATAGTCTTGCCGGCCAGAGGCCCCTTCAGCGCCTCCAGGGTGTCCCGCTGCGCGGCGTAGGGCACTACCACGAAGACTACGTCGGCCTCGCGGGCCACGTCGGCGTTGGCCAGGCCACGCACCTGGCCCTCGGGCGCGACTTGCAGGACGCTGTCCGCTGCGGCCCTGGCCCGCTCCGGGTCGCGAGAGCCTATCAGCACGTGCTCGCCGGCCATGGCGAACCGCAGGGCCAGGCCGCGGCCCTCTGGCCCGGTGCCACCCAGGAATCCAAGCATAGCTCCTCCTTGTGCTTCGCTGCCCGCAGCGAGTCCCACGGTACGCTGGCCCTGGCAGGGCCCACATGACTACTGTAAGGGCTGCGTGGAAGCCTGCGCAAGCTCCCTCGGCAGGCTACGATACCCTGTCCAGTTGCTGGAGTAACATCTCGGTGGGGGGACGGTCGGCTATATTCTGGCCGATGTACCACCACCGTATGATGCCCTGCTTGTCAATGATGAACACCGAGGGCGTCGCTACCCCATCTCCCAGGAGGTTGTAAACGCCGTAGAGCCGTATGGTGTCAGCCGTGGGGTCGGACAGCACCGGGAACTGGATGTTGTGTAGCTGCGCCATCTGCCTGGCGCCCTCCAGGGAGTCCTTGCTGATGGCGATGACCTCGGCGCCCCGCTGCTGGAACTGGCTGTAAGCGTCTTGCAGCTCGCCGAGCTGCGTCCTGCATATGCCTCAGCCAAAGCCCCTGTAAAAGACCAGCACCACCCAGCTTTCCCCCAGATAGTCCGACAGCGAGACCTGGCCGCCGGAGGCGCTGGGCAGCGAGAAGGGCGGGGCGCTGGTCCCGCTTCCGGCAGTCGGCGTGGCCGCAGGCGACGACGCGGGCGTGGGGGCGCACGCCGCCAGGAGGGCGGCCAGCGTCAGCGCCATGGCTACCAGGGCGAGCAGCCAGCGCAGGCGGGCGTGCCCGGGTATGTGCCGGTATAAGGTCCCCATGTTCATGCCTCGTTGACGATGGGCTGGGCGATGATCCACAGGCTGGTGGCGGTGTAAAAGACCATCAGCACCAGCATGGGGTACTGGCTGCGCAGGGCGCGGGCATGGTCGGCCATGGTCCGCAGCGCGATGACATGGGCGATATACACCGCCAGGATGTGGCCCAGCACTATGGCTGCTATGGAGATAAACCAGACTGCCCTGGCATTGAGCACGCCCAGATTCATCACATAGTCCGCCGTGCCAAGGATGTTCCAGCCGAAGCCGAAGGGGTCCGATGCCAGCGGGATGATGAGCTGGCCCTGGATGGCGATGAAGGACACGTAGTGGGCCAGATTGTAGGCCAGGGCTATGGGCACCAGGGAGAAGACAAAGGCCCGCGCCAGCTCCGAGAGGGGGACTTCCTCCCCTGAGAAGCGTTTCATTGCCCAGGAGAAGGCGGCGTAGACCGCCGCGAAGAGGGCCGGCAGCAGCACCAGCCCCAGGGTGTCGGTGGCCGCGCCGGCCCGGGCGCCCAGGAAGGAGAAGGCCGGGCCGATGCCGCTATGCACCTCGCCCCAGGCCGGCGTCTCCGTCAGGCCGTCGAAGGTCACTGTTGCCAGCGCCAGCAGGACAAAGGCAGCGGTGGCCAGGGACACCTTCTGGGGCAAGGCCAGCCCCACGGCGTAGGGGCGCAGGGCCAACTGGCGCTGGTCGCGGCTGGCCCGCTCGAAGCAGGCGTAGCAGTCCACGCACTCCTTGCCGGGGCCGCCGCACCCCAGGTCGCAGGTATCGCAGGGCCGGGAGTGCCGGCCGGCCCCCCCGGGTGCGACCCTTACCTCGGTGGGCGAGAAGCGGGCGAAGAAGCCGAACAGCACCGAGAAGGCCTCGCCGTGCTGGAGCCACTGGTGCTTGCCGAAGGCCACCATGCCCGCCAGCGTCACCAGGGAGTACAGGAGCACAATCGCCGCCAGCCTGCGCGGGTCAGCGGCCCCGCCGTAGACGTTTTCCAGCCAGGCGAAGGCCAGGAACAGGAGCAGCGCCGGCCAGGCGTCCCAGCCGCGCGGGTACCGGAACGGGGGTGTGTGGCCGCCGCGCCGGCCATACACCAGCCGCTCGCCCCACTCAAACAGGGCCTTCCAGGGGTTCAGGACCATCCACAGGTGGCCCACCAGGGCGCTGATGTACCCCATGCCCACCCACCAGATGATCCACACGAAGACCGGCGCGAAGTTGTCCACCGTCCTTGACGTGCCCAGCAGGCCCGTGAGGACCACCAGGCCGAGGATGAACACCGACAGGGCGCGGCAGGCGTTCAGCAGCGCGCCGCTGGCCAGGATGGGCCTGAGCCAGCCTACTCGCAGCAGGTCATACCTGGGGTACGTGAATTCGCCCGAGGGCTGCCGGACAAAGAGGCCGATGACCACAAAGGAGAAAGCTACCGTGGCGGCGGCGCCCAGCATGAAGTAGTTGAGGGGCAAGGGCAGGTCGTACCGCTCCCCGAAGCCGTGGGCGTAGGCGGGCGCGGCGGCCATGCTTGCCGCTCCGGCCAGCGCCAGGGCCACTGATAGTCTGGGAACCCTCTTCATCGCCCTGCTCCTACCGTGGATAGACTTCCAGCGTGCCCAGCGTGACCTCTTCCTCCTGATGCATTCCCTGATGCATTCCGCCGCTTTCCCCGGTAGGGAGTTCGCCGGCGGTCACACGCTGCCTGCGGGCGGAGGTGTTCAGCCACACCAGCACCGTGCCGGGCTGGACCGAGACTTCAACAGGCTGGAAGGAGCCGTCCTCCAGTATCTGTATCTGGACACTGCCCGAGAGGGATGCATCATTGCTTACAGTAATAGTGCCCGTGAACTCGTGGCCCATGTGGTTGTGGTAGGGGAAGGTCTTGCCCTCCAGGTCGTGGCCCACCTGGTAGCTGAAGGTCTGGTTGCTCTCCAGCACGGGCGAATCGAAGAGGGCGCCATGGGCCTCCAGGCCATCCTCGCCGCCCGGGTGGAAGGTCATGGTGAAACGGCCCGTGGCGTTGGCGGTGAGCTGGACGGACGCAGTCTGCCCTGGCGTGACGCTTTGCTCGATATCGTAGCCGTGGATATGGACAGCGCCCGCCTGGTCGGTCCGAAAGCGTAGGGTCACGGAGTCGCCCTGGTTGACACGCACCACCGCCGGGTCGAGGGCCAGTTTGCCTTCCCTGATCTCCAGGTCGAACTGCCTGGCCTCTGGCCCTGACGACCCGCACGCGCTGGCCACCAGTGCCGTCACCAGCAGCGCAGGGACTATAGCCATTCGAATGAAAGGGTGAAGCGCCATGGTTAGCATTCCTCGTCTCTCCTCACATGGAAGGCCCGTTGCCGGCCCCGGCAACAGGCCGCTGATTGCCTGGACTGCCTCTCTGATGGATGTGGGCCTTGCCCGCAGAGGCGGCTACCCTGGGGACAGTCGCCGGGAATGGCATACTGCTCACCGCCGGGCCGCCGCCACTAGCGGGCGGCCTTTCTACGCGGGCTGCCATGGCCTCGTCGCCGCAGATACCAGCGCAGGAGCGAGAACCAGATGTAGCCCAGCACCAGCAAGGCGATGACGCCCACCACTGTGGCGAATATGCTCATAATGGGGTTAGGCTCCCGGACCTCGATGGGGAACTGGGCGGAGGCCTGGCCCAGGCGGCCCTCCACATTCAGGGTGAACACCCACTGGCCGATGCGGTCCACCGAGGTGTTGACCTCGTAGAAAGCCGCGCTGGTAAGCCCGCGCTGGGCCTCCACCGGGCCTATCTGCGCCGCGTCCGCTCCTGGGCCTCTGCCGGTCACCATCACCCGCGCGTCCAGCACCGGCGCCCTGGTCGCCAGGTCGTTGACCAGCACTGCTATGTGCAGGCTGCCGATGGTCGGGCTGGCCGGGCTGGTGCCCATCACTATCTCGTATGGCCCGGCAGTCTTGCTCACGAAGTTGGACACCTGGCCGTTGGCGTCAGCGGTGCGGCCTGGCATGGCTGCCAGCGCCAGGGCTAACAGCGCTACCAGGGAAATATAACCGGCTCTGAGGGCCATAGGAACGGCGCTCCTTGCTGGGACAGCTACATTACTGGACGTGGCCCATGCGTTGGCCGGCCTGCGGCGGCGCAGGCCGTCAGATGGCGGCAGCGGGCGGTCTTGAGGGAGGGGGAATGTAAGTCTGCCTCCAGCGTTCCGTCGGAGGCAGCGGGAGCGGCAGGGTAGAGGTGGGTTCGAAGGACAGCGCCAGAAGGCTGTCCGCGTGCCAGGCTACCGTGCCCAGCCCCGAGGCAGGCCCGCTGTCGTAGTTGTACAGCATGACAGGCCCACCCTCAGGGCCGGCATCCTGTGGCGCCGGGTAGTCGTGGCTATGGTTGTGGTCGAAAGTACCGTGGGTGTGGTTATGGAACAGCCCGACGTGGATGTGATAGGCCTGGTGCTCGGCGAAATGGTGGTCCACCAGCGGCCCGATGGAAGGGAATATGACCGCGGCCAGCAGCAACAGGCCAGGTAAGTGCCTTGTCAGTGACCTCATCATGAGTCCATTATAAACTCACGCCCAGGGCTGCGGCTACGGTGTTCATATCCTTGTCGCCCCGGCCGCTGAGGCCCACCAGTATGACCTGGTCTTTGGACAGCGTGGGGGCCAGCCTGGACACGTAGTAGATGGCGTGGGCTGGCTCCAGGGCGGGGATTATGCCCTCGGTCCGGCACAGCAGCTTGAAGCCCTCCAGCGCCTCCTGGTCGGTGACGCTTACGTAGGTGGCCCGGCCCGTCTCTTTCAGGAAGCTGTGCTCCGGCCCGACGCCAGGGTAGTCCAGGCCCGCCGAGATGCTGTGGGTCTCCCGCACCTGGCCGTTCTCGTCCTGGAGCAGGTAGGACATGCTGCCGTGGAGCACGCCGACCTGTCCGGCGCAGAGGGTGGCGGCATGCTTGTCGGTGTCCAGGCCCAGCCCACCGGCCTCCACGCCCACCAGCTTGACCTGCTCATCGGGGATGAACTCGTAAAACAGGCCGATGGCGTTGCTGCCGCCGCCCACGCAGGCCACGGCGTAGTCTGGCAGCCGTCCCGTGGCGGCCAGCACCTGCTCCCGGGCCTCCCGCCCGATGATGGACTGGAAGTCCCGCACCATCATGGGGTAAGGGTGTGGCCCTACCACGCTGCCAATGAGGTAGTGGGTCGTTCTGACGTTGGTCACCCAGTCGCGGATGCACTCGTTGATGGCGTCCTTCAGCGTACGGCTGCCCGACGTGACGGAGCGCACCTCGGCGCCCAGCAGGCGCATGCGGAAGACGTTGAGGGACTGGCGCCGGATGTCTTCCTCCCCCATGTACACGATGCACTCCTGCTTGAGCATGGCGCAGACCGTGGCGGTGGCGACGCCGTGCTGCCCCGCGCCGGTCTCGGCGATGATGCGCTTCTTGCCCATGCGCCTGGCCAGCAGGCCCTGGCCCAGGGCGTTGTTGATCTTGTGGGCGCCGGTGTGGGCCAGGTCCTCGCGCTTGATGAAAATCTGGGCGCCTCCCAGCTCGCGGCTCAGGTTCTCGGCGTAGTACAGGGGCGTTGGCCGGCCCACGTACTGCCGGCACAGGTGGCGGAACTCGGCCTGGAACTCCTCGTCGGCCCGGGCCTGGCGGTGGGCTTCCTCAAGCTCCTCCAGCGCGCTCATCAGCGTCTCGGGGACGAACCGGCCTCCAAAGGGGCCGAAGTGGCCTGTGGCGTCGGGTAGTGGCGTTTGCCTCTGCATGGTGCTTCCTTCCTGGTTGTACCCTCAACCGCCCATCTGGGCTGAACGCCTCTATTATACGTGTGTATTGACCGAAAGCAATGCGCTTCCTAGAATAGGGACAAATGCGACCAGAAGGGAAGGGTATATGCCGGTCTACGAGTACGCCTGTATTACCTGCGGTAACCGCTTCGAGAAGCTGCGGCCCATGGGCCGCATGGACGAGCAGGCCCCATGCCCTGACTGCGGCGGGGACTCCCGGCGCGTGCTCTCCGTCTTCGCGGCCTTCTCGTCGAGTTCCAACGGAGAGACGAAGGCCATCCAGGGCGCTGGTGGCGGCTGCGGTGGCTGCGGCCCCGGTGGCTGTGGCTGCGCCTGCGGGGCCTGACGCGCAGACCTCTCCCCCGTAGCCCCCTTGTGTCTTGGAAGGGGGATAGAAATGAAAGAGAGGGTGCGTCAGACCCATACCCCTTGGGTCCACAAGAGGCCGCTGGAGAGGGGGCCATAGCTCAGCCGACGCTCTGCCCTTGAATACTGGGGGGTGATGTCCGTCGGCATACCACCCCACTGTTTAGCTCCAGGCTCTCTCCGCTAATGAGCCCACAGGGGGAGGGGGGCCATTCTCGCCCCCTTTGGGGGAGAGCTAGAGAGGGGGCCGGTCCCGCCCTCCGGTCGGCGCGCTATGACGCCCTGCGCGCCCGCGAGGCCTTGCGGGCGCGGGGCGCCGCCGGCTTCCGGGCGGGCGTGGCGGCGACGCCCTGGGCACGGCGCAGCAGGCGCGGCAGCAGGGCCAGCGCCAGCGCTTCCACCACCGTCGAGCCGGCAATGAGCATGGTGGCGTCGAAGAAGAAGCCCTCGGGGAACATGGCGATGAGGTAGTCCCGGCTGGGGTCAAGCTGCCACAGGTCGTTGCTGAAGCTCAGCAGGTGAAAGGCCAGGAATAGCTGGTCGAACCCCACCAGGGACGCCAGGCCCACCAGCAAGACCAGCGCCAGCGTCAGCGCGCCGCCCAGGGCCACGTAGCGGGCCAGCCTGGGCAGGGACTGTCCCCGCCACGCGATGAGGCCGGCCACGATGAATGCCGCCAGGTACGCCGCCGTAATCTCCTGGGCACGGTACACCCCACGCACCAGGCCCTTGACGTCCTTCATGTGCAGCACCTCCCGCTGGTTGTAGAGGCTGCGGAGGATGCCGCGCTGGTAAACCCGCACGTCCAGGTACTCCTCGTCGTTGTTGAAGTAGTCCCGGACCTGGCGGGCCGCGCTCAGTAGCTCGCCGCGCTCTATGCCGGTGCGCTCGGGGATGTCGTACTTGTCGAAGCCGTAGCTGTACAGGAAAGGCGCGTTGATGACCCAGCGCACGTTGCTGGTGACGAGAAAGACAGGCACCGCCGCAATAAACAGGGCGACGGCCAGGGCTTTAAGTATGTTCATGAGTCACCATAGCTGCTAGCATCATAGATGTGGCACCTCTGTCTGTCAACGCAAAAAGCAGCGTGCCCGGAGCAGCAAATGGACGATCAGGACTATCCGGCCAGCTTCGACGGCCTCCTTCAACTGGTGGAACGTCTGCGAGGCCCGCAGGGTTGCCCCTGGGACCGCCAGCAGACCCGCGACTCCCTCAAGCCCCAGTTCCTGGAGGAGTGCTATGAGTTGCTGGAGGCCATGGACCAGGGCGACGCCTCCAGGCTCCTGGAGGAGCTGGGCGACGTGCTGCTGCACGTGGCCTTTCAGCTCCAGCTTGCCCGGGAGCGGGGCGAGTTCACCGGGGCCGACGTCTTCCGGCAACTCATAGCCAAGCTGGTCCGCAGGCACCCCCACGTCTTCGGCGATGTCCAGGTGGCCAGCGCCGAGGAGGTGGTCAGCAACTGGCAGGCCATCAAGGGCCAGGAGCAGGCCGGCACCGAGGCGTCCATCCTGGACGGCGTCCCCAGACAGATGCCAGCCCTGGCCTATGCCCAGGCCGTCCAGGAGCGCGCCGCCCGCGTCGGCTTCGACTGGGAGGACTTCCAGGGCGTGCTGGCCAAGGTAGTGGAGGAGTTGAGGGAGGTGGAGGCGGCCTCGCCGGGTGCTGAGCGGGAGAAAGAGCTGGGCGACCTGCTCTTCTCGCTGGTGAACGCCAGCCGCTGGCTGGGCGTGGACGCCGAGGGTGCCCTCCGCCAGGCCGACGCCCGCTTCTACCGCCGCTTCGTGGCCATGGAGAGGCTCTGCCGCCAGCGGGGGCTTTCCTTCAAGGACCTGCCCATGCAGGAGAAGGAGGCCCTCTGGCAGGAGGCCAAGCGCCTGGAGGGCGCTACTGGGACTTCCACAGCGCCTTGAAGCGCAGGGCCAGCGCCCCCAGGGCCACAGTCATGACGCCCGACGCTATGAGCGTCGCCCACGGCGCGCCAAGACGCTGCGCCAGTATTCCCGCCATCAGGTTGCCCACGGGCGAAAGGCCCCAGGTCACCATGTACAGCCCCGATACCCTTCCCCGGAAGTCGTCGCGCACGATGCTGTGGATGGCGGCGTTGGTGGCGGCGAAGAACATCATGACGCCGCTGCTGAGCGCCATGAGGTTGAGGAAGGCCAGGCCGAATACCCGGTCCTGGGAGAAGAGGGCCGCCATAGCCATTCCCAGGGCGCTGGAGATGAACAGCAGCCGGCCCTTGTGGCGGACGTCCCCCAGGGACGCCAGCAGGAAGGTGCCCACGGTTGCTCCAGCACCGATGGCCGACAGCAGGATGCCAAGGCCAGCCGGGCCGGTGTGGAACACCTCGGCGGCGTACACCGGCATCAGCCCATGCACAAAGGGCATTATCAGCACCGAGGGCAGGACTGCCAGCAGCAGAAGCCCCACCAGCAGTGGCTCGCCCCGGACGTAGACAAGGGACTTGAGCAGCTCCGAGAAGGTGGAGGCCAGATGGAAGCTCCGCCTGGCCAGGCCCTCGATCCTCAGCGTCAGGGCCAGGCCGCAGGCGCTGAGCTGCAGGGCTGCCTCCAGCAGCAGCGCCGGCGCCGGCCCTATCAGCTCCAGCAGCGCGCCGCCCAGCGCCGGCACCGCGAGGCGAGTGGTGCTGAAGGCCAGGGAGTTCAGGGCGAAGGCGTTTACCAGGCCGTGCCTGGGCACGATATTGGCGATCAGGGACATTCGGGCGGGGTCTGTTATCACCCAGGAAAGCCCCATCAGGAAGGTGAAGGCGAAGAGGTGCCAGGTCCTGTCCTGTTCCAGGAAGACCGCCCCGGCGAAGGCCAGAGTCAGGGCGCCCTGGTAGGCAAATATGGACACCAGCAGCTTTCGCCTGTCCATGCCGTCCACCAGCACGCCACCCACCGGGCCAACCAGAAGGATGGGCAGCGCGTCCAGCCCCAGGGCAAGGCTGGTCAGCAGGGGCGACCTGGTTATATCGTAGGCCATCCAGCCGATAATGACCTGCTGGAGCCAGTAACCCCCGCTGGAAAAGAACGTCGCGCCCCACAGGAACCGGTAGTTGCGGGAGCGGAAGGAGTCGAAGGTGTGGACCCTGCCGTGCCAGCCAGCGGCGCGTCGCCGCTCCAGCCGTGGCTGCGGTGGCCCAGCATCCGCCTCCGGGCGCGCTGCTGGCGCATCGGGTACCGGCTGGGCCGCGCTGGCGGGTAGTGGCGGGGTGTCCCCGGGCTGCGACCCTGCCGACGCCTTGGTTGTGTCCACCAGTCCTGTCCTCTGCCTCAGGGGCCTGCGGCGGGAAAAGGCCTCAGAAAGCTGGTCCGCCGTCTCCTGGCCCCTGCTTCGGGCCAGCGGTACCATGATACCACTTGCAGGAACTGGAATTCATGTACCTCAGTAGCGGAAGAAGCTGGCCCACATCCTGCGCTCCAGCTCTGCCGCCAGCGAGTCCACCAGCGACTCGGCGGCTGCGCCGAAGAGCCGGTCCCTCAGCCCTCGCCTGGGCCGCACGGCCACGGGCCGCCGGGGCGCCCCCGATAGCTCGGCGGCGATGTCTATGGCCCTGTCAACGTCGCCCAGCTCGTCCACAAGCCCAAGCTCCATTGCCCTGGGTGCCCAGAAGACCTCGCCCGTCGCCAGGCTGCGCACCCTGTCCTCTTCCATCCGTCGGGCCTGTGCGACGGCGGATATGAAGGTGCGGTAGGACTCGTCCACCAGCTCCTGGAGCTTGCGCTCCTCATCGGCCGTGGCCTTGCGCCAGAAGGCGCCCATGTCCTTGAACTGGCCGCTCTTGTTGATGCTGACGGCTACGCCCAGGCGCTGCAGCAGCTCCTGGAGGACAGGCCTTATGGATATGACTCCTATGGAGCCTACCATGGCGCCGGGTGCCGCCACAATGCGGTGGGCCGCGCAGCTCACCAGGTAGCCTCCCGAGGCGCCAAGGCCCCTGATGCACGCGACCACCGGCTTCTGCTTGCCTACCCTGAGGATGCTGCGGTAGAGGTAGTCCGATGCGGCCACCGAACCGCCGGGGCAGTCCACGTCCAGCACCAGCGCTCGCAGCCTCCGGTCCTTCTCGATGGCGGAGAAAATTCGCTCATAGGACGGTGACTTGATACTCCCGCCGATGGTGCCGTAGAACTCGACGACAGCTATCCTCTGGCGCTGAAAGAACAGGGGCATGTCCACCTCTCTGGTCCATTCCCTGGCCCGTACTGCACGCCTGACGCACCTCCATCATTGTAGCCACCACGCCCCGCGAAGGGTAGTAGCGTTGGCTAAAGTCATCATGACGGCACAGGCCATGCCGCGAGGGCGTCAGCGCCCGTCGCGTTGACGGCCATCCAGATAGCCCTTACACTGGGCCAGTAGCGGAAGAGGAAGGCCATCCCGATTCAGGGGCCGGGAGTTACGTACGCCAATGGACTCAGTCCTGGACGACGGCCTGCTCAGGCGGATTGAGGGCCACGCCGTTGACCTGGCCAGGGGGGCGGGCGCTATCCTGGGCCGGCGCTTCCGTGGCTCGCTGCAAATCGAGTACAAGGACAAGAAGAGGGAGCGGGACCCGGTCACCGACGTGGACAGGGACAGCCAGGAGTACCTCAGGAGTGGCATAGCCCGGGTCTTTCCTGAGCATGGCATCCTGGGGGAAGAGGACTCCGGGCAGGAGGCTGCGCCCGCTCCCGACATCGTCTGGGTGCTGGACCCGCTGGATGGCACCAGGAACTTCATGAGCGGCATGCCGGTGTATGCCTGCTCCATCGGAGTGCTGTACCGTGGCGCGCCGGTGGTCGGGGCACTGTTCCTGCCCTGGCCGGCCGAAGGCGGAGGCGTCGTGCTGCACGCCCACCGCGGCGGCGGCGCCTTCATGGAGGGCGAGCGTCTGTCGGTGGCCCAGGTCGCGGGGCCCAACGGCAACAGGCTTGTAGCCTTGCCCGCCTACTTCGGCGCAGGCTTCCGCTTCCTGGCGCCAATGCGACGCAAGGTCGGCGAGCTGAGGGTCACAGGCAGCATTGCCTATGAGCTGGCGCTTACAGCCATGGGCGTCTTGCAGTACTCCATCACCACCGGCCCGAAGCTCTGGGATGTCGCCGGAGGAGTCGTCCTCGTGACCGAGGCGGGCGGACTGGTGTTGAAGGGGCGACCGAAGGCTACGCTCAAGCTGTTCCCCTCCGTCCGATGGGGGCCATTCGAGACCTTCGGGGACTCGTGGCAGAGTGGCAGCACTACCATGAAGGAGCTGCGCCAGTGGACGTCGCCCCTGGCCCTGGGCAGCCCGGAGGTGGTCCGCTACGTCACTGCCAACCTCCGGCCCAGGTGGCGGCTGAAGCGCCGCCTCACCAGGCTGCTGCGCCCCAGGCGCCAGGGCCGGGGATAGGGAAAGGGAGCGGCGGCCCGCTACCGGGATGCAGCAGGGCTTCGGGCGGTGACTGACCCCTGCTCAACCGATTGGGGCTTGAGAGGGTTCCCGAAGTCGTCATCCAGGATCCGTGCCTCCAGCAGCACCTGAGTGCTTCCCGGGCCCAGCAGCTCCAGGTCCAGGGTGGCGAGGACTGCCTGGGGTAGCTCCCCCTCCATTACGCCGTGGATGTCGGCGGCGCGGATTTCTATGCCTGGCCCCGGTAGCTCGCTCACCCGGCGGAGGCCGTAGTCCGGAAGCTGTACCGACGCGATACGGGCCACCGCCGGCTCGCTCACACTTACCCTGAAGTCGAACCCCGCTATGCCGGTGGTCACCTTGTAGGCGACGACGTCGAGGGACACGGTCTGGCCCACCTGGCCGTCCCCATGCGTGACGGCCAGCACCAGCTCCGGCGAGGGGGCAACAGTGGGGGAGGGCGTCCTTACGGCGCCGCCCTCACTGGCCTGTATGCTCGGGTCGCCCGACTGGACGGGCGCGCTGCATGCTAGCGTCCCCAGGGCAACTATCAGCAGTGTGAAGAAGTAGGAGCCCACGTTTCCCCAGCCCGGGCCGGCATCTGCCCCACGAAGGCTGCTCAATGGCCCTTCCAGTCGGATAAACCGGGCCGCGGGCGGAGAAACCTTCCGGGCCTACTGGAACACGGCGCGTCCCGTGCCGCCGCCAGCAGCAATCACCTCGCCGGTGATGGCGGTGGCCCTGGGCGATGCCAGGAAGGCGACGACGTAGCCTATCTCCCTGGCCTCAACGATGCGCCGGATGGCGATGTTCTGGGTGATGCGCCGCTCGATCTCCTCCGGGGTGACGCCCTGGCGGCGGGCCTGCTCCGCGTGCAGCGGGCCGGTGCGCTCCGTGCGCGTGGTCCCGGGGTGCACCAGGTTCACCGTGATGCCGTAAGGCCCCAACTGGTCCGAGAGGGTCTTGGTCAGGTGGGCCAGGGCAGCGTTGCGCAGCCCGCTGATGTTGCCCGACTGCCGCCCGGACAGCCCGCCGATATTTATGATCCTGCCCCAGCCCTGGCGCTGCATGTGGGGCGCCACGGCCCTGGCGCAGCGCAGGTAGCCCACTACCTTGGTGTTCAGGTCCTCCAGCAGCGCGTCGTCGCTGGCCTCGGCCAGAGGCCCCTGGACCAGCCCTCCCGGGGTAGCCGCGCAGTTTACCAGGATGTCTATGCGTCCCAGGGCTGTCTGCACTGCCTCCACCATGCGCTCTACCGACTCCCGACGGGTAGTGTCAACCTCCACCGGAAGCACCCTTCGCCCGGAAGCATCCTCCAGTTCCTTGGCGGAAGCCTCCAGCGCGTCGCGGTGCCGCGCGCCGATGGCGACGTCAACGCCCTCCCTGGCGAGCTCCAGCGCAATGGCCTTGCCGATCCCACGGCTGCCTCCGGTCACGATGGCCGTCTTCCCAGCTAGCTCCAGGTCCATAGTCTGTTGCCTCCCTTGGTGCTGTTCCGCGATTCTAATCTGTGCGCCAGCAACGCGCAACCGAGGCAGGCTGGCCTCCCGGCAGTTGACGCAAGAGGCTGGCTGAGGCTAGAATTGGGGCCACTGAGGTCTAGAGTTTGTGTAGCAGCCGGCACGCAAGGGACTCCTAGGTACCCCGACGCCGCATGGACGCGGCGCGGGGTATTTCTTTCTGCCGAGTCCGCTCCGCCCGGCAATGGGTACTCTCGGGAGCAGTCCGAAGGCAGGTGGACATTGAGCAGTGGCACAGCAGGCAGCCTCTTCCGGCACCTGGACCTGGTGGGTGCGTTCCGGGAGCTGGGCTCCAGCCAGCAGCGCAGGGAGACCCTCATCGCCCTGGCGTCCACCCAGTTGCTGGTGCAGCTTTCCAGCATGCCGGTGGCCCTGACCATCCCCTCGGTGGCCCGCCACTTCGATGCCGACGTGTCCGAGGCGGCCTGGATGGTCATCATCCGACTGCTTATGCTGGGCAGCACCGTATTCCTGGCGGCGCGTCTTGGCGAGAGGTACGGCCACGTCCGGGTGTACTTCGCCGGCGCCATCATGATGACCATCGCCAGCGCGCTGGCTGCCGCCTCTCCCAACCTGGTGATGCTGATCGCCTGGAGCGGCCTCGTGGGACTGGGCGGGGCGCTCATCACCGCCAACTCCAATGCCATCCTGACGCTGGTCTTCAACGAGCGGGAGCGAGGCCGGGCCTTCTCGGTGCCCATCACCTCGGCCCAGATGGGTTCCATGCTGGGAGTGGCCATCTTCGGCGTCTTCCTGCAGTTCCTTAGCTGGCGCCTGGTGTTCCTGGCGTCGTTGCCCGTGGGCCTGATAGCCATCAGGAACAGCTATCCGCTGCTGAGGTACAGGCTGGAGCAGGCGGGGGGCGCCGCCCGGAAGGTGCCCATCAGCTACTTCAGTGCCCTGCTGATGGTGGCGGCCCTCAGCGTCTTCATCCTGTCTGGCTCGCACCTTCACGAAGGGCCTGAGTCCTTCACCAGCCGGGAAGCCCTGGACTACCACCTGCCTATGGACGTGCTGGCCCTGGCCCTGCTGGCCCTCTTCATCACGGTGCAGTTGCAGAGCAAGCAGCCCTTCCTGGACCTGCGCTACTTCAAGGAGAAGTACTTCTCCATGGCCCTGTTCAGCAACACCACCTTCCACCTCTCCATGCTGGCGGTGATGACGCTCATCCCCATCATGGTGGAGGACGGGCTTGGCATGGGGCCAACGGCGGTGAGCCTGGTGCTGGTGCCGCACCAGAGCATGGGCCTCGTCCTGCCGGCCCTGGCGGGGTGGGTCTATGACCGTTACAGCCCCAGGTGGCTGCGGCCTGCGTCGCTGCTGCTCATCGCCATGGGCATCGGGCTGGTGGGCCTGTTCGGCGGCAAGGTGCCCATCTGGGGCCTGCCGATGCTGCTGTGGCCGGCTTCCATCGGCTCGGCCCTCTTCAACTCGCCCAATAACGCCCTGGTGATGAACTCGCTGCCCCAGGACCGCAGCTTCGCCTCGGGCATGCTGGAGACGACCCGCCAGATGGGCCACACCATAGGCGCGACCATCGCGGCGACGGTGATGGGCTTCATTCTGCCCACCACCATAGACCTGCTGCCCTCAGCCCAGGCCCAGGCCTTCTATCGCGAAGGGTTCAGGCATGCTGCGCTGGCGGTGGTCTGGATCATGGTCGCGGGAGCGGTAGTGGCCCTGTTCCAGAGGCTGCCGCAGAAAACCAGCGCCGGCGCGGCGCCCAGGGCCGTCCAGCAGGCCAGCGGCGGCGACGACTAGCCCGTGCCGTTGGGAAGGAAGAACTCGTACTTCCTGGGGTCGGCGTAGCCCTCGATCCAGCCGGGCTTGATGCCGGGGCTTTCCAGGGCCGCCCGCACAATGCGCCTGTTGAAGGGGCTGGTGGCCTGGTCCTGCAGGTAGCGGTCCACGGGCATCCACAGGCACTCCTCTATCTCCTCCACCTGCATGGAGATTTCCTGGGTCAGCGGCGAGAGGCGGCAGACAAAGTAGATGTCGGACTTGCCGTGGCGATAGCCGTGCCAGTGCCGGAAGCAGACCAGCGACTCGAACTGCGTTTTGACCCCTGTCTCCTCGTACACCTCGCGGATGACGCCCTCGACCAGGTGCTCGCCCGGGTGAAGCGCCCCGCCTGGCAGCTTGTAGAAGGGGGGACGGCCCGGAGCGCGGTGCCGCTCGCATACCACCAGTAGCTCGCGCTTTTCGTTCAGGACGACGCCGCCAGCGCCGATGTAGTGGGACGCGAAGGGCGGGATGAAGGCGTTCTCCTTCAGGCGGCAGGTCAGCATCAGGTAGCTCTCGCTGGAATGGTGGAACCCGAACCCGGCCTCCACGGCCACGGGGATCAGCCTGGCCCTGGCGATAGGCACCTCCAGCCACGCCACCAGGTACCCGGCGCTGCGCCATGCGCCCAGGGACTGGTGGAGTTGCTCCTTGAACGTTTCCGGGTCTTCGGGCAATGCCTTCGGGTCAACGACTATACCGCCGAAGGGATTGGTAGTGAATGGAATTACCTGCATATACAGTACCCCCTGGGCCTGGCCTGCTTCACAACCCGCTCGAGAGGCAGGCTGGTCCCTCGGACGAAAGCGAGTGTAGCAACACGCCAGCAGGGGAGTCAACTGCCCTGGGCCACGCCAGCGTGTAACAAGTCCCTCGGAAAAGTCATTCCGAGCGGAGCGAGGGATCTAGTGGTGTGTCACACGTGGCTTGATGCATCGCTTTACCCCCTGTAGTCCCCCTTCTCAAGGGGGACAGCCTGGAGTCCTCCCCCATGAGAAGGGGGGGGCAGAGATCCTATGGTTGCTTGTCAAGAGGGGTAGCCGGGTGATTTTGCCTATGGACGCGGTCAGGCTGGTATTCCGTGCCAT
>FWPU01007670.1_pt1 | contig 19551 bp, 15 predicted proteins | sample 2228361 | NCBI WGS metagenome assembly FWPU01 (sample SAMEA103939777, study PRJEB20133) | metagenome
CGCTGGTCGTCAAGCATCTGGTCAACCGCACTCGCTCACGCAAAAGTCGCTTGAAACGTCAGAGAGTGATATCTCACGCCAATGCACCACCCTAATGTGCCATTGTCAAATTAATACTTGGCGATGCATACTCTCAAATGTGCCAGTTAATATAGGCGAGAACAAGTTGAGCTCGGCGTAGTCCCAAGCCATTGGTAATGCCTGCCGCGCAAATGTGTTTGGGATAAATTCCCATTGGGGGTGCCACCTGCATATGACGCTTTCGAAATCTGCCATTCTATCCAACACGATTGCCAGATAAGTCACCACCGCCTTCGCGTACTCCGGGTCGTAGCCCTGGGCCAGCATCTGCTGGTGGGCCTGGCGCACCTTGTCCACAAAGGTGATGAGGGCCAGCTTCTGGCGGGGGTTGAACAGGTCGCCCCAGCGGAGCAGGCCGTAGCGCTGCACCCGGAAGCCCAGGGTGCCTATCGGCGGCAGCGGCTCATCCGGCACGGGAGAGGTGCCTGGGGGTAAACCCCCAGGCTGAGCGGGCCAAGCCCGCTGAAGCAGGCTTCCCATGTTCGAGGGCGCTTCAGCGCCCTTCGGCCGCTCAGCCCTGACGTTTGCGTCGGGGCTTGGGGCCTTCAGGCGCTCCTGCAGGGCGGCCTCGGCGCGGCGGAAGACATCCACGTCGGCCTCGGTAGCCACGCGGTAGGCCTTGCCGGTGCGGTTGGGGCGGTGCAACACCACGGCCACCATGCGCTGCCCGGCCCGGCCCTGGCGGAACTCCCGGCGCAGGGTCCTATCGTCCATCCCCGCCCCACAGACCGGGCAGGTGACCCTGGCCTGGCGGACGGTGCCCTGGGCCGGGTCGAAGCCCGGCACCGGGGCCGCCAGCAGGTCCACCACCTCAAAGTCCACCCGCTTCCGCTCCCGGTCCACCACCGGGCGGAGGGCGATTTTCTTCTTCGGCTTTTTGGCCAGCCAGAACTGGCGCACGAGGGGGATCTCGGCCCCGCACTCCGGGTTCTGGCAGCGCACGGTGCGCGCCCAGATGAACCCCACGGGGATGGAGCCATCGGGATCAGATGGGTAGAACCCCGCCAGCTCCTTCCCGGCCTCCTCCAGCACCCACTCGCCCCAGCCCCGCACGTCCGCCACCAGCCGGTTCTCCCCAACCTCCATCCCCGGCAGTATCGGTTGACCTTCTCTCCCCACCTGGCCCTCTCTTGTCCCCCCGTCGCCCCGGCCCCACCGCTGCGGGTACTCCAGCGTCGCCTTGAGGATGAGCACCGCCACGGGGTTGAGGTCCAGGGCGTGGGTCTCGCAGCCCAGGCGCAGCGCCTCCAGGGGGATGGCCCCGCCGCCGGCGAAGCAGTCCAGCACGCGGGGAGGTCGCCCGCCGTTGGCTTCTAAGATTTCCTGCCGGGCCTTTTCAATGAAGCGGGGGTTCAGGAAGTTCTCCCACCGGGACAGGTCGGCGATGAACTGGCTCTTGCGCAAGCGCTCCTCCTCGTCCTTCGGTTCGGGGATGAGGGCGGCGTAGACGGAGGCGCGGGATGCTGCCAGGGGCCGCCGCGCCCACCAGATGTGCAGGGTGGAGATGTGGCCGTGGCGGATGTTCTTCTCCCGCGCCGAGTGCTCGCTCACGGGGCGGATGGGGAAGTCAACTTCAATGAAACGATGGGGCATCGGATGGCCTCCTTGATCCTCATCCAGTGGGTAAGTCCCTTTATTGAACTCTCGAAACTCATACCTGGGCTTCTTGAGCCACCCCCAGCCACTGCTCCTGCGCCACCACGTAGCGCACCACCTGCACCTCTTCCTCCGGCTCCAGGTGGGCAGCCGGGTCCTGGACCAAGTATAGCGCAGGTTGGGTGGCCACGTCCACCACCACGTAGAGCCAGTATTCATCCCCCAGCCTTTGGGCGGCGAACCACTCGTTTTGCGTGAGGGCGATCTTGCCCCAGCCGGCCCGGGCCTTTACCTCGATGTAGCGCATCTCGCTTCCATCGGGGGAGGCCGAGCGGATGTCGTAACCCACCTTCTCAGCCGAGACGTCCTCGGGCAGCCGTCCAGCCCGCCGCTCATAGGCCATGGCCACCTCCATCCCGATGCGCTCAATGTCCGCGCTCTCCACCAGTTCGTCGGGCGCCGGGAGGGGGAGCACGGCAAAAGCCCCCACCAGTTTCGGGCTGGAGAGCAGCAAGTTGGTCTCCGCCCGGATGGCCTCCTCCAGGCGGCGCTTCTTCTCCTCCAGCTCCTCTTTGCGCCGCTGCTCGTTCAGAATAGCCGGTTCGGGGATGGCCTCCCCCTTGGCTCGCCGGGTCTCCAGGTCCAGCAACCTCGCCTGAGACTCCATAAGGAGCCGCTCTAGCGAACGGAGGCCGTATTTCTCCTTGATGGCTGCGTCTCGCCGGCGGCGGGTGCGGATCTCGCCGAGATAGCTCTCCAGCCGCGCCGCGGCCAGGCCCAAGATGACATCCTCATCCAGGTCTGAGGGGAAACCCTCAGGCTGAGCAGCCAAAGGACGCTGACGCGTCGTGGATTCCATCGGAGAGCGTGCTTCAGCACGCTTGCCCTGCGCAGCCGGAACGTTGAGGTTCTGGCCCTCCCCTGGTTTCAGGTCCCAGAGGATGGCCGGCGATACTTCGCGCACCGCCCCATCCTGCCCCTGGTAGAGGGCGAACAGCCGTCGCCCGGCCACCTGGCCGGCGCCGTCGGTCACCTCCCCCTCGAAGAACCACAGCATCCCCTCCAGCCGGCCGCTGGGGTCGAGGAAGACGGTCCCGCGCTGGGCCTCCGAGGCGAATTCCCTCAGCGCTCTCTCGATGAGCGCTTCCAGCAACGGATGGCCAGGGGCCACGAACTCGGCCTCGGGGTCCTTGAAGGCCCGCTCTTTGTGAAAGGTGATCTTGCGGTACTCCCGAAACACCTCGCCGAAACGGTTCTTGAAACCCTGGGAGACTTGGCGCAGCTCGAAGGGGACGGCGGGCACGCGCCAGAATCCATCCTGCCGCCGCTCCACCTTCATTCCCACCTGCTCTGCCATCCGCAAGAAGAAGGCTTCGATGTACTCCGGCACCAGGCGGTTCTCCCGGGCCTCCCGCGACTCGCCCAGCACCCGGGAGAGGTCCACGTGACGGGTGGCCAGCCCCTCCAGCGCCGCCTCCCGCACCCGGCGGATGGCCTCCTCGTCGGGGACAGCCTCGATCTCGGCCAGGATGTCGTCCAGCGAGCGGGGGTTGGCGATGGCCTCGATGATGAGGTCCCGCAGGCTGCGGCCGGGGAGCACGTCGCCGATAACATCGAAGACGCGGTCGCTTCCCAGCTCGTGGCGCATCCGCTCGAGCTTATCGAAGAGGCGGGAGAGGATGCGGCCCTCGATGGTGTCGGCGGCCACCAGGTTGTAGATGTGGACCTCCCTCTGCTGCCCGTAGCGGTGCACCCGCCCCATGCGCTGCTCCAGCCGGTTGGGGTTCCAGGGGATGTCGTAGTTCACCATCAACCAGCAGAACTGGAGGTTGATGCCCTCGCCGCCGGCCTCGGTGGAGACCATGACCTGGGCCGTGTGGCGGAACTCGTGCTCGGCGGCGATGCGGCGGTCCATGTTCATCCCGCCGTGGATGGAGGTCACGGAGAACCCCCACCGCCTCAGGTTTTCCACCAGGTAATCCAGCGTGTCCCGCGATTCGGTGAAGATGATCAGCTTCGTGTCCGTGGTGCGGAGCGTCTCGTCTTCGATCACCTGCCGCAACCTGATCAGCTTCGTCTCCTCACGCCGTTTCTCCACCTCCTTGGCCAACTGGATCAGCTCACCTAGCCTCGCTATTTCCTCCTCCAGCTCCTCCAGCGTCTCGGCATCGGTGAGTTTCTCCAGCAGTTCCTCCTGCTTCCACCTCTCCCTCTCCGCCAGGTCCTCCAGTTCCTCCTCGTCCCGAATCTCCCCCTCCTGGACGATCTGTCCCTGGCGGAGTAGTTCCTCCAGCCGCTTCTGACGCCTCTCCAGGGAGCGGCGGATGGCGCGGGTGCTGGAGGCCAGGCGGCGCTGGAGGATAGTCAGGGCGAAGGCGACGTTGCGCTTCTCCTTTTGGAGCGCCCGGTTAAAGTGTTGCTGGACATAGCGGGTGACGGCGTTGTACAACCGTTTCTCGTCATCGCTGAGGATGTACTTGATGGTGTGGACCAGGCGGGGAGGGAAGAGGGGGCGCCGCTCAAAATCGGTCAGGTCCTCCTTCAGGCGGCGCAGGAACAGGGGGTTATCGCGCCTCTCGATGGACTCGGCCAACAGTTCGGTGTCGGCAAACATCCCCGGCTCCAGCAGGTCCAGGAAGAGACGAAAGTTCTCGGGATCGCCCCGGTGGGGAGTGGCGCTGAGGAACAGCAGGTAAGAGGTGTGGCGGGAGAGGAGCTCGCCCAGTTGGTATCGCTCCGTTTTCTCGGTTTTGGCGCCGTACCGATACGCGGCCATCTTGTGGGCCTCGTCCACGATGATCAGGTCCCAGTGGACTTCGGCCAGTGCCGGCCGCACGTCCTCCTGCTTGAGGAAATCCATGGAGGTAATGGCCTGGGGCAATTCGTTCCACACGTTGCGCCCCCAGTAGGCGTTGATCATGCCGCGGTCCACGATGGGGAAGTATTCGCCGAATTTCTCCCGCATCTCCCGCTGCCATTGCTCCTTTAGGTGGCCGGGGACGACGATGAGGGTGCGGGCGACCAGGCCGCGGTATTTGACTTCTTTCAGGAGCAGGCCGGCCATAATCGTTTTGCCGGCGCCGGGGTCGTCGGCCAGGAGGAAACGCAGCCGGGGGTTGCGCAGGATGTAGTGGTAGACCGCTTCGATCTGGTGGGGCAGGGGGTCCACCTGGGAGACGTTGACGGCAAAATGGGGGTCGAACTGATAGGCGAAGCGGATGCGCGCCGCTTCTACGGCTAGGAAGGCGGCGGTGGGGTGGCCGGCCAGGTCGCGCACCAGCCCTTCGCCCACCTGGACCTGGGCCAGGCTCGTCGGGTCCCAGCACCTGGGCGGCGTACCGCTGGGTGTGCAGCCCCACGGTCTCGATGCGCACCCGCCCCTCCCCGAGGGAACGCACCGTCAGGACACGGACGGGCTCGTTCCAGAAAGGGCCGGTCAACACGGAATCGGGTAGCAATTTCATGGGCTGTTCGCCTTCACTATGCGTCTACCCGCCCAGTTTCTTTGGGTCGGGCGCACCTTCTCACAGATCGCTTCGGATGCCTGGCGTAATACGACGAACAGGTCCACAGGTCCCCAGGAATTTGTCAGGCTCGGCTTTGTCCTCTTCGGCCCCCAGGTGTGGTCAAATGTTACACGATCCAGAACGAAATGTCAATCTGTGTCTCCTTCTGACCTGGGTCATGAAAGCGCACGTGTCGCCACGGAACGGCGGTGAAGTGGTCCAGGAAGTGAGTCTCCATGCCCAGGGCGTAATGGTGGCTGTCGTGCATCCCGTATCGGAGGTACGCTGGCCTGGGCCGGGCTCAAGGCAGCGTACAGGACAAAGCCCAGAGCCACGGCGAGAACGCAGACCATTTTCGCCTTTCGGCAACCAGGCGCAACGCACCTGGGAAGTGCGTTGCACCTGGCACCTGGCGGCTGAGACCTTCGCCCCGCTCAGGATAGGGCCCAGGCCCTCCAAAGGAGCAAGTTAGACGGGGGGCCGTTCTTGTGGTAGAATACCCGTGGGCCCCGGGGTCGAATCCCCGGGCTGGCTGAGAGAAGGAAGCCCCGGGGGGCCGGAGCAAGAACAGCCCATAGGGCTTGGCCCTTTCAGCCCGATGCTTTCAGCGTCGGGTTCCCATCTGCGAGGTGATAACAATGCCGGAAGCGAACTCGTACCACCCCAAGCAGATCCTCGAGCAAGCTGCGCAGCGTGCCCGGGACGCCAGACGCGATCCCACCCGCATGCTGCGCGTGGTGGCGATGCTGGCCGCGCCCGTCTTCGACCCCGACCACCCTGACCAGATGCCCACCCCTCTGGACTTGCGCTCGGAGTGGGGTCGGCTGGAGCAGGCGGTGGAGGGAACCCACGCGCCTATCCTGCTGGCACGGCTGGTTCCACCCACGCTGGACCGGCTGCGGCGCGAGCTCTCGCCGCGCGCGGCGGAGCAGGGCCTTTTCCCCCACGTGCTCCACTTCAACGGCCACGGGTGGGCGCAGGGCCTGCTGCTGGAGGACGAGTACGGGCAGAGCCAGCCCGTGACCGCCGCCTAACTCCTGCAAGCGATCAAGCCGCCCCAGCCCCTGGACCTGGTGGTCCTCAACGCCTGCGAGACGGCCGCCGAGGCCCACTCCGCCGCCCAGGCTCTGGTGCGCGCCGGCCTGGCCCGCGCCGTGGTGGGCCACCCCCGACCGGTGCTGGACGAGGAGGCCATCGCCTTCACCCGCACCCTCTACACCGACCTGACCGACGGCTACCCCCTGGCCGAGGCGGTGAAGCGGGCCCAACGGCACATCACCACCCACCGGGTAATCCTGCTGGGGGACCGCGACCTGCGCTTCACCGGCCTGACCCGCGGCGAGCCGCTGATAGACGACGCCCGCCCCAAAGGGAATCTGCCCCCCGGCGAAGGGGTGGGCTTTTTCGGCCGCGGGGAGGAACTGGTGGCCCTGGCCCGCCGCCTGGACCAGCCGCCCTGCCTGGCCCTCATCTCGGGCCCCCAGGGCATCGGCAAGAGCCGGCTGGCCCTGGAGGCCGCCCATCGTAACGCCTGGCGCTTCTCCGGTGGCGTGGCCTACGCCGAGGCCCCCCGTGAAGCCGCCTACGCCACCGCCGCCGCCCTGCTGAACCGCCTGGCCGAGGCCCTGGAGCTGACGGTGGGAGAGGAGGGGGTGGCCCAGGCCCTGCTGACCCACGCCCACACCACCGCCACCCTGTTGGTGCTGGACAACCTGGAGATCCTGCCCCCGGCGGAACTGCAGCGCCTGGCCGACTTTCTGGCCCGCCTGGGCGGGCGCAGCGCGGCCATCGCCACCCTGCGCCCCCCGCTGCCCCTGCTGGAGGACATCGCCCACGCCACCTCCCTGCCCCTGCAGGAGGGGTTGAGCCCCGCCGCCGCCATCCGCTACGCCCTGGCCCTGGCCTGCAGCAAGGGATTGCCCCTGACGCCCCGGGACGCCGAGGAGATCGCCCGGGCCACCGCCGGCCACCCCCTACTCATCACCAACATCGTGGCCCAGGCCCGCCGCCGCGACCGGCAGGCCCTGCTGGAGGAGGTGCGCCGCCACAAGGGGGATTTCGCCGCCCAGGTGGAGGCGGTATACGCCTGGAGCGCCGAACGCATTGACGAGGCCGGCTGCCGCGCCTGGGAAACGTTGCCCCTGTTCCCCGCCGGCTGGGTGCCGGAAGCCCCCCTGTACGCCCTGGCCGGGACCAAAGGGCTGAAGGCGCTGCGAGAGGCGGCGGCGGTGGCCGACTTCGACCCCCGGCTGCAGGGCTGGCGTTGGCATCCCACCGCCGCCGAGTACGCCTCCCGTCGCTGGCCCCTGGACGAAGAGGAGCGCCAGGAGCGTCTGGGTGCTACCCTGCCAGCCTGGACGGGGTGGCTGGAGCGGTTGCGAGGCGAGGGCGCGGGGGCCCACGCCCGACTGGAGGCCACCCTGCCCAACCTGGAACCCCTGCTGGAGGTGGCCCCTCGTGGCCCCAGGAAACCGGCCTGGGGCTTCCTGCAAGCCCTGGACCGGGCGCTGCCCGCCCCCGACCGCACCTTGAACCTGCGGGCGGTGCAGGAGCCGCTGTACCGGCGGATGGCTGAGTTGGCCCCGGACGATGCCGAACGGGCGCGGGCTCAGGGAATGCTGGGCTATGCCCTCTCCGCCCTGGGCCGGCGGGAGGAGGCGCTGGCGGCGACGGAGGAGGCGGTGGCGATTCAGCGGGAGCTGGCCCAGGCCAACCCCCAGGCCTTCCTGCCCTATCTTGCTACGAGCCTCAACAACCTGGGCGCGATGCTCTCCAACCTGGGACGGCGGGAGGAGGCGCTGGCCGCCACCCAGGAAGCAGTGGACATCCGCCGGAAGCTGGCCCAGGCCAACCCCCAGGCCTTCCTGCCCTATCTTGCTACGAGCCTCAACAACCTGGGCCGTGACCTCTCCGCCCTGGGGCGGCGGGAGGAGGCGCTGGCGGCCACCCAAGAAGGGGCCAACATCTACCGGCAACTGGCCCAGGCCCACCCCCAGGCCTTCCTCCCCGACCTGGCCCGCAGCCTCGGGGCGCACGGGAGCGTCCTCATGGGCCTGGGCCGCCCCGCCGAGGCCGCCGCGGCCTTCGCCGAAGGGCTGCGGCACATCCTCCCCTTCTCCCGCGCCCATCCCCAGGCCTTCGCCCCGCTGGCGGAGGCGCTGCGGGAAGAGTATCTGGCGGCGTGCCGGGCCGCGGGGATCGAGCCGGGGGAAGGGTTGACACAGGAGTGATGGGGGAAGGGTGAGGCGAGCGCGTACTGCCGGCGGGCGGGGATTGCCGGGAGCCAGGCGGAAACGGCGCCGGCCGCCCGCGAGGAAGTGGTGCGTCCTCTCGCGCCCTTCTTCCGGCGTTTTCCCGACGCCTTTGCGGATTGGATGGCAACCATGGTGCGCAACTACGTCGAGGAATGCAGGGCCGTGGGCCGCCATGTAGGGGCACGGCGCCGCCGTGCCCCTACATGGCGGCATCGCCGTGCCCCAACAACACGGCATCGCCGTGGGGCACGGCATCACCGTGCCCCAACAACACGGCACGCCGGCCCCAACAACACGGCGCCGCCGTGCCCCAACAACACGGCATCGCCGTGGGGCACGGCACGCCGGCCCCAACACGGCATCGCCATGCCCCTGCGCGCCTACCGAATACGATCGGGTTATGGAGGGATTATCATGACCCGCGACCGCTATGACCCGGACAAACACCACCGCCGGTCAATCCGTCTGCCGGGGTATGACTACACTCAGCCGGGGGCCTATTTCGTCACCGTGTGCGCCCACGAACACAGGCCCCTGTTCGGTCAGGTGGTGGAGGGGGAGGTGCGGTTGAGCGCCTACGGCCAAATCGTGCGCGAAGAATGGTTCAAAACGGCGCAGGTGCGACCGTATGTGATGTTGTACCCTGACGAATTCGTGGTCATGCCCAACCACATCCACGGCATCATTTGGATTGTGGACGATGTGTCGGTAACAACAACACGGCGGCGCCGTGTCCCCACCGTCGAACGATTTGGTAAACCCGTGCCCGGTTCCATTCCCACCATCATCCGTTCGTTCAAATCCGCCGTCACCCGCCGCATCAACGCCCTGCAGGATACCCCCGGTGCGCCCGTCTGGCAACGCAACTATTACGAACACATCATCCGCACCCAACGCGCCCTGGATGTCATCCGCCGATACATCATCGAAAACCCCATGCGCTGGCACCTGGACCGGTACAACGAAACCGCCATCGGACCTGATCCCCTGGCCCGTGAGATCCGGCTCATGATGCGATGAACGGCGCAGCAACGCTGATCCCTGCTCATCGGGCCACCAGCCGGACGCCCACGGCTCCTGGGGCGCGGTCCCGTTGCGTCCTCACGATTACCGGGTGAGCAGCCAGCGCAGCAGGATGCCGACCAGCAGGACGATCACCAGCGCGCCCAGCCCGGTCGCCCACAGCTCACGCTGCCGGAAGCGGAACCCCCGGCGGTTCACCACCAGGTAAGCGGCCATCATCAGCGGCAAGGCCGGCACCGGGCGCGCCATGGCGACGCCCATCACCGACGTGAGGGCCAGCGCGCCGGCCATCGCCAGGAAGCTGCGCCTATAGTCAAAGCCGAAGCGTCGCGCCGCCACCAGGCATGCCGTCCACACCGCGAAGTCCGTGATCCCGATGAGGGGCACCACCTGGCCGCTCCCCACGATGGGGAAGTGCACCGTCAGCGCCGCCAGTACCGGGCCTCCCCGTGCGACGATGGCCCCCGTCGGCCCCAGGTAGACCGAGTAGATGTCCACGATGATGTACAGGGCGCAGATCACCGCCAGCACGTCGGGGTCAAGGAAGATGTAGCGGGCCACCAGCGCCCCGATGAGCACCGCAGCCAGCAGCACCGCCAGGCTGGAGATCAGGGGCAGGCCGGCCCGCAGGCTCCACAGGTCCACCAACCCGGCCACCACCAGCCCCACAGCCAACCCCCAGGCCGGCATCTCCTCCCACCCCAGCTCGCCGGCCACCAGCATCACGCCGCCGGTGCCCAAGACGCTGGTCAGGCTGCTCACCAACATCCCCCAGGGATAAGGTGTGACGGGCGCGTTCAGCAGCAGCCGGGTAGCCGCAAACAGCGCCACGAAATATCCCAGCGCCACCAGCAAGGCGACCGCCGAGCCGCGCGTCCCCTTAGTCCTCATCCCCCAGCATCTCCGCGATCACCTCCGGCAGCTCCAGCAGGTCACCGATGACCCTGTCGGCGGCATCACAGGGACCCGACCCCACCAGGATGGTCGGCATCCCCAAGGCTTTGGCTGAGGCCGCGTTGGGGATGGAATCGTCCACCAGGAGGCACTCCTCGGGTCGCGCCTCCAGCCCGGCCAGCACCTGGAGATAGGCGCCTGGGTCCGGCTTGCACAGCCAGTTGAGCCGGCGAATGTCGAAGATCCGCGTGAAGTGGCGCTCAATCCCCAGCACCCGCAGCACCTCCCGCGCGTGCTCCTCCGAAGCGTTGGTGAAGACGACCTTCTCGACGGGAATCCGCTCCAGCATCCGGTCCAGCTCCGGGTTGGGCCGGATGAACTGCTCCAAGGGCACATCGTGGACGTAGGCCAGGTAGTCCTCAGGGTCCACTTGGTGGTGGGTCTGCAACCCGCGCAGGGTGGTGCCGTAGCGACACAGGTACTCCTGCCGGATGCGGGGCACCTCCTGGGCTGGCAGCCCCACCCGCTCGATCATGAACTGACCGATGCGCTCTCGCACCATCTCCATGATGCCGGAGTCGGCCGGGTACAGCGTATCATCCAGGTCGAACAGGATGTAGCGAATCACGATGCACCTGCCGATTGCGCCTGAGCAGCGCGCTCGGCGCGGGACGTGATGTAGATGCCGGTCAGGATGAGCAGACCGCCGATGATCTTGGCGGCGGTGGGGATCTCCTTCAGGATGACGGCGGCCAGGATGGTGGCGCTGATGGGCTCACCCAGGATCATCACCGCCACCAGGGTGGCCGAGAGGTAGCGCAGCGCCCAGTTGTACGACGAGTGGCCGATGATCTGGGGCACGATGGCCAGCAGCAGGAACATCAGGTAGGTGTGAGGCGAGTAGCCGGTGAAGGGCAGCCGGGCGACCAGGCCCGTGGCCACGAGCACCACCGCCGCCGTGGTGTAGGTGACGAAGACGTAGGCCAGAAGGGAGAGCTTCGGCCGCAGCGAGCGCCCAATGAGGAAGTATGCGGCGCTCATCACCGCGCCGGTCAGCGCCAGCAGGTCACCCAGGAGCTGCTGCCCGCCCAGCGCCAGGTCGCCGTAGCCGATGATGAACCCGCCGGCCACGGTCACGGCGATCCCCAGCACGGTGCTCTGCGACACCCGCTCGCGCAGCAGCAGGTGGGACATGAGGGCCACGAAGATGGGGTTGGTGTCCACCAGCACCACGGAGCTGGCCACGGTGGTGTAGTCCAGCGAGGCGATCCACGTGGCGAAGTGAAGAGCCAGGAACACGCCCGAGAAGCAGGCCAGGCGCAGGTCCCTGCGGGTCAGGGTGCGCAGCTCCTGCCCGGCCTGGAGCCAAGCCGGTACGGCCAGGATCAGGGATGCCAGGCTCAGGCGGTAGGCGGCGATGACCAGAGCCGGAGCGTTGGCCAAGCGGATGAAGATGGAGGAGGTGGAGGTGGCTATGACGCCGATGGTCATGCCCAGGACCGGAGGGATGGGGGCTTGTGTATGGTTCACTGTTCAACGCTCAGCGCCAGGGTGATCATGGCGCGCCAGGCCTTGTAGGTGGTCACCCAGTCGGCCCCGCTGAACTGCACCCGGCGGGCGCCCATGCGCCGGCTGCCGGGCAGCAACTCGGCCATGTCCGCGTGGGCGCTGCGGACGAAATCCACGGTCAGCGCCAGCGGCGGGGGGATGATCAGAGGGTCGCGCCGGGCGCGCACGGCTCGCTCGGCGGCCTGGGTGATGAGCCGGTGGGCCATTTGAGGGGGCAAGCACCTGGCAGCGTGGCGGCCCACGGCTTGCTTCACCGCCACCACCTCCACGTCACCCAGGAGGGAGCGGGCCTCCTCGGTCACAGCCTGATCGCCGGTCACCAGGGTCACGGGTACGCCGCAGGCGCCGGCCAGGCCGGCGTTGAGCCCCAGCTCCCCGAAAGGCCGCCCGTTGAGCTGCACCTCGGCCACGATCCCGGTCCAGGTGTGGTCCAGTATGGCATTGGCCGTCCCCACCCGGGCGTGGTACCCGACCAGGAAGGCGCAATGGAACCCCTCCTCGATCCCCTGCATCATCGAGAGGGGTTTGGGGCTGCCGGTGATAAGCTGGGCATCGGGGTGCAGCTCCTCGATGAGGATGTTGGTCATGGGTCCGTGAGCATCGTTGACCACCACCAGGGTGGCACCTCCTGCCAGCGCGCCCTCCACGGCGGCGTTCACCTCCTCCGTCATCAGCTTGCGGAAGCGCTGGTACTCCTGCTCCTTGGACGAGATGTGCTCCCCGGCCACCACGCCGGAAATCCCCTCCATGTCGGCCGAGATGTAGACTTTCATGGCTCTCTTCCCGTGCATCTACTCACCACGCTCGCGCCTGACCCTAGTCCGGCGCCAGCAGCTCAGGAGTTACCTTCTCCAGGTCCATCGCGCCTGCAGCCTCCACGATCTCCGTCAGCGCCCGGCCGATGGCCTCTCGCCCGGCCTCATCCGGCGGCAACAACGGTGGCCGGGGTGGTCCCGCTCGCAGGCCGATCATCTCGGCGGCCGCTTTCCAGCCGCCGATGCCGTACTTGCGCACCGCCTTGTCCAGCGCGGTGAGCCGGGCCTGCAGCAGTCGCGCCTCCGGCAGCCGACCGGCCTCCACCAATTCCATGATCTCGCAGGCCAGGTCGAAGGCCACGTTGGCCGCAGCCAGCATCCCACCCACACAGCCCACCGCCAGGGCCGCCACCAGCACCCGGGCCGACCCGTTGAACACGGCGAAGCCCTCCGGCGCACCTGCCGCCAGCGCGGTGAGCTGGCCCACGTCGCTGCTGGAGTCTTTGATGCCCACGATGTTGGGGTGCTCAGCCAATTCCAGGACCGTCTCCGTCGGCACCATGATGCCTGTGAAGGCTGGGATGTTGTAGATGAGGACCGGGATGGGTGAGGCGTCGGCCACGGCCGTGAAGTGGCTCATCAGGGTCTGGCCCTGCATCTGGGTCCGGTAATAGAACGGGGTGATCACCAGGGCGTAGTCGGCGCCCAGCTCGGCCGCCCGGCGGGTGAAGCCAATGGTCGCACGGGTGCTCAGCGCCCCCGTCCCGACCACCAGCAGCCGGTCCGCCGGCACCCATTCCCGGGCGGTGGCGATCACCCGGTCGCGCTCGTCCTCGTCCAGGTGGGGGAACTCGCCGGTCGAGCCCAGGAAGAGGTAGCCGGAAAGCCGGCTCCGGTTCCAGCGTTGCAGGTTGTGGACGATGGCCCGCTCGTCCACCCTGCCATCGCCATCGAAAGGGGTGACACAAGCCGGGAGTATGCCTTGCAAAGTGGGTCTACCCATTTGAGTCTCCTCCTGAAGTACACTGTGAAGAAGTTCCTCGGGGTTCCTACAAGCTCCCAGGGAGATTCAGCGGAACTGTGGGTTGTTCGCTTCGTCCCAGTAACGCACCCCTCCTGCCACAATCGTCCCCACCACCCGGGTCGTCAAGAGCTCTTCCGGCGCGATCTGGAAAATGTCGCGCGACAGGACCACAAAGTCGGCCAGCTTGCCCGGGGTGATGGAGCCTTTGATGCTCTCTTCGCCGCTGGCGTAGGCCGCGCCCAGGGTGTAGGCGTGAACCGCCTGGCTGACGGTCAGGCGCTGCTGGGGGTACCAGCCGCCGGGTGGGGTGCCGTCGGCCCGCTGGCGCGTCACGGCGGCGTGGATGCCGGCTAACACGTCCCACGGCTCCACCGGCGCATCCGACCCGAAGGCCAGCTTCGCCCCCGCCTCCAGCAGGCTGCGATAGGCGTAGCCGGTGACGCAGCGCCGGCCCCAGTACCGCTCGGCGATCTCTATGTCCGATGTGGCGTGGATGGGCTGCACCGAAGCGATGACCCCCAGTTTCCCGAAGCGGGGGATGTCGTCCGGGTGCACCAGTTGGGCGTGCTCGATGCGGTGGCGCAGGCGCGGTGCATCTCGCCGCCGGGCCGATCGCTGGTAGCTGGCGATGGCGTCCAGCACCTTGCGGTTGGCCGCATCGCCGATGGCGTGGACGGCGCAGGCCAGCCCGGCAGCGCTGGCCCGGGCGATCAGCTCCCGGATCTCCTCGACCGACAGGATGGAGATGCCCCGGTTGTCAGGCTGCCCTTGTGACGCCCTTGCACCCTCGCCCATCTCACCTGGGGATCCCCCGCCGGAACCGCGTGCAAGGGCATCATCAAAAGGCTCCAGCATGTGGGCCGTCTGCGAACCCAGGGTCCCGTCCATGAAGGCTTTCACCGGGCCGATGCGCACCCATTCATCGCCGAAGCCCGTCTGGAGACCAAGGGCGATGGCCTCGGCTAGGCGCTCCCGAGGGATGAAAAGGTAAACACGCAGACCCAGCTCCCCGCGCCGCGCTAATTCGACATAATCACGAAAGGCATCGGCGAACAGGTTGGCACCCAGGATCTCGTGGATACCGGTCAGACCGACCGCATGGGCGAGCTTGAAGGCGCGCTTGAGAGCCGCCCGGCGCTCAACGGCCGTGGGCTGAGGGAGGACCCGGTACACCAGCTTGCAAGCTTCTTCTTTGAGGATGCCCGTGGGCTGGCCGGTGGCCGAGTCACGCTGGATCTCGCCGCCAGGGGGGTCGGGCGTCTCGGCGGTGATCCCGGCTGCCTCCAGCGCCCGCGAGTTGACCCACAGCACATGGTAGTCCTTGCGCGTCAGGGCCACCGGGTGGTCGGGCGCCACGGCGTCCAGGTCGGCCTTGTTGGGGAAGCGCCCATCCCACAGGTTGTGATTCCAGCCGTAGCCCCGCACCCAGCGGCCCTTGGGCGTCTGGGCCACCCGCTGGGTCACAGCAGCCACGGCCTTGGCTTTGCTGTCCAGGCCGTCCAGGTTGACGCGGTCCAGGTTGAGCGCAGTGCTCAGGAAGTGGATGTGGCTGTCGATGAACCCCGGCACCACGGTTCGCCCCTCAAGGTCCACCACCTGTCGTGGGCTCTCTGCCAGCGGGCGCACCTGTTGGTCATCGCCCACAGCGACGATACGCCCCTCGCGGACCGCTAGGGCCTGGGCGCGGGGATGGGCCGGGTCCATGGTGTATATGTTCCCGTTGACGAAAACTCGCAGGCTCACAGGTCCTCCTGCCGCGCGGAAGGTGTGCCAAAGCGGCGGCAAGGCGCCGTGCGAAAGGCTGGCGCGGAAACCCTCATGACGCTAGTATTGTACACAGAACCGTCAAAAAGGCAAGCGGCCGCTGGCAAAGCCAGGGCTTTCCGATTCTAACGGAGAGGCCGTTCGGTCACGGTCGTCCACTGATACTGTCTGTGCCGAGCCGGGTCGACCTGGACAGGAAAGGCCCGTATTTTTGAGCACTACCCTGTGAACGGTGTAGCTTGATAAACAGGCTACAGCTTTCCAAGCTGTAATCCTGCAAACCAGATCTGAAGGTTAAAACATCAGAAAGCCCGGTGGCAAAGCCAGCCCAGTTGTGGTAAAATTCGTTGTGAAGGTGCAATAAGGTGGTCGGTAGCTCTGCATCCAACTGTGGTCTGCAGCTCGTATTGAGCCACGAAGCGTAGCCGTGGCGTCTAGGGCCGACCTGACGGCACCTCACTTGGTGGCGTGCCTCGCTACCAGGGTTCCACGATGGAGTGTGATCTTACCAGGTGGTCTCTGTCAACAGGCCAAAGGGTTCGCCTTTGCCTGACGATGTTGGGGAAGGAACAGGCGATACTTCAAGGACGGTTCTGAACTAAATGCCCATCAAAGTCCTCCCTGAGGAGATAGCCGCGCGGATTGCGGCCGGCGAGGTCATCGAGCGGCCGGCATCGGTGGTCAAGGAGCTGGTGGAGAACGCCATTGACGCCGGCGCCACCGAGATCAAGGTGGAGAGCCGGGAAGGGGGACGCCGGCTCATCCGGGTGATTGACAACGGCAGCGGCATCCCCGCCGACGAGGTCGAGCTGGCCTTCCAGCGCCACGCCACCAGCAAGTTGTCCTCCGTGGAAGACCTGGAGTACATCCGCACGCTGGGTTTCCGCGGTGAGGCCCTGCCCAGCATTGCCGCCGTCGCCCACGTCACCATGGTCACCCGCTGGAGGGACGAGGCCGTCGGCACCCTGATCCGGCTGGAGGGCGGCCAGGTGGTGGGGCGGGAGCGCCGAGGGATGGCGCCGGGCACGGTGGTGACCGTGGAGCACCTCTTCTACAATACCCCCGCCCGGCTCAAGTTCCTCAAGGCCGTGGCCACCGAGGCCGGACACATCTACGCCCTGGTCACCCGCTACGCCATGGCTTACCCGGAGCTACGCTTCAGCCTGGTCAACGACGGCCGGCTTATCTTCCAGTCCCTGGGCACGGGGAATGTGCGCGAGGTCTTGGCCCGGGTCTACGGGCTGGAGACGGCTAGGGAGCTGTTGGCGGTGGAGAGTGGGGAGGCCGAGGGGACCGGCGGCCGCTGGGAGGTCGGCCTGAACGGGTTCGTGAGCCCGCCCTCGGTGCATCGCGGAAGCCGGCGAGACATCAGCCTGTTCGTCAACCGGCGCTGGATTCACGACCGCTCGCTCAACTACGCCGTGACCGAGGCGTATCGCACCCTGCTGCCAGTGGGGCGGTTCCCTCTGGTCGTGCTGTTCCTGACGATGGACCCGGCGGCCGTTGACGTGAACGTGCACCCGGCCAAGGCGGAGGTGCGCTTCCGTGAGGCGGGCGCGGTCTTTGCCGCCGTCCAGCGGGCGGTGCGCCGGACCCTGCTGGATCGGGCGCCCGTGCCGGTGATCGGCCACCGGGCGCGGGCCGGCGGACCGGTCTGGCCGGGTCGCCAGTGGCGCGAGAGGCAGCGACGGCTGCCCGGTCAGGTGGGCCTGGAGGTTCAGCGCACCGGCGACGTCGAGGTGCGCCGGCAGGAGGAGGCGCCGGCCGGCGAGCGGCTACCCATGCTGCGGGTCGTGGGCCAGGTGGCGCAAGCCTACATTGTGGCCGAGGGGCCCCAGGGCCTGTACCTGATTGACCAGCACGCGGCCCACGAGCGGGTGCTGTACGAACAGTTGCAGGCGGCCCGGGCCGGCCGGAAGAACATCAGCCAGCAGTTGCTGGAACCGCAGACGGTGGAGCTATCGCCCGAGCAGGCCGGCGTGCTGGAGGAGCACCTGCCGCTGCTGAGGGAGCTGGGGTTTGCGCTGGAGCATTTTGGGGGCAACACCTATCTGCTGAGGGCGGTGCCGGCCATCCTGAAGGGTACAGACCCGGCCGGGGCGCTGGTGGCGGTGGTGGAGGAGATGGTGGCCGGCAACGTCCCTTTGGGCGCCGAGGGCGAAGCCCGGCTCATCGCCAGCGTGTGCAAGCAGGGAGCCGTCAAAGCTGGCCAGACCCTTTCTATGGCCGAGATGCAGGCCCTGGTGCAGCAACTGGAAGCCGCCTCCGCGCCGCGCACCTGCCCCCATGGTCGCCCCACCATGATTCACCTCAGCGCCGACTTCCTGGCGCGGGAGTTTGGTCGCACCTGATATTGAGGAGGAGGCACGTTGACCACACGCATCAAGGCAGCCAGAGCACCCCTGAGCGACTTCGTGTCGGAGACACCCATCCGGGTGCGCTACGCCGAGACAGACGCTATGGGCATCGTGCACCACTCAGCCTACGTGGTGTGGTTTGAGGCCGGGCGCAGCGACTACATGCGCCAGCGAGGCAGCAGCTACGCCGAAATCGAGGCTCAGGGCTACGGCTTGCCCGTGACTGAACTGGACGCGCGTTTCCTTCAGCCGGCCTTCTACGATGAGATGGTGGTGGTACGCACCCGGGTGCACTCCCTGCGCAGCCGGAAGCTCACCTTCGAGTACGAGGTGGTGCGCGAGGCTACGGGGGAGCTCCTGGCCTCGGGGCACACCTCTCACATCTGCGTGGACCAGCGCGGGGTGGCCATCACCATCCCCGAGTTCGCGCGGAAGTTGCTCACGGGCGATTAGGCTTCCCTTGCGCTCGTCTGAGGATTTCTTGATACCCCTCCTCGATGAGGTCTTCCAGCTCAGTAGCGCAGTAGTGGTAGTTCATGAGGGCTTGGCCGTAGGGGTCGGCGATGTCAAAGCTCTCGCCGGCCATCTCGCTGAGGAGGAAGGTCTTGCCCTGTGCCTGGGGGAACTCTGCCAGGATAGCCTCCTTGTGGTAGCGGGTCATCACCAGGATCAGATCCGCCTCGGCCACATCCTCGGCGGTGAGTTCGTGAGTGCGGTGATCGCTGATGTCCAGGCCCCGCTCGGCCATCACCTGACGGGCGTAGGGGGTGGCCGGGCTGCCGTTTAGGGTCCAGGTGCCGGCTGAGCGCACGCGGAAGGCGTCGGCCAGGCCGTCTTCGATTAGCCGGCGCTTGAGCAGCGCCTCGGCCATGGGCGAACGGCAAAGGTTCCCGGTGCATACGAACAGAATGGTCCTCGGTTGAGTCATGGGCTCGATTGGAGCTCGGCCTTCATGAATGACGAAGGACGAACGCCAGCAGCCTACGCCGTTGGTCGTTCGTCCTTCCCTCGTTGTTCAAGACCCTAGGCCAACTCGGGCTCCAGGATCCCGTAGTTCCCATCACGCCGGCGATAGACCACGTTGATCTCGCCGGTTTCAGCGTTGTGGAAGATGAAGAAGTCGTGGCCCAGCAGTTCCATCTGCTCGATGGCCTCCCGCTCGTCCATCGGAAGCACCTGGAAGCGCTTGCGACGGACGATGATGGGCTGCTCTTCCTCTTCGGGCTCCTCCAGCTCATCGAGGACGGCCTCTTTGAGGGCAGCTCCCTCCGCCCGGCCACGCCAGCGGTTGAGCCGCTTGCCCTTGTAGCGGGCAATCTGCCGATACATCGTGTCCATAACCGCATCAACGACGGCCAGCAGGTCGGTAGAACGCTCCTCGGCGCGGAGGATGGCACGATTGGTGCGCACGGTTACCTGCGCTGTGTACAACGTGCCGGCTGTCTTGGTGTTGGTGGAGCTCAAGTCCACCCTGGCATCGGTGATGGGGGGCAAGTAGCGGTCCAGCTTCCCGATCTTCTTCTCAATGTACTGCCGCTCGAAGTCTGACAACTCCACGTTGCGGCCTTTGATCAGCAACTCCATGATCCATCGCCTCCATTTCACGGTTAGTGACATTATAGCGATGCCGTGCCCAAAAGTCAACCTGACGCGGCGCTTTCGGAGGGCTCTCCGATGTTTTGCCTTCAGCTCTGGTTTGCAGCCCTACAGCTTGGAAAGCAGTAGCCT
>FWPU01007540.1_pt1 | contig 19539 bp, 17 predicted proteins | sample 2228361 | NCBI WGS metagenome assembly FWPU01 (sample SAMEA103939777, study PRJEB20133) | metagenome
AGCGGCCCGCGTCAGCGTGCTCTCACACGTGATCATGGTCATTCGCGGATTCGTGGCCAGAATTCGTGGACGGCAAGCCTTACGACATCTCATGCACGGTCTCCTGACTATGCCTCTGGCTGGTCAGGAGACCAGCCAGAACCGCTCTAAGTAGTTGACCTGGTCGGGAAGGCGCCGGAAAAAGACTGCGCAGGATGCACCGTAAGGGGCCCTGCATCCTGCGCAGCCGCCTGGAAGTCCCCGTGCGTTGGGATTAAAAGTTTCGGCACGGTCTCCTGACCGTGCCCCTGGCTGGTCAGGAGACCAGCCAGAACCGCTTTTCGGATAGGCTCTTACTGCTCTTCAGCGGCGCTGTTCCCTTCCTCCGCGCCGCTGGGACGCTCGAGCATCTGCATCTCCTGCGCGACCACCTTCGTGCGGTGATGCATCTCCCCCTTGCTGTCCTCCCAACGGTCGTTCTGGATCCGTCCCTCCACGTAGATCAGCCGCCCTTTGGCGAGGTATTGCTCGCAGATGTCGCCCAGCTTGCCCCACGCCTCGACGTTGATCCAGTCGGTGGCCACCTGACGCTCGCCATTGTCGTTGTTCCAGACGCGATTGACGGCGACGTTGAAGTTGGCCACTTTGCGCCCGTTCGGGGTGACGCGCACCTCGGGGTCATGCCCCAGACGTCCGATGAGCTGCACTTTGTTCAGGCCTGCCATGCTGGTCTCCTTTCTGTGGATCGATGGTCAATCCGTTCAAGGAGACTCTACGCCCTGGCGCTCACGGCATACTGACGGCGGGTTCGCCGCTTCATTCCCCGAACAGGTCGTCGATGTCTTGCTGCACGCGCGCGCGCAGCGCCGCCTCGCGCGTTTCCGCGTCGCTGGCCAGCGCGTCTTCCGCCCGGCGCGTGTTCAACGTCTTGTAGAACGCCTCGTCGTAACGCCGCGTGCGCAAGACGACCGGCATCGGCACGGCGTGGCCCATGATCAGGATCTGCTGACGGGTGTCCAGGCTTTCCAGCGCGCCGCGCACGACCGCGCGGTTCGCGACCCCCGTCAGCACCGCGTCGATGTCGCGCTCCTCCGTCATCTTGCCTGTGATGCGCGTCCCCAACTGCGACAACACTTCGGCGTCGATGCCGGAGGGCCGCTGGTCCACTACCATCAACGTGACATAATATTTGCGTAGCTCGCGCGCGATCGTGCCGAAGATGGTCTGCCGCGCCACCGCCGGACTCAGGAATTTGTGCGCCTCCTCCAGCGTGATCATCAGCGGCTGCGGACGGTCGGCCGCGGCGCGCGTCTCCTCGTACTTCTCGACCTTCTGCTGGTACAGCGCGCGCACCCGCCGCGTCACGATGTTGGCTACCAGCATGTGGTCGAGCACGGTGCTGTTGGCGCCGAAGTGCAGGATGACGTGCTTACGCCGGTCGAGGGCAGCCACCATGTCGTCGATGTAGGCGAACTCCGCGTGAGGGGTGATGTACGGCCGTCGGCCGATCAGCTTGAGCTGCCGTTGCAGGCTGGCCAGCGACGCGGCATGGGCGCCGCTCTCCTCGCAGAAGGCGTTGATCGCGTCCGGCGTCATCTCCAGCAGCGACGCGAACCAACCAGCCCCGAAACGGTCCTCCAGCAGCCCGATCGTCGCCTCGGCTGTGCCGCGCAGGTTCAGCTCCTCCGCCAGCAAAAGCACATCCTCGGCCTCGATCTGATTGAGGCCGATCTTGAGGACGACGTCGGCGCGGTGCCCTGCTCGCCGCGCCGCACGTTCATCGAGCGAGTAGACCAGGACGCGGCTGCCGAATAGCTCCTTCAGCCCTTTGACCCACACCCCTTCCTCCGACTGCTTGCCGAAGGCGTACTCGTCATGCATGTCGAAGATCAGGTTGACCCCCACTCCCCGGTCGATCACGCCGCACAGCAGCAGGCGCACCAGGAACGATTTCCCCGTCCCCGACTGCCCGAAGACGCCGTTGGAGCGTTCGAGCAGCCGGCGCAGATCGAGGCAGACGGGGATGTCCATGGTCAGCGGGTAGCCCATGGCGAAGAAATGGTCGTGGTCCTCGCCGAAGACGTCGCGGAAGTCGAGCTGGCCGGCCTGGCGCAGGATGGCGAAGTGCATCGGGATCGTGCGCACGGGCTGAGGCTTGAGCGTGGTGTCGACGAACTGGCCCGTCGGCTTGTCGATCATGAGCATCGGCTTGACCTGGACGGCGACGTACGTGGCCGTGCCGGCCAGCGCGCGCGCGATGAACGACGACGCCCCCTCCGGCGGCTGGCTGAGGATGCTGGCGTCGGTCGACCGCAACTGGATGTCGGCGATCGTGCTGAAGAAGAGATGATCGCTGCCTTCCACGATCACGAAGTCGCCGATGCGCAGCCCCTCGCTGGAGACGCCCGGATCGAGCCGCGCTGTGAGCGTGGCATTGAAGGCGCCGTCGGTGATCACTCCCAGACGATCGCTCATGGCTGCGCTCCGACCTTGCCCACCGGCGCCAGATAGATGGCGAACTCCTCTTCGCCGTCGACGCCGATCAGCGCGTCGACCCCTTTCTGGTTGTAGGCGGCCACGGCGCACGTGCCGGCGCCGATCGCTTCCGCCGCCAGATACAGGTTCTGGCAGACATGTCCGGCGTCGAGGGCGATGAGCTTGGGCGAGATCGCGCCGTAGCGCCACTCCATGCGGTAGGGGATCGTCGTCCACACGAAGACGACGGCGCTATCTGTCAGGAGCCGTCGATCGCTCCACAGCGCGGCCGCCTGCGGGATCACCTCAGCTGCAGGGCGCACCAGATACAGGGCGTGCTCGATGGGCAGATAGCGATAGAGGCCCGGCTCGAGGCCGGTCACCCGCCGCACCACGAGATAGGTCTCAAAGGTGTGGCGCGCGCCGCCCGAGGGGACCGTCCGCAGCAATGCAAGCCCCCGCCACAGCAGGTCCCCAGGGCCAGGGCCGGTGCGGGAGGCGCCCTGCGTCGCCCACAGCAAGAAGGCAAGCTCCTCCTGGCTCAGCGGCTCGGGTGTGAACTCGCGGCGGCTGCGCCGCCGGCGGATCGCTTCGATCAGCGGCATCTGGCCGACGGTCAACGCGTGCGGCGGCGTCAGCTCGATCAGTTGGGCGTCGCTCGGATACGGTTTCTGCACGGGCGGCGGCGGGACCCCTTTCTTCTGGTCGGTTTCCAGCGTCGGCCACTCTTCCCAGATGTCAGCCTTGAGGAAAGAACGATCGATTGTCATGGGATGCCTCCTGTTCACCGGATCGCGTCATCCTTTCTTCCCGTCGGTCAATTGTCCTCGCGTCCAGTAGTTCAGCAGCGGGTCTCCCGTCTCCTCCATCCACGCCGCCAGGCGCGTGCGCAGCCGGGTCAGCTCGGCGCGGTAGGCGGGCATCGCTGCCAGGTTGCGCACCTCGCCGGGGTCGCGCTCCAGGTCGTACAGCTCGTCCTCGGCGGTGGCATTCCAGACGTATTTCCAGCGTCGATCGCGCACCATGCGTTGGCTGTAGAGGCCGAACTGATTGCCGTGATACATGGCGAAGACATCTGTGCGCCCGTTGTCGGTCGCGCCGCGCAGCAGCGGCAACAGGCTCTGCCCACGGAAGGTCTCGGGGATCGGCGCGCCCGCCGCGTCGCAGAAGGTGCTTGCCAGGTCGATGCCATGCACGACGAAGGCGTCGCAGCGGCTGCCTGGCGCGATCTGCCCGGGCCAGCGCATCAGCAACGGCACGCGAGTCACATCGTCGTAGAGGACGAAGTGCTTGTCGATCATGCCGTGTCCGCCGCACAGGTCGCCGTGGTCGGCCGTGTAGACGACCAGCGTCGTCGCGCTCAGCTCCAGGCGATCGAGCGTCTCCAGAATCCGTCCGACCTGGGCGTCGAGCAGCGTGATCTCTCCCAGATAGCGTCCCACGATGGGCGCCCATGCGTCCCACGTCCAGCCGTCGATGCCCCAGGTCCGCCGCTGTTGGGCCTGGATGAACGGTTTGCCGGCTAGAGGATCGGGGAAACTTGGCCAGGGCGGGATGCGTTCGGGAGGATAGAGGGAAGCGTACGGCTCTGGGACTACGTTGGGGAGATGCGGCTCGCTGGGGTCCCAGCGGATGAAGAAGGGCTGCCGTGTGCGCGCACAGGCTTCGAGCATGCGCACGATATGATCAGCGCCCCATGCCAGCCGCGACGATTCGGGCCCGATGAAGGGATCCACCTCGCCGAACCAGCGATTCATGCGCGGCCGCGGCGCGATCCCCTGCGCCGCCCGCCACGAGTCGTACGCCGCCTCCGGCACATATTCGTGGAAGCCGTAAGCCGTCGGGTCTTTCTCCGGATGGACATGCCATTCGCCGACGTAGCCGAGGAAGTAGCCCGCGGCGCGCAGGGTCTGGCTGAAGGCGGGCAGCCCCTCGCGCGCCGGTCGCGGCGCCTCCGTCCCCCAATTGGCGATCGCCAGGTGCTGGCTCGGCCACTGGCCGAACATCAGGCTGTTGCGCGAGGGGACGCAGAGGGGGATCGGGCAAAAGGCATGGGTGAACCGCATCCCCTCCGCGGCCAGGCGGTCGAGCGCCGGGGTCTGCAGGAACGGGTGGCCATTGGCCCCCACACAGTCGAAGCGATGCTGATCGGCGTGGATGAGCAGGATGTTAGGCCGCGACATACCTCTCCCTCTGAGGCTGGATCCCTTTCCCTGGTGTTCTTCCATTTGACGGCTGCGCGAGATTATGCCCTAATCCCTGCAATCTGGCGAAAAGGAGGGAACGATGCCTGACGAACTTCTCCTGGTTGGCCCCCGCGAGGTGACCATCGCCTCGCGGCCGGCGCGCGCCCTGCAGCCGCGCGAGGTGCGCGCCCAGGCCATCCTCAGCGGCATCAGCCATGGCACCGAGCTGAACCTCTATCGCGGTGGCTCTCCCTTCCACAATCAGCGCTTCGATCCCGATCTGCGCCTCTTCATCGAGGATTCGACGCCCCAGCCCTACCCCATGCCCCTCGGCTACGAGTGGGTCGGCCGTGTGACCGAGGTCGGCGCCGAGGCGGTCGGCTTCCAGCCGGGCGACATCGTCCATCTGCCGGTCGGCCATCGCACCGAGCACATCTTCCCCGCTGGCGAGGACACCATGCTCGGGCCGGTCGTCCCTCTGCCGCCGACGCTGCCCCCTGATCGCGCCGCCTTTCTGGCGCTGGCCGGCGTCGCCCTGCAGGCCGTCCACGACGCCCACATCAAGCTTGGCGACCAGGCGGCGATCTTCGGCCTGGGCGCCATTGGCCTCCTCGCTCTGGAGCTGGCGCGGCTCGATGGCGCTGTCTGGCTGGCTGCCGTCGATCCGCTGCCGCGGCGTCGCGCGCTGGCCGAGGCCCGCGGCGCCGATCTGGTCCTCGATCCAGGCGCTGGCGACGTCGCGCGCGCGATCAAGACGGCGGCCCCGCGGCGCGCTGGGGTCGGCGCGGGCGTCGATATGGCGATCGAGCTGTCTGGCCATTACCCGGCTCTCCAGGAAGCGATTCGCAGCGTGCGCGTGGGCGGCGTGGTGGTCGCTGCTGGCTACTATCAGGGGGCGGGCGCCGCGTTGCGTCTAGGGGCGGAGTGGCACCACAATCGCGTGACGATGGTCTCGAGCATGGGGGTCTGGGGCTGCCCTCATCGCGAGCATCCGCTCTGGAATCGTGGGCGCATCCATGTCGTCGCCGCCGACCTCCTGGCCGCTGGCCGGCTGCACGTCGACGATCTGATCACCCATCGCATCCCGTTCGCGCGTGCGGCTGAGGCCTACCGGCTCATCGACGAATGCCCGCACGAGGTGGTCAAAGTCGTCCTTACCTATGGTTAAGCGATGGGAGATTGGGCCTCGTCGATCTGGCGCAAGGCTATCCAGGCGGCGCGGCGCACCTGGGCCGCGCGTTCAGTCGTGGCCAGATGGCGCAGGGCGGGGATGGCCCACGAATCGCGGAGCTGGCCGAGCGCAAGCGCGGCTGCCTGGCGCACATCGGGATCGGGGTCTTGCAGGCGACCGAGCAGCGCGGCGCGCGCCATGCTGCGGTAACCGAGGCGTCCCAGGCTCTTGGCTGCCTCCGTACGCAGGCGCGGGCTGGGATCTTCCAGCGCTTCCAGCAACGCCATCACGGCGCGGCGATCGGGCAGTTCGCCCAGGCGACGCGCCGCCGCGATCCGTTCCTCGGTCGCTTCGGCCGCGAGCTGGGCCAGGGCTTGCCGGAGCGCGTCCCGGTCGTCGGTGCGGCGGGGCACGCGCGGGCGGGCGGCCAGGGCCAGCATCTGCTCCTCGACGTCGGCGAAGCCAGCGTCTCCCGGCAGTGGCTTCTCGGAGCGAGGCGGCAGCCCTTTGACGAGGCGGCGACCGAAGGCGGGGACGCCGATCACGCGCACCCCCAGCGCCTTGAGCTGGTCGCTCAGCTCGCGGTCGGAGGTGACGACGAGCGCCTCGCGCAGGGGGCGTCCCAGCACGAGATCTTCCTCGATCATAGCGAGCAGGCGTCCGTCGGCGCTGCCCCCGTCCTCGACGACCGTGGTCCACACCTGATCGCGGTGGCTGGAGTGATCGCGGCCGGGGCCGGGGTCGAGGACGAGGGTGATCCACGAGTCTTGGTTGCGCGCCAGCGCCTGGCGTTGCCAGCGCAGCAGCAGTCGCATCAACCCCTCATCGTCGCGTCGGTGCGCGATATACTCTTCCTGCGCCAGCCAGCCGGCCAGGTTATCGCCATCGATCAGGACTTCCATGTCGAGCCTCGTCCCTCCGCTCCTGTGGAGGAACGCCACTCCTTGTCCTTGCGCTTCTGAGCAGGGGCGCCGGGCTTCGTTCCTCCGCTCCTTCACAGCGACATCGAGCCTCGTTCCCCCGCTCCTGCGGAGGAACGCCACTCTTCGTCCCACGCCTTCTGAGCAGGAGCACCGAGTCTCGTGTCTCCGCTCCTGCGGAGGCACGCCAGTCCTCATCCCCCTGCTTTCGAGCAACAACACCGAGTCTCCAAGTAGCCCTGGCGCTCGTCATCCTGCCGTGTAGGCTGCCAGCATGCGCCGCAGCTCGGGCGAGCGATCGCAGGCCGCCAGCGCCTCGCGCACGACCGCCAGTTGGGCGACGTCATCCGTCAGCGCGCACAGGATCTCGTCGTCCGGCGATCGTTGCAGCTTGATGATACCATCGAGGAGCAGTTCGTCCAAAGGGACGAACAGCAGGTCCTCGCGGCGGCCGTAGAGCTGGGCGAACGCGCGCAGCGACTTGTAGACAGGGACGCGGCGTCCTGCCTGCGTGGGGCTGTTCAGGAACCGCAGCAGCGCGCGCTTCTCTTCCATGAGCATATGGCGTTGAATGAAGTCGATCGCGGCGGGCGAGAGGCCGTGTTGGGCGAGCGCGCTGCGCAGCGCGCGGTCGGCGGTCGGCGAAGTGGAAGGGGAGGAACGGTTGTGGGGGCGATGCTCCCCGACGAATGGAAGGACTCTTTCGGCTGGGCCAGACATGGGACACCTCCTCGTGCGCGCCGCATGTATTTGTGCAGCTCCGCAGACTGGCCGGATTGCCTGTAGAAGTGCTCCTTTTAGGTTAAGATGTGGTGATCCGGTTGCCTAACAAAGCTCGATAGGACATGTCCTCCGCACTGCGCGATGGGATCGGCTTATGGATCGGTGAAGAGATGCGTACTGCGTCCTCAACTCACCGCTTTCCTCACAAGTTCGATGATCCTTGCCTCTTCAGTGGCTGTCAACTCCTTTAGCGCAAAGGAGGTCGGCCACATAGCGCCTTCGTCGAGGTTCGCTGCGTCGGTGAAACCGAGCGTCGCGTACCTCGTATCGAACTTCTGCGCGCTTTGGAAGAAGCAGACGACCTTGCCGGCCTGGTTGGCGTAGGCGGGCATCCCGTACCAGGTTTTGGGCGAGAGGGTGGGCGCGCTGGCTGTGATGATCTCATGGAGCCGCCGGGCCATCGCGCGCTCCGGTTCTGGCATCTCAGCGATCTTAGCGAGCACGGCGCTTTCCCCGTGCGCCCTGTCCTTGTTCGCGCGCGCTTCCGCCTTCAGCTCTCGGGCGCGCTCCTTCATTGCGGCTCGTTCCTCGGCTGTGAATCCTTGGGGCGCCGCGCTGGCAGTCGTGGTCGGCTTCTGCGAGCCTCTCGCGTCGGCGCGGTTGCCTGTGGCTTTCTTCTCTGACACCAGCATCTCCTTCTATTCCCTTCGCTGGCCCGCGGGGATGTAGGGGATCAGCGACGACGGCAAGGTCTGATGTAGATGTATATATTGTAGCATATCCACAAGCGGGCGAACAGGTCAGAAGCGAGCGAGGAAGATGGCTCAGGGTATGCTGACGGCTGTGGGGCGCTACAAACGGAAGGTGAAGCCGAGCCTGTCTCCGCGCAGGGCGCTCCAGAGAAGGCGTTCTGGCGGTGTCATCTCTCGACGAAGCGCCCTGCTTCGCTGGTGTATCTGCGGCGGGATGCCTGACCAGTCGGCATGTCCGCCCAGGTGATGCGGGCGACGATGCGCCAATACGCGATGGCCTGCGGTGAGCCAGAGCGTCTGCTCGCATTTGCTATGCCTGATGCCGACCATGTGGCCGCAGTAGGTTCTGCGGATGGTGCGCAGTACGCGATGGGGGCGCCCATCGTGAGCCAGCACGTAATCGCCGAGTCGGATGGACTCGATGGGTATCAGGACCCCCCTCTGATCCCCCCGCAAGCGGGGGGAGGTGACTCCCTCGCTGCTGCGTTCTTGCAAGCGGGGGGAGGTGACTCCCTGCCTGTGTGCGGGGGGGGGCTGGGGAAGGGCCATACCCCCCGTCACCTGCTCCCACCATCCACACCCGCGTCCCCTTGCGCACACAGGTCGGGTCAAACACCAGGTCGCGGGGGGCGGTACTCATGAGGAAACAACGTTGAATGGCCAAGTTGGCGGTCTGGACAACGCAGATCCTCCCCTCGATCCGGCTCTGAATACCTCCGACGTCAACCCAAACGTTTGACAGTCGAGGCGCAAACAAAAAGCATCACTCTGTCCATCCCATACAGTGATCGAGTCAGCGCGCGCGCCATATCCAAGAGGGCGGTTTTCCTGGATGAGCCTGGCTCGTGCGCCTCTAGGCAGGGGAGTGTCAACAATGTCATCCCACCAAAAGGGATTGGGTTGCTCCCTCACTGTCTCCTACTGCTTTATTATCCGCAGGATGCGGTCGTATGAGGTAAGGTAATGTATGGCTATCACAATGCCAAGAATCAATGCAAATGTCACTAAGCGCACATCGTAGAGCGCCCAGGTAGCAAAGGCGAATAGTGCCAGCTCAAATGCTAGCCGAAGAATGCCAGGTACAGCAACTGGCGCTGTTCCTGGATCATTGGGGACGCGGAAGGTAGCCCAAAGAATGGCAGCGATTATCGGGATACCAAATGCCAGAACAAATCGCAGCCAACCTTCGCCCTTTTGCCAACCCCAGACGCCCAATGCCAGCAAAGCCGCTAATTCAAGCAAGAAGCGCAATGTCACATTGATTGGATGTGAACTCATCGTGTTGTACTCCAATCGCATCACCCAGCTACTGCAGCTACCACTCCCCCGCATATTCCACGCGGTATGGCGTCACTTCCGTCATCAGGTAACTCCAGTGAAGCTCTACCAACTGCCGCATATGGAGCAGATCGTGCGCTGCCCAAGCGGCCAATAGATCGCCTGCCCGGATCCGCCCGAACGGCGCTTCATAAACTGCCTCCCAATTCGGCGAGGCCAGCCCTCTCAGCCATCTGACGGAGTCCTCCCGCGCTGCGAGGAAGCCGTCCAGTGACTCCTGGAGGTCTCCGTCGTTGTACCGATGTTCTTGCACCCAGCCCTGGGGATTGATGGCTGGCCAGGGCTCACCTGGGCGATGGAGGGTGAAGTCCAATCGAACGCGGAAGTCCAGGCGTTCCTCGTCGTGGAGATGGCCCATCACCTCCAGGATTGACCAGGAAACCTCATCTGGCTTCCAGCGCGCCTGGGCGCCGGGGACATCTTGCACGAGAGCTCGGATCCTCGCGGCATTGACGACCATCTGCTGGACGAGGCGCTCGATTTCCACAGTTTTTTCCTCTGCTGCGCCTTCTTCCACGGTTCGACCTGTGATGTAGACGGTGGCCCCGGCTTCGCCCAGCCCCAGGGCGATACCTCTCCCAACGCCACGACTTGCTCCTGTCACAAGAGCAACCTTTCCCGCAAGAGATCTCATGTGTGGTTACCTTTCCGGTAGTCTGCAGAGAAGATGGAATCTGCGTCGGGTCCCTCAAGACCAATGCCTGCTAGAGAGGCGCCGCCGACAGGTAGGGATGCAGGATTGTATGAAGCGAGCGGCCTGGAAAGGGACCCTGCCCTATGCAACGACGCCGGGAATTGGAACAGACGCACCGTCTGTCGGTCAAGGCCCTGGATCAGGTCTTCATCGTTGCGCCCAGGAGGGATGTGAGACAGTATCGTCTTCGCGTGATCCCCCCGCCAACCTGAGTATAGCATCCCCCCACTACCTGGACAAGACCTAAGTAGACGAATCAGCGAGGGCGACAAACTCACGGGCTGAGCCGCCATCCTGAGCGACCACGGCGACGACCGCAGGCGCGGCGGCTGCAACTCTCCCGCTTGGGGAAGACTCAACTGGCGAACTGCAGGTTGTGAACTACGGTCGCGCGCGGTACAATCGGAGCGCTGTCGGGCTGGTCGCTGAGACGATGGCCCGACGCCCATCCTCTCGAAGACAGGTGCGTGGCTTATGGATCCATCTTCGGCTACCTCTTTCGTCGCGCGCGGCGTGTTCCCCGCCCTGCTGACGCCGTTCACCGACGACGGCGAACGCATCGACGCCGCCGCCCTGCGCGCCCACATCGCCTGGCTGATCGCCCACGGCGTCCATGGCCTGATGCCCGCCGGCTCCACCGGCGAAGGGCCCCTCCTGACGCTGGCCGAACGCCAGCAGCTCCTGGAGGTCGTCGTCGACGCCGCCGCAGGGCGCGTGCCCGTCCTGGCCCACGTCGGCGCGATCACCACGCGCGAGACGATCGCGCTCGTCCGCCACGCGCGCGACTGCGGCGCCCAGGCCGCGTCGGTCGTGACCCCTTACTACTTTCGTGTGCCCGATGAGGCGTTGATCGCCCACGCCTGTCGCGTCGCCGAGGCCGCGCCCGACCTGCCGATCTTTCTGTACAATATCCCGCAGAACACCGGCAACGCGCTCTCTCGCGCCGTCGTAGAGGCGATCATCGCGCGCTGCCCCAACGTGGTCGGCGTCAAGGATAGCTCGGACGCCCTCGACGCCATCGTCCGCTTCACGACAGTGGCAGACGGCCGCTTTCAGGTGCTGTGCGGCAGCGACCGGTTGCTCTGCGACGCGCTGCAGGCCGGCGCCCAGGGAAGCGTCTCCGGCAACGCCAACCTCTTCCCCGAGATCGTGGTCGGCCTCTGGGAGGCGTTCGCGCGCGGCGATCTGGTCAGCGCGCGCGAACGTCAGCAACAGCTCGATCGGGCGCGAACGATCCTGGGCGACGGCCGCTACCTGTCGTTGTACAAACGCGTGCTCGAGCGGCGCGGCCTGCGCGGCGGCCCGGTGCGCTCGCCGCTGCCCGAAGCCCCCGCCGCGCTGGTCGAGGAGGCAGTCGCCCGCCTGCGCGCATCTCATCTCTTGACATAAACAAGGAGGACTGGATTGGCTACCATCGCGATCGTCGGCGCGGGCCTGATGGGCACAGCCACCGCCTGGCCCCTCTCCGACAACGGACACACCATACGCCTGGTGGGCACCCACCTCGACGGTGAGATCATCCGCAGTTGCCGCGAGCGCAATTTCCATCCGCGCTTGCGACGCGAGCTTCCCCCCCGCGTGACCCCTTTCTTCGTCGAGGAGATCGGCGAAGCCCTCGATGGCGTCGAGGTCATCGTCAGCGGCGTGAACTCTCACGGCGTGCACTGGATCGGGCAGACTTTGGGGCCGCATCTGCGGCCGGGGCAGTTGATCATCGCGGTGACCAAGGGGCTGGAGGCCGCGCCCAACGGCGACCCTCTCATCCTCCCCGATGTCCTCGTCAGCGAGCTGCCGGCGGCGCTGCGCGACCAGGTGACGGTAGCGGCCATCGGCGGGCCGTGCATCGCGGGCGAACTGGCTGGCCGCCGGCCATCGTGCGTCGTCTTCGGCGCGCGCGAGCGGGAGGCCGTGGAGCGTCTGGCGGCCTTCTTTCGCACATCCTATTATCATGTGTGGACGACCACCGATCTGGTGGGGCTGGAGGTGTGCGCGGCGCTCAAGAACGCCTACACGCTGGGGGTGGGGCTGGCGGCGGGATTGCTGGAGCGCCAGGGCGGGATCGACGCCGCGGGCGCGCATATGTTCAACCTGGCGGCGGCCATCTTCGCCGCGGGCTGCACCGAGATCGATCGTATGTTGCAGATCGTCGGCGGGACGCGCGCCTTCGCCTATGGACTGCCCGGCGCGGGCGACCTCTATGTGACATGCATGGGGGGGCGCACGGTGCGCCTGGGTGGGCTGCTCGGCCAGGGGCACACCTACGCCGAGGCGCGTGAGATCATGGCGGGCGAGACCCTCGAATCGGCAGCCATTGTGCGCGCGATGTCGGAGATGCTGCCCAAGCTGGAAGCACGGGGCGTCGTCGGGCCGCACGAGTTCCCGTTGCTGCGCGCCCTGATCGCCATCGTCGTCGAGGGCCGCGCAGTCGAGCTGCCGCTTGATGCGTTCTTTCAGGTGTTGTGAGGAGCGAGGGAGCGAATCAGCGAGAGAGCGAATCAGCGAATCAGCGAGGGAGCGAATCAGCGAATCAGCGAGGGGAGCGAATCAGCGAATCAGCGAGAGGGCGAATCAGCGAGTCAACGAATGGGCGGGGTGGAGGGGGGCAACGAATGGGGGGGAAGGGGAGAGCGGCGGCCGTGGCATAGCTTGAACTTGCGGCCGCTGCCGCAGGGACAGGGATCGTTGCGTCCGGCGCGCGCGAAGGCGCGTCCTTGTTCGGCTGCGCGCTGCGCCAGGTGGAACATGATGTTGGCCGGCGGGCGTTGGGCGCGCAGCTCGCCGGCCATGAAGCGCATCGCCTCGTCGATGTGCGTGAAGAAGGCCTTGTACCCCTCGCACAGGTAGTTCAGCCCCGCCTCGCCGTCGGGCGTGTGCAGGATGCGATCCTTCGGGCAGCCTCCGTTGCAGATGAAGCGCACGGCGCAGGCGCGGCAGTAGCGCGGCAGCGCGTCGCGTTTATCGAGGCCGAAGCGCCGCTGTTGGGCGGACCCCACCATCTCGACCAGCGGCGCCGTGCGCAGGTTGCCGAGCCGGTAGCGCGGCTCCACGAAGTGGTCGCAGGCGTACAGGTCGCCGTTGTGTTCCATGGCCAGCGCCGCGCCGCACGTCTCCTCGAAGATACACAGGCCGGGGCGTTGGCCCGACCAGGCGGCCAGCGCGACGTCGAAGATCTGCACGTAGACCTGGCCCACGTCGCGCCGCACCCACTCCTCGAAGATCTCGATCAGGAATTTCCCATAGTCACGCCCCGTCACGGAGCGTTCGGTGACGCGCTCGCCTTCCTGGAAGCCGGTCGTGTTGTCGCGCTCGACGATCGGGATGAACTGGATGAAGCGGGCGCCCACCTCATCGCGCAGAAAGCGGTACACGGCGAGCGGCTGGCTGGCGTTGGCGGCGTGGACCGTCGTCAGGATGTTGAAATCGACGCCGTGGCGTTGCAACAGGGCGAGGCTGGCCATCACGCGGTCGAAGGTGGGGCGGCCGCCTTTGTCGCGGCGATAGGCGTCGTGCAGCGCGCGCGGGCCATCCAGGCTGAGGCCGACCAGGAAGCGATGCTGGCGCAGGAAGCGACACCACGCCTCGTCGAGGATCGTCCCATTGGTCTGCAGGGTGTTGAGGATGCGCATCCCCGGCCGGCGATATTTCTCCTGCAGCTCGACAGCCCGCTGGAAGAACGGCAGCCCCATCAGGGTTGGCTCGCCGCCTTGCCAGGCGAAGATCGCTTCCGGCGCTGGCTGGGCGGCGATGTACTGGCGCGTGTATTCTTCGAGCAGATCGTCCGCCATGCGAAACGGGCTGTCGGGGTAGAGGCGTTCTTTGGCAAGGAAGTAGCAATAGGCGCAATCCAGGTTGCAGATCGCGCCGCGCGGCTTCAGGATAATATGAAAAGGCGACGAGAGGAAGTCCATCGTATCGGGATCAACCGCCAGGTCAGGCAGGCGCTTCGCCCTCTCGCGCAGGCGACGCCTCCGGCGCGTCGCACCGCTCCGCGACGGGGAACTCGGTGATGCGCAGGTGCGCGCTGCCGTAAGGGATCAGCCGAATCTCCTCGACTGGCTCGTCTGTGGCCACGGGGCTGGGGGGCGTCGGGCCAGCCGAGTTGCACTCCATCTGCCACGTCGGGACGCGCCGGCCGCGCGCCAACAACGTCACTGGCGCCTGCTGCGGGTCGAACGGGACGTCGCCGACCGGCCGCGTCTGCACCTGCACCGATCGCTCCGGATGGGCGCGGTCCAGACAGAGGGCGTAGTTCCAGGGCGAGCGCGGCCGCGCCTCCCAATCGGCGTGGGGCAGCTCGCCGCCGATCTGCTTCCATTCCTCCTCGATCTGAAGCGAGAGGATCAGCGGCCCGCGCGCGAGGGCGACCGCGTCGCGCGGGCGCGGCAGGACGCGCACCGTCATCGGCAACGTCAGCTCGATCTCGTCGCCGGGCTGCCAGGCGCGCTCGATCCTGTGGAAGCTGCCAGCGCCCACCTCGCGGTCGGCGACGCAGCCCGCGAGGCGCGCGCCCGTCGCCCACGCCGGGATGTGCAGGTAGAGGGGAAAAGTCGCCGCGCCGTCCTCCACGCGCAGCCGCACTGTCTCTGCGAAGGGATAATCGGTCTCAACGGCGATCGTGATCGGCTGGCGGTCGCCGACGAGGGCCTGCACCTGGCAGGGACCGTAGGCTGCCGCCGCCAACCCCCGATCGGCCGTCGCCATCCACAAGTGTTTGACGAACTTGGGCCATCCCTGGTGGAGGTTGGCCGTGCAACAGCCGAAATTCGGCTCCAAGCCGAAGATGTTGGAATCCATGCGGTTATTGGTCCAGCAGCGTTCATCTACCGTGCACAGGACCTGGTTAGCCTGCTGATCGTACTGATGGCTCCACATATCGGGGGTGAAGGGGGCGGGCAGGGCGTTGTAGGCGACCTGCTCCAGGCGATCGCCGAAGACGGCGTCGCCCAGGCATGCGAGCAGATACTCGAGCGACAACATCATCTCGACGACGGCGCACAGCTCGGTCCCTTGCGTCGGCTCGAGGCCGGCCAGATGCTCGTCGCCGGTGAAAATGCCGGTCGCCTGCCCGTGGTAACGATCGAGGTTCTCGAGCGCGGCGTAGACGGCGCGCCGCGCTCGCTCGTCGCCGGTTTGCGCGTAGTGAAGAGCCGGGTTCTTGAGCGCCATCGCCACATTGACGACGTGGTGCTCGTGGAGAAAGGCGAAGGGGGCGATTTTGGCGCGCCAGGGGAAGCGCAGGAAGTAGTCGATCCAGTCGAAGCCTGCCTCATAGTGTCGGCGCGCCAGGTCGAGCAGCCATGCCTCTCCCGTCCGGTTGTAGAGCCAGTGGATGGAGAGGACCTCGTCGGCGTAGCGGACGCCGCGCCAGGTGTCATGGGGAAGATCGGGCGGCTGGTCGAGCCGATGCCGGAAGTAGCGGCGCATCAGCTCCAGCACGCGTCCGTCGTCCGTCGCTTCGTGATATTGAGCCAGCACCTTGAGCGCCACCATCAGCGGCCAGGAGTCATGGTTACCGGCGGGGCCGAACCAGCCGTCGTCGCGTTGGCTGGCCAGCATGGCCTCGACCCAGCGTCGGGCCAGCGCCAGGAGCGCCTCGTCGCCGGTGAGGAAGGCGAGAGGGATCAGCCCGTCGCAATAGTAAGGGCCGCGTTCCCAGGCTTCGCCGGTCCCTCCCAACCAGGCGCTGTTCGGTCCGACGTCGGGCCAGAATTCGCCGAGGTGGCCGGTGATGCCTGCGGCTTGCAGGCGCAATTGGCGCTCCAGCCAGCCGCGCGGCTTGACGCTGCCCAACGGCAGGGGCGCGAGCGCCGAGGGCAGCAGGGGCGGCCGATTGGCTGGATAGAGGAATGCCTGTTCGTGTGAGATGGAGTTCATTCTTCCCCTTCCATTTTAGGCTTGGCAAGTTGGTGGGGTCGCCTCCCTAGGGCCGGCTCAGGAATTGATCGATCAGGGACGAGAGGAGGACATATTCGAAGCCGCGCGGACTGGCGAGGCGTTGCCTTTCGCCGGGCCGATCGGCAAGTACGAGTCGCCTGACGAATCTCAAGGTGCATGAACCTGAGCGGCACCAACTCTCTATGCTGTTCGCCATCCAGCGGCCACGCTACCTGGTCGAGGAGTACGTCACACTCATCCGGGAGTTTGGCCTCAACGACCAGCAGGTGTACGGGCGTTCTCAAGTCAAGTTTGAAAGGAACAACGGGCACATCAGACGTTCAACAATTGGGCGGTCAACGCTTTCGTCAGCCAAAAAGTTCATGCGAGCGCCTCGGCCAGGGGGTAAACTACATCGGCGCGCAGCGCGTCTCGGGCAAACGCCAGGGCAGCCAGGATGGCTTCGCGAGTCAGGTGTGGATGAGCTTCAAGGATCTGCTTGATGGTTTCGCCCGCTGCCAGTTTCTCCAAAATGAGTTCAACGGTAATACGTGTTCCTGCAATGACAGGCTTACCCATCATCACCTGTGGGTTTGATACAATCCATTGCTTTTGCATATTCTCATCTCTTCATGATTTGTTGTACTGCGCCTAGCGGCGGAGCGGCGTCGGCTAGAACGGCAGGTTAGGCCCGACCAACCCCTCCCCTCTCCCCAGAATAAAACAAGGAGAGGCGCCTTTCACCTCTCCTCCCCTCACCTCCAGAATTGATAGATCACTCGACCGGGTCGCACCACCTCCTCTTGCTCCGACGTAGACAGCACGGCGGCGACCTCGGCCTCCTTGATGCCACGCCGCCCCATCTCAGATCAGGCGCGTGCCGTCAAGCGATATTTCTTGACCAACGGTACCTTCCCCATTCTCCACGCACATTATACAGTAATTCTGGCTAATTCTGGCTCCTCCGCACACCTTTCGCTGCAGGTCGCGCTTAGCGGCCCAGCTCAGCCACCCGCCCGAGCGCCAGCGGAGGCGGGTCGGCTGGAGCGGGTGTTAGGCGGACTGGTTTCACTTACCGAAAAGCGCCAGAATAAGTCTTTAGCCGTTTTCAGCCCGTTTCCCACGTGTAGCCAACCACTTTTTCAACGACTCAGGCGTCTCGCCAGACCGCCGACCGGCCAAAATACCTGCTACACTTAAATCTTCATCTAAATCCGGCCAATGGATAATGGTTCCATCCCCGATGATTTCGAAACGTGCCCATTCCTCAGGTGTGCCATACCATAACCGAGGGTACCAGGCAAGCGGGACGCTAATCATCCGCCCATCGAGTAATTCGAGGGTAAGGATTTCTTCATTGACTTCGACGCGCCGTGCTCGTGCTTCTTGGATTTCAACGGCCAAAGAATTGATACCACTGCTCCAGGAATTCATCGCAATGCTCCTGTACGAGTTTAGCGATCTGGTTGAGTTCCTTGGGACTAAACCCGCCTGCCTTTTGCAAGGCGACCGGATCCAGCCAGAACTTCGCTACTTGGTTCTCACGCTGTACATGGACATGGGGTGGTTCGCCATAGTCCACCGATACGAAGAAAAAGCGGTAAGGACCTATGTGCTTGATTGTAGGCATTCCGCTGTCTATTCCATAATATGCCTTTATCACCCGCCATCGCGGTAGAGCAGCCAGTTGCCCAACCACCTCCGCACAGATCCTGGCATGCAGTTTTCCCGCACCGGGCGCTCCGAAAACGATCGCTTCCGTACCCCTTTGCTATTCCCTCCCCATTCTCCACGCACATTATATAGCTCCCCATCCACAATCGCAACCCCTGCCGTGACGAACTCCACCCCCATGACCACGCTCGTGTGTATTGATCTCAGAGCCGGACCCGTCAGCACCGACCTCAGTTCTCGCCGGATCTGCGAGCGGCCCCGGGCGATCTCGCCACGCGGATTGATCAACACGACATCCTCGCCGAGGCATGCGAGTGTGGCGTCCATGTCGCCGGCCTGCCAAGCGGCGTCGTACGCAGCCTCGACCGCTCGGGCAGGCCGGGGACTTTGCTCACACTTCAACCTCCCGAACGATGGCCTGCTCCTCCATCACCCAATCATCTTCCACGGGTTCGAAGCGAGATCAGCTCCATCCGCATCCAAATCAGGTTTTCGGCGCGATAGGCCGCGCACGATGTCGTTGTTGAAATTCTCATCGACAGCCGCTGAAAGTGCGCAAATCATTTTTTGCGCAAAGCGTCTCGGCATTGGTCAACGAGATATTTCGGCGCACTGATGTGCGGACGCTTGGACGAGAAAACAATTGCGATAGGACCGCCCTCCTTGTGCTTCTCAGAGCATGTTTGAAAAATTAATCGTCGCTGTTAGCCGTTTAAGCATGATATTGAGGAAAGCGATCTTTATCATGGTTTCGCTACTCTCCTCCCAAAACTCGCAATCTTTGCTCAAACGACGATATCGATTCAACCACCCAAAACTCCGTTCCACCACCCACCGTCGCGGCACCACCTGGACCCCCTGCTGCCGCCGCTGCGCTTACTGCTGGCCGCCGCACGACTTCTACCCGACAACCGATCGCAGCCTCTGCCTGCGTCTCCAGCTCCCCCGTGTACCCCTGGCCCACCCACACCACCTGCAGGCGAGGCATGTCGGCCTTGGCCCACTCCAGCAAGTCCCATGCCACCACACGCTCAGGCACGTTGGCTGGCAACACACTGAGCGCAATCGACAGACCTAACGTGTCGACCAGCAAATGGCGCTTGCGTCCCCTGATCTTTTTCCCCCCGTCCCAGCCGCGCTCGCCGCCACTGCCGCTGCGCTTACGGTCGTCTTCACCGTCTGTGCATCGAGAATGGCAGCGCTCGGCTGCGCCTGACGCCCCGCCTGCTGACGCACCGCTTAGACGTCTACTTCCCCTGGCCCTCGCAGCCGGCAACGATCCAGGCTGGTCAGTTGGCCCTGACTGTGGTGTCCGCCGATGAGCCAGGCCATAAGCCCTTGGCGCAGTGTAAGATGGCGCCGATGGCGCTAACCCTCCACACTGTTCGCTACCTAGCGGCCATGCTAGCTGATCGAGCAATACGTCTATGATCCGGGCTGGCAGGTCGGCTCCGGCGAGTTGTTAGGCGGCATCAAGCTATAGGACGATTGCGGCCAATGATCCTCCAGCCGGCTGGGAGGAGAGCGGTAGCAAGGGCGATCTTGAGTGCATCACCGAGCAGGAATGGCAGTACGCCGGCAGCGAGGAGCTTGTCGCTGGCGACGAACCTGGAAAGCCACGCAACCCCGAACGCGTAGATAACGAGGTTACCTAGAACCATGCTGGCGGCAGTTGTGGCGGGCCGTCGATCCCATCCTTTTTCGGCCAGGGCGCCGACGACTGTAGCGGCAACAAGGAAGCCCAACAAGTAGC
>FWPU01007673.1_pt1 | contig 19537 bp, 13 predicted proteins | sample 2228361 | NCBI WGS metagenome assembly FWPU01 (sample SAMEA103939777, study PRJEB20133) | metagenome
GCAAAACGGACTCATTGCGAAGGGCTCTGTGGATGTCTAACATCGTGTTCGGTGGATTTTTGTGCAAATATCGTTATTTTAGAACAACTCTATTGTTTAGTCATCGCTCACATATCCCTTCGGCGTCGGCCGTCCGTTCAGTGGTGTGTGTAATGCGGGTAGCGAACAAAGAAAAACTCACTCTATATGACAGCCCAGATGCTCATAGCCCAGGATATTCCGCCGCTGACGGTGGAACAAACCGGCAAGGACGCCTTTCACGCCCTGAGCGACCACCATTTGCGGCACCTGCCGGTCGTCCGAGATGGGCATCTGGTGGGTATCCTATCTGAAGAAGACATCTTTAATCACAAGCTCTTCGAACCCATCGGCAACTATGAGCTCACCCTGATGCGCCGCTACTTCGCGCGCCATAACGACCACATATTTGATGTCATGCGCGCCATGGCCGAAAACCGGCTAACCATCATCCCCGTCGTAGATGATGCCAACAAGTATCTGGGGCTCATTACCCTGAACGACCTGCTGCGCTTTTTTGCCCAGGCGGCTTCCCTTACCGAACCGGGCAGTGTAATAGTGCTGGACATAGGGCGGCGCGATTACTCCCTTTCTATGTTGGCCCGTGTCATCGAGGAAGAAAATGCCAAGATTTTAGCCACCTTCATTACCTCCCCACCTGACAGCGACCGCTTAGAAGTTACCCTGAAACTCAGCGCTCAAGACATCGGGCGCGTGCTGGCTGCCTTGCACCGCTACGAATACGACGTGAAACAGACCTTTACGGAATCTGACTACACCGATGCCTTGCGGGAGCGCTACGAGTCTCTCATGACCTACCTCAACGTCTGAGGCTTCCGAAAAACACAGGGCCGCCCTCCCGTTGGAGTAGCAGCCCTCGTGTTGACCTTCTGAGTATGAAGCGTTGGTCTTCTTAGTTGCGCGATTTGACGCGTCGGCTTTCCTCCTCCAGACCACTTCGGCGGTGAGCACTCTTGCTGGCGTTGGCATCGCCGAAGCGCCAAGAAAAGTTGAGAGCCACTATGCGACTCTCCCATGTGCCCCGAGCATGCATGCGCAAGCCCGGGGTAAACTGGTTCTCTCCCCCCCAAGCAGCAGTGCGCAAGAGGTCTCCAAAGCGCAAGCGGAGCTGCCCTCTATCATTCCACAGCTTTTTCTGAAAACTCAGGTCCATCGCTCCTTGCGGATTACTGCGCAAAGTGCCCCAAAACGCAGCAGAATTATACCAGCCGGATAGCTGGATAGTATATCCCTTAGGCAAACGGAATGTCTGTTCGCCATAGAGGGTGAATGCGGAAAAACGCTGTTCAGCTACATAGCCCTCGCGAAACTGCGCAGCAAAGTCCGTGTGAAAACCCGTCAGACTGATGAAGCCCTCCCACCAGCGCGCTATCGGTGTGGGTATGTAGAGCGTAAGAGAATAGTTTCGCTGATCTGCTATGTTTTCATTGGTCATAAAAGTGGCCCGCACTTGGGTGGTGTCCAACACCTGCGTGAACATGTCCTTAGTGTGGCTATAGCCCAAGGTGAAAAGCGGCTGGCCCTTGTATGTAGGGCGCACTTCCCAGCTATTGGTGAACTGCGGACGCAAACGAGGATTGCCCTTCATGTAGGCGAGCTCATCTAACCTGAATTCAAAAGGGTTCAGGTCTTGATAACTTGGCCGGTCAATTCGGCGGCTGTAGGTGGCGTTCAAGCCCCATTTTTCAGACAAAGTATAGGTCAAGGCTGCGCTAGGAAAGAGCTCTGTGTAGTCATTGGATATTTTACTACCGTTCTGACTGGTAAAGGCAATTAAGTTACCCACATAGTCTGTATGTTCTAATCGTAGGCCGGCCTGAATGTTCCACTTACCCCATGCGCGTTGGTAGTTCACATAAGCCGCCGCGGTGCGCTCTTGGTACAAGAAACGATTGCTCTGCGAGGAGTCTTGCCTCTCCAGCCCATCGGCCAAGAGAAACAAGTCGAAGGTATTATCAGTACGAACGTCTGCGAATTTCAGCCCTGAGCTGAAGACACCGCCTAGCCAACGCTGCTCGTAATCGGCTTTGGCCGTGAAGATGTCAATGTACGTGGGCATCCAGTTGCGGAAATTGCGCTCCCGCAACAACACCTGTCCATCCGCACTGGTATAGCGATTGGGTTGCAGGCTATTGTTCTCTATGCGATACAGACCATAGTCCGCATCTACGTAGAGGGAGCGGCCATTAGTGTCGGTGTATTGATAATGCCAGTTGATAGCCCCGTGGAGGCGTCGGTCAGAGAAGGTATTGCTGGCCAAAAGAAAAGAGTCAATCGCTAGGCGATCTTCTGCGCGTCCGATGGCCGTGCGGCTATTGCTAATCCATTGGGCAGGATTCATTTCTCCATTGAGAACAACCCCCATCGAGTGTTTGGGCAAGAAAGCCCAATCGGCTCCCATTCGGGCGCTATTCCAATGGCTCTGATAAAAGGAGCTGGCATCCTGAATAAAAGTTAGGCTATTTTGCTCCCGGTCAAAGTGCTGTGTGTTGTGCCAACGTCCGTAGTGGTTGTTGTAAGCCGCAAAAACAGACAGTGGGCCTTTGCGATGGTTGAGCTGAGTATTAATACCCGCTTTAGGTGTAACCCCCTGAATAATCTCAAACCCCAGGCTGCCATTAAAGCCTTGTGCCCTGTTGCGCTTGAGGCGAATGTGAATAATGCCCGCACTGCCCGCAGCGTCGTAGCGCGCCGAAGGATTGCTCACTATCTCAATGGTGGCGATGTCAGCAGCCTGCATGTTTTTCAGTTGGGTAGCCAAACTGCGGGCGTCCAAGCGCACTTCGCGTCCATCAATATACACTCGTACGCCATTTTTGCCCTTGATGCTTACGTTGTCGTTGTTGTCCACTGTTACTCCAGGAGCCTTTCGAAGCAGCTCCAATGCGCTTAAACCAGTAGCATTGGGCGAATTTTCCACATTTAGCACGGTCTTGTCCGCCTGTACCTCGATAAACGACTTGCGGGTAACCACACTGACTTCGCGCAGGGTGTTAGCTTGCTCACTTATATGTATGACCCCCAAGTTCAGAGAGTCTCCAGCAAAATCAAAGACAGGTAAATCAACCGATGAAGTCCCCACCGCCGCAATACGGAGGAAATAGCGCCCAGCGGGAACATTGCTCAGCGTAAAACGCCCCTCTTCATTGGTATAAGCCCCCGTTACTCGGACGGAGTCCGTCGTTTGGTGCAGCGTCAGCATGACATACTCGGCAGGTGAGCCGTCGGACCATGACAATTGACCAGAGAGGGTTTGAGCACTAGCTGAAGACGACGATAAGATTAGAAGGCCGATGGCCCATGGCAGCGTTGCTTTCATAGAAAGGGTAGTCGTCTGTTGTGTTTGTACTTGAAAAGGACGCCCATAAACGACCACTCCCCGTAACGCAGGTTGCTGCGCCACGACCAATGCCGCCTACAAACAGACTAATAGGCCTCTCTTATTCGACCACTGCACAGATGCTAATACCTCACCCCTTCGCCCTTTCCAGCTCTACTGCCCGGCGCTCCACAGGGGGCACATTCTTGACCACCATCTGCAACGTGTTGCGCAAACGCTCCTCGAAAAGCACTATCATGCCCTTTTTCAGGTTAGCCACCGTTTCTTCATTGTAATGTCGTACGGTGATGAGCTCCAACCCGTCCTGACGCTTAACGTGGAACTGGTCAGCAATGCCTTGGATAAATTTTTCTATCCTGTCGGGCACATTGGGCACGCAAATGGTGAAGCTAATGGCCGTGTTTTGCATCACATTGACGAAGATGCGCAACGCCGCCAGCTCGGCAAACAGGCGGGCGATGTGCTGCTCAGCCACAAAGGAGTAATCGTTGGTGATGATGTGCAGCAGGGTCTGGTTTTTTTCCACCACCACAATGGGCGGATAGGTCTCCTCCACATCGCTGCTGATTTCGGTGCCGGGTGCCTCAGGGTCGAGGAAGGATTTGACGTACAGCGAAATGCTCTTGTTCTGCAGCGGCTTGATGGTTTTGGGGTGAATGACCTGCGCTCCGTAGTATGTCATCTCAATGGCTTCCCGATATGACAGTCGGTCAAGTTTAACTGTATTTTCAAAAAGGCGAGGGTCGGCATTGAGCACACCAGGTACGTCTTTCCAAATAGTCATACTTTCGGCGTCCAGGCAGAAGGAGAAGATGGCGGCAGAATAGTCAGAGCCTTCACGCCCCAGTGTAGTAGTGAAGTTCTCCGTAGAAGAGGCGATGAAGCCTTGAGTAAGCACAAAGCCGCCCCGCTCCAACATGGGCGGGATGATGCGCAGGGCGTTGGGCTTGGTTTTGTCCCACAACACCCAGCCTTCTCGGTAAGTATTGTCGGTGATGATGACATCGCGCGCGTCGAGCCATTGAGTAGGCAAACTGACTTCGTTGAGGTAAGCAGCGACAATCCGAGAGGAAACCAGCTCTCCCACACACACTATTTGGTCGTAGGTGTAGTCGTAGTTTTCGGCGGGCGGTTCCTCGAGCATCCACTCGGCCTCCACGAAGGTGTCGTTAACGGCTGCGAAAACCTCGTGTTCGGGCGGAAACAGCTCGCGCATCAGGGCGTAGTGTTGTTCCTTGACGGCATCGAGCAGGGCTTGCGCCTGACCATTTTGTTTGTAATGCGCCGCCACCACGGCCTCTAGGGCGTTGGTCGTCTTGCCCATGGCCGACACGACAATGAGCAGCGATTGGTCGCGGTAACGCTGCAGGATATTAGCCACATTGCGGACGCCTGCAGCGTCCTTAAGGCTGGCGCCGCCAAATTTGAATACTTGCATGGCAGTGGGTAAAGTCGTTGTATTTCTTCAAGATGTGGCGGCAAAGGTATGCCATTTCGCTGCGGTACAGGTGTATGTGCAATAGGCCCGTAACGAAAAGCAAGCGGGCCACCCAGGGTTAGCTGGATGACCCGCCGAACAGGACTTGGACAGTACTCTCTTATTTGATGAGGGCCACCTGTAGCGCCAGTATCAGGCGTGAGGGGTTGTTGGCAAAATGGTACGGTTGGCCGAAGAAGTTGACATGATCGCCAAACTTACTGAAGTTGCCTTCATAGCGCAGATCGGCGCTGAGGCGCTTGGTACCCAAATTTAGACCTGCTTGCCAGCCCCAAGTAAACTGCTTCCACCGTTCGCTGTAGCCGTTGAAGTCCACCAGCTCCGAGGAACTGTTCAGAAAGTAATGGCCCACTGGCCCGCCGTAGAAACGAAGGAAGCCCGTAGAGACCCCTACCATCAGGGGTAAGTCCAGGTGTTGGTACCGCTCCTTGAATACCATGTCCGAGGCCGCCGTCTGGCCGATGCGGAAATCGGTGCGGTTGGAGTTAAAGACCAGCTCCGGCTGCAGGAATACAACACCGCCCACGCGGAACCACAAGCCGAATTGGGTACCAAACTTGAGATCTTCTACCCCGAAGGAAAAGGAAGTGTCTGGATTGCCGATGGTAATGTCATCCGGAAACTTCGTCTGGGTGTGTACGCCGCCTTTCAGGCCGAAAGCAAACTGCGCCTGTGCTGCGGCAGCGCACAGGAGCAACGCGATTAACAACAGATTCTTCATCATAGAGGAAAGGTGTTTTTGAGGCCCATAAACGCCTCGCCTGCTTAGCTCGTATGCGTGCTCGAAAAGGAAACTCGAGGTTTAACTTTCTGCTAACGTCGCGCACATGATGACAGGCCACGATATACCCTTTTCCGCATCCTAACAGCGCTCAGATGATGTATATCATCACTATCAATGACATCTTTAAGTCATCACACTAACGCGCCGCAGAAAATCTACAGAGACTTAGGGCTGAGTACTGGATAACTTTGCAGCCGGTTTTCCTAACTCATGTAAAAGAAACTGGCTTATGCGCAGTAATAAAACTGTTCCGCTGCTCTTTGCTCTGTGGACAAGCGCGTTCGTTTGGCTTCTGACCGGCTGCCAATCGGACGCCTATAAGACACAAGCCGAAAACCCCGAGGTACTGCACCGCGGCATGCGCCGCATTATGGAGATTATGCGCTACGACATCTTTAGCCCACCGGTGGCTTCGCGTATTTATGCCTACTCAGCAGTGGCAGCTTATGAGGCGCTGCGCCCCGGTTATCCAGGCTATCGTTCGCTGGCCGGGCAGCTCAACGGCCTGACACCCTGCCCCGCACCTGAAGCAAGTAAGGAATACTGCTTTCCGCTGGCCTCTGCGGCAGCATTAGCAAAAGTGGGGCGGCATCTGGTCTTTTCTGAAGAGAGCATGGACCTCATGAAGGACTCGCTGCTCACCGAATTTGAGCGCATGAAAATCCCTCGCGAGGTTTTTAAACGTTCTGTAGCCTATGGTGAGGCCGTGGCGGATCACATCATCGCGTGGTCAAAGACAGACCACTACGCCGAGACGCGCAGCATGCCCAAGTTCGCCATTGATGCCAAGAACCCCGCTCGATGGGTACCTACCCCACCGCAACACGCCGATGCGCTGGAGCCGCACTGGAAACTCATCCGACCATGGGTGCTCGACTCGGCACGGCAATTCAAACCCATACCTCACATTCCCTACAGCGAAGATAAAAACAGCGATTTCTACAAGGCAGCGCTCGAGGTTTACGAAGTGAGCAAAAGCATTGGCGATGCTGAACGCGAAACAGCCCTCTACTGGGACTGCAACCCCTTCGAGGTTACCCTTGCCGGTCACCTGATGATTGCCCTCAAAAAAATCAGCCCGGCCGGCCACTGGGTCAATATTACAGCGCACGCCTGCCGCAAGGCAAATACGCCCATCATGCAGACGGCAGAAATCTACGCCCTCGTCTCCCTGGCTCTGGCCGATGCATTCATTAGCTGCTGGGCAGAGAAGTACACCAGTGCCCTGCTGCGCCCTGAAACCTACATCAACCGCCATATTGACCCCGACTGGCGGCCTTTCATTGAGTCGCCACCCTTCCCCGAACACACAAGCGGACATGCCACCATATCCGCCGCTGCCGCCACTGTGCTGACTCAATACTTCGGAGACAATTTCTCCTTTACCGACAGCACCGAGGTAGAGTTCGGTATGAGCGCCCGCACTTTTTCCTCTTTCTACGAAGCCTCTGACCAGGCTGCCATGAGCCGCCTTTACGGGGGTATCCACTACCGCATCGGCAACGAGGGCGGGCGCCTCAACGGCCGACAGATAGGTAAATACGTGTGGGACAAGATCCGCCTCCGCGAGCAATGACATCCCCGCTAAACGCCTGCTTTTGAAAAACTTAACGCTAATTTAAACGGCTTTAATGGCGGCGTAACAGACACGAGACACACCTTTGCTCTTGTCACTTTTTGTGAGTAAACAAGAGTTCAGTAGTTTAAAAGGTTAGGAATTGACTACCCCCGGCCGACGCAAGTTGCGCCGGGCTTTTTTTACCTATTTTCTCAACGATACACTTTCTGACCCTTCTTTAGCCAAATACCCCATTTGCGGTCGTAGGCATGCACGGCTTCTGTAGGACCCTGTGCATTGACGACAATGTGCCCCTGATTGACCCACTCAAAAATGCCGCCGTAAAGATTCCACACCTTAGTAAAGCCTGCGGCAAGGAGCTGTTCAGCCACCTTCTCGCTCCGATAGCCTACAGAACAATACACCACTATGGGCGTCTGCTTGCTCACACCCTGCAGGTGAGAGAGAGAAAATGCCTCATACCCCACCCATCGGGCATGCAGCAGGTGGCTGACCTCGTATTCTCGCTTTTCGCGGGCATCCACAAAAAGATATTGGTCGGCATTCGCCGCCGCCTCCGCTACACCTATCTCTGGCACACTATGCCTCAGCAGCGTGCGCAGAAGAGTGCGATAGGCCCCGCTCTGTACCTGGCCGTAGCCGCTGGCTGCCAGTACAAGCAGCCAGCCGGCCACGATAGACTTCTTGATTTTCATAAGTAGCGGCAAAGTTCCGCCAGGTGAGCGATTAAAAAGGCTGGGTGTCAGAGAAAACACCTCGATGGCGGAGGATTCAAATCGCTTCGACAACACAAAGGGGCCGAAGCCGAATATAGAAGGGGGAAACCGGAATAAATGCCGAAGGCGAGGGCCGCGTAAAAGTTGATGTAAAAAATCCTACTGCCAGTTACGAGCAGTAGGAAAATCAAAACATACTATGAGAAAACTGGAACAAAGATAGCCGCGGCCTTTTTCGGCGTCCAAGCACCATTTACGGAACGGCGTCCTTTTTCAAGGAAGCGGTATGTCTGTTCGACCTTTCCAGTGAAAAAGGGCTGCGATGGACTTATGCTCGACAGTATTGCGAATGGCTCGTGAGAAGAGTTTGGCGGTAGAAAGCACCTTAATCTTAGAGGAGTTCTGCCGCAGTGGAATAGTATCGCAGACGATGAGCTCGGTGAGTTTTGACTTTTCGATGTTTTCGTAAGCCCTGCCCGAGAGCACAGGGTGAGTACAGATGGCGCGCACCGAGCGGGCGCCCTTCCCAATGAGGGCATCAGCGGCCTTGCAGAGGGTACCGGCGGTATCCACCAAGTCATCCACCAGAATAACATCGGCACCGCTGACATCGCCAATAACCGTGATGGACTCCACCTGATTGGCACGCGAGCGGTACTTGTCGCAGATGACAAGCTCGCGCTTGAAATGCTTGGCAAACTCCCTTGCGCGCTTGACACCGCCCACATCTGGGCTGGCAAAGACCACATTAGAGAGATCGTGGTTCTTTTCCAGATAAGGGATGTAAATGGCTTCAGAGCGGAGGTGATCCACCGGGATGTCAAAGAAACCCTGTACTTGGTCGGCATGCAAATCCATCGTCATGATGCGATTGGCCCCGGCTGTAGTGAGCAGGTTGGCCATGAGTTTGGCGCTGATGGGTACCCGCGGCATATCCTTGCGGTCTTGACGAGCATAGCCGAAATAAGGAATGACCGCAGTGATGTACCCCGCCGAGGCGCGGCGAGCGGCGTCAATACACAGGAGCAGCTCTATGAGGTTGTCGTGTGGCTGATAAGTACTCTGAATGAAAAAAACAAAAGCCCCGCGCACGCTCTCCAAAATGACGGGTTGCATTTCGCCGTCGCTAAAGCGATTGAGTTTTTTTTGCCCTAAGGGTTCATCGTAGTAAAAAGCGATGTCTTGGGCAAGGCTTTCGGAGGCTGAGCAGGCAAAAAGTTTGACTTCAGGCATGTTTGCGCCAGCGTAAGGTGGGTTGGGCGGTTCGGTTGGGTTGATCTGCAAGTGTGTGCTCAGATTTTTCGGCAAAGGTACATCAGTGGCATTGGCTACTTTTGCCCATATTTGAAAATGTAGGTAGCGACATGAGCACTTCACTAGAAAGATACTTCCACCCTTTTCGCGAAAACATCGTTGGCATACACCAGCGCATCCAGACACCCTACGGCGAAAAGCCCTTAGTGTATGCTGACTGGATAGCCAGCGGTCGCCTCTACGCACCCATAGAAGAGTGTATCAGCCGGCGCATCGGCACCTACATGGCCAATACCCACACAGAAACCAGCCTGACGGGCACCCTCATGACCCAGGCATACCACACGGCGCAGCAAATCATCAAACGCCACGTGAACGCTAACGATGGCGATGCGCTCATCGCCGCATACTCGGGCATGACGGGCGTAGTCAACAAACTGCAGCGCATGCTCGGCCTGCGCATCCACGAGCGCTTCCTGGAACGCATCTACATCCGCCCCGAAGAGCGCCCGGTAGTCTTCTGTACCCACATGGAACACCATAGCAACCAGACCTCCTGGCTCGAGACCATCTGCGATGTAGTCATCATCCCGCCCGATGAAAAGGGCCATGTAAACTTGAGGCACCTAAAGCAGCTGCTCCATCAGTACCACAACCGCCCCCTCAAAATTGCCGCCATTACCTCCGGCAGCAACGTTACCGGCATCCTGACTCCCTGCCACGAAACAGCAGCGCTCATGCACCAACACGGCGGCTATTGCTTCGTGGACTTCGCTTGCACCGCTCCGTACGTTGACATCAACATGCACCCGGCCGACCCCCTGGAACAATTGGACGCCATCTACTTCTCGCCTCACAAGTTCTTGGGCGGCCCAGGCACGCCAGGCGTGCTGGTATTCAACAAGGCGCTCTATAAAAATCGCGTCCCAGACAATCCCGGTGGTGGCACCGTCCTGTGGACGAACCCCTGGGGGCAACACCACTACATCGAGGACATCGAAATCCGGGAAGATGGCGGCACCCCGCCCATCCTACAGACCATCAAGGCGGCATTGGCCATACGCCTTAAAGAACAAATGGGCGTGAGCAACATCTTAGAGCGCGAACACGAATTGCTCCAAATCCTCTGGCGCGAACTGGATGATCTGCCCTGGCTCCACGTACTGGAACGCCAAAACGAACACCGCCTCGGCGTAGTTTCTTTCACCATAGATGGGCTGCACTACAACCTGGCCGTCAAGCTACTCAACGACCTGTATGGCATCCAGGTGCGCGGCGGATGCGCCTGCGCAGGTACCTACGGCCACTTCCTGTTCGGCATCTCGCAAGAGCGCTCCTGCGAGATAGTAACAAAAATTGATGCTGGCGACCTGAGCGAAAAACCCGGCTGGATACGCCTCTCCCTACACCCTACCATGACCAATGCCGAATTGCGCTACATCCTCAAGACCCTGCGAGACATCGGGCAAAACCACCAGCGTTACGCCCAGGACTACGAAGCAGACCTGACCCACGGGCGCTTCTGGCACCGAAACGAACGCCCTGAAGACACTGCAGCCATCGTACAGTCGTGGTTTGCTTGTTCTGCGCGTGAAGAAGTGCAGGAGCCTTGCGCGTGAGAACGCCAAAAGGGTGCACATTTTCCGGCGAGAAGTCCAGCGACTGTTTCCCAAGCCATCCACTCCGCATCTGACACCACCTGCGCCGCCCTCGCCGAGGCCGCTTTTTTTGGGAAAAAACGGCTCCGGTGCTTCGGCTTGGCTTTTTCGCGCACCTGCCCCACGGCGCTCCGGGTTTGGGCTTGGCGTGTGCCCGTCTCGCCCTGGGGCCTTAATAACGACGCGAGCGGTACCGCAGGGGCGCCGTGCTTGCAGGCGCGGAGCCGAGAGGCCGCCATTTCGCGGTTATTAAGGCCAAAAACGGGACGAAAACACGCACGGGGCCAAACAGGAGCCGCGCGCCCAGCTACTACGCCCACAGCAGCCGCTCCGAAGCCGGCAGCCGTTTTTTCACCCCAAAAAATGGAGGTGAGAAAGGCGACTATGGTAGCAAGTGGCCGGTTCTACTTTTCACACGACCGCGCCACTGAAATTTGTCTTCGAAATAGTAGACCCTGCAGACGCTCCGGAAAATATCATTCATCATTCATCATTCATCTTTTGGCGCAAAGGCCGCCTTGGGGTCTTTTCCGGCGCCTCTTGTGCGAGTGCGCTTACGGTGGAGGCGCTGGTTGATTTATACTTGGGGTCTTTTCCGGCGCCTCTTGTGCCCGTCCCACTTTGGGCCTCGGTTAATGACGTAGCTGCGTGTGGGCGTCTCCGCGCAGGCAGCACACGGAGGCGCGTTACAGCCACCGCTTCCGATAGAAGTAGAGCACCATGCCACCGGCGGATAGTGCCATAAAAGCCAATATGGCGAAGTATCCGTAGTGCCAGCGCAGCTCGGGCATGTTGTCGAAATTCATCCCGTAAATGCCGGCGATGAAGGATAGTGGTATGAAGATGGTGCTGATGATGGTCAGCAGGCGCATGATGTTGTTGAGCCGGTTGCTGATTTCGGCCTGATAGAGGGCCTCGATGCCGGCCAGGATTTCGCGGTAGTTGTCGGCGCCGTCCAAGATCTGCACCACGTGGTCGGCTAAGTCGCGCAGATACAATCGGTTTGGATCATCAATCAGGTGCGAGTCGATGCGATACAGGCGAAGGGCAGCGTCTCGCAGCGGCATGAGGAAGCGCCGGAAGTGCGTCAGGGCGCGCTTGATGTTGAAGATATGTGCCTTGATGTGGTTGGTTGTGGTAGGTTGGTGGATCTGGTCTTCTAGCTCGGCCAAGGCATTTTCCAAGTCATCCAGCACGGCATAGTAGTTGTCCACTATGGTGTCCAGCAGCGTGTATGTCAAATAATCAGCGCCTTTTTTACGCAGGCGTCCTATGCCATTGCGCACGCGCTCGCGGATGCCGCGAAAGGTATCGTCGGGGTCTTCCTGAAAGGAGACAACAAAGCCTGCGCCGAGGAATACGGCAATCTGTTCGCTTCGCAGTTCGCGCGCCTGTGGGTCGAAGTTCAGGTGGTGAATGATGAAAAGAAGCGCTTGGTCATACTCTTCTATTTTGGAGCGCTGTTGGGTGTTAAGCACGTCTTCCAACGCCAGCGGGTGGAGCGAGAAGTCAGCGCCAACGCGTTCTATGAGGGCCGTATCTGTCAGGCCGCGCACATCTACCCACAGTGTCGAGGCGCCGGAAGGCGGCCACGCAGGCGGATATTTATGTGCTTCGGTGCACTCTGTGTCGCTATAGCGCATGACGTGCACACTTGACTGTATTCCGGTATGCTCGCCAGTATATACCAACGTACCCGGGGGAAGTCCTTTTTTGCGGCTCTTTCTCGAACGTCTTTTGCTCATTTTTTCCTGTATGCGCCTCAAGTGCGCGGTATCCACCTGATCTCCTCGGCGCCAGCCAAGTAGGCTAAGTAGCGCGCCAGCACGAAGAGATAGTCCGAAAGGCGGTTTAGGTATTGAAGCAGTAGACTTGGGACTGCCGCCTGCTCGTGAAGAGCTACCACCACCCGCTCGGCACGCCGGCACACAGTGCGGCACACATGGGCCAGCGAGACCGTGGGAAAGCCTCCAGGGAGTATGAAGTGCCGCAGCTCGGGCAGGGCTTCATTCATGTGGTCTATTGCGCCCTCCAGCAGGGCCACGTCTTCTGGCACCAAATCAGGCGGAAGCGGTGGGCCGGCGGGGTCGGCGGCCAATGCCGCACCAATGGAAAAGAGCCGGTGCTGTACCTGTCTGAGCAGGTCGCGCACCGGCTCTTCGCTCAGCGAGTCGTGCAACAGGCCGATGAAGGCGTTTAGCTCATCCACTGTGCCATAAGCCTCCACGCGCAGGTGGCTCTTCGAGACGCGGCCACCGCCGAAGAGGCCCGTTTGCCCGGCATCGCCGGTTTTGGTGTAAATCTTCATGACTTGTCTCAATTACCCCGGCGGCCACCTGGGGGCGTCAGTTGGTTGCCCTTGGAGGCATCAGGCGCTGGGGGCGTCAGTGTTCCAGGCTGAGCGGGGGCTTGTTGGTCGTTGGCTGACTTTAGTTGGGCTGCATCAGGAGCGGTGGCTGGCGAAGGTTGTCCGGCTGCTGCTTTAGGCGCTAAATTCACCTCACGGCCATTAAGGGCCTCCCAGGTGTAGGGCGCCCACTCGCCAATGGGTTTTTTCAGCGCCTCCTTTTGCGCCTTTTGCTGGGCGGCCTCCATGTGCTTGAGCAGATAGGCTTTTAGGCCAGCAGAGCGGCTCTCCAGCGTTTTGGCGTAGGCCTCATCGCCCACCAACGGAATGAGTTCCAGGCACGTCCGCACGTGGTCTGTCAGGGCTGCCCCCTCCACAATGCGGGTAAACTCGAACAAATCTGCAAGGGCTTTAGTGTCTTTGGCCGATGCCTTGCGCACCAAGCCCTTGTAGTCCACTTTCGCCTGCTGGGCTACAGAAACGACGGCGTCTGAGACAAAAACACCTTTCGACTGGGCAAAACTCCCGCTTGAGAGGAACAGCAGGGCTACCAACAAGGGCAATGTTCTTTTCATAAGATGTTGTTTTTCTTCGTGAAAAATGCGATTGAGAAATCTTTTTTGCCTTTTGACGGCAGCAAAACTACACACCCCGCAGCACTCCGCCTGTGCGTGTTTTGCTGCGCCTTTCCAGAATAGCCAAGGTAAGCAAAGGTTGGCATGTACCCCTTCCTTAACAGACGTTTTAGATGGCCAATTGGCTGGGCTACTAGATCACTCATTAAGCGCGGCCCATGAGCAAAAAGCAGGCGCCGAGGCCGGGGTAGGCGCGCAAAGGCAAGCTTGCCTTTTCTCTTTTGAAAAGGCACGTATTCTTAAACGAGAGGCCCAAGCCCTGTTTTTCAAACCACTTGCCCTGCGCCTGCCGCCGTCTGCGTCACCCTCATCCAGGTTGTTTTTTAGGAAAAAACAACCTTTGTGCTTTGGCTCGGCTTTTTGGCGCACCTGCGTTTCTATTGCCTTGGGCTTGGGCTTAGCATATGCCCGCCTCGCCCTCGGGTCTTAATAATAGCGTAGCAGCACCTAAAGGTCGCCGTGCTTGCAGGGGCGGAGACGGCAGGCTCCCATTTCGCAATTATTAAGACCCAAGAGCGGGACGAAAACAGGCGCAGGGCCAAACAGGAGCCGCGCCCAGCCGCTATGCTCGCCGCAGCTGCTCCGAAGCTGGCAGCCGTTTTTTTCCCAAAAAAAACAAAGGAGGAAAAGGGGATGAACGTAGGATGGGTGGCTGTTCTACTTTTTACACCACCTCAGGAGTGGGATTTGTCTTCCAAGCATTTGGCCCTATGGGCAGTCTAGAAGGTCATACTCTTTGCAATTTTCTCTAAAAACGAGAGAACGGATCTGCCTCATGCATTCTTCCACAACAAAGAAGCGCCTTTGGGAAGCATCGTATCCTTGCGGCAATCTTGCATGGCGTCCGCTTTCCTGACCTACCGCAGTAGTTTTATTGTAAAAAGTCTGGGTGCCGACTGTCGTTGGGGCTTCCATTCTGTATTTTTGTCGCTTGTAAAAAACCGTTTGTCTTTTTTTTATGCGAAATCCGTGCCTGCTCATCCTGACGTGCTGCCTTGTGGGCAATCTGTTTGCCCAAATCCCATCTAACGACGAGTGCTCAAATCCTGTAATCTTAGGAGTTGCTCCGGTTTGTCTTCCTGTAGAATACACCAACCACGATGCCACGCCCTCTGATATCGGGAGCAACAACCAGCCCTCGTGCTTCAGCACACCGGACGGTGGTAATGATGTGTGGTTCACGTTTGTATGCCCGGCTAGTCCGCTTGATTTTCGCATTGAGCTAACACCTACGGGGGCAGACCCGATTGTAAATCCTCAGTTGGCGGTGTACCGCGGAGTGTGTTTTCCAGATGAATTTGCGGAACTGGACTGTGTGTCGGGCAGTGGCGTCCTGCTACTCGACGTACAAGGGCTGACGCAGGGTGCTGTTTACTTCATCAGGGTGTCGTCGGCGGGCGATGCAGCCAATGCGGGCACGTTCAGCTTGTGTGTCAATGAGATGCCACCAGTGATGACCATTGATCAGGGGGGCTCGTCGCTGTGCTCGGGTACGCTTTACGACACGGGCGGCCCTGACGGAGACTACACTCCTAATGAAGACTATGCCTTTGTGATATGCCCAGGGGTAGCTGCCGCCTGTATTGATTTTACTTTAGAGTATTACCAGTTGGACGCTGGAGACGCCTTTTCGCCGGGCTTCGATGTGCTCTCGTTTTACGATGGTCCGGGCACAAATAGCCCATTGCTGGCGCAAATTAATGGCCTGGACGTGGGCACTGCTATGGACGGAGGCGGGGGTGTGTGCTTTCGGGTGCAAGCCAGCAGCGGGTGCCTAACTGTGCAGTTTCAATCAGATGCCTCGGAGCAATATCGGGGGTTTAAGGGTGTTTGGAAGTGCAGCGATAAGCCCTGCGTGCCATATGAGGCTATCAGCATAGAAAAGAATGTTACACTTCAGGACATCGCAGATGCTATTGCGGCACCAGGAGCTGTAGTAACGGTCAAGGACATTAGTAAGTGCCCCTACGGAGCCTACGGTACCTTTGCCCTTGACTCAGATAATAATGAACTGGGCTTGCGCCGCGGCTTGGTGCTGACCTCAGGTTTAGTGGACTTCATCCCTGGGCCAAACGACGACTCTGGGGCTACGTATCCTCATCAGACGCCCGGCGATCCTGAGTTGGACTACTTGTCGGCCATTCAGGGCAATGGATTGCCTTCTGAAGATGCCTGTGTCATAGAATTGGATGTATTCGTAGCATCTGATGAGCTGGCCTTTGAGTACGTGTTTGGCTCAGAGGAATACCCGGAATACGCGAACTCTTTATACAACGACATTTTTGCCTTCTTTGCCTCTGGCTCTGGTATTGTGGGAGACCCAAACTTGGGTGGTGCAGTCAATATTGCTGTATTGCCAGACAACAATACGCCAGTGCAGATCAACAGTGTGAATAATATCATCAATTGGGAGTACTACCGGAATACGGAGATTTCCCAGACGCTGCAATACGATGGGTTCACGAGCGATTTTCTGGGCAAACGCAAAAGCCTGACGGCTAGAGTACAGGTAACTCCATGCAACACTTACCGCCTCAAACTGGCCATTGCCGACCGCCAAGATCCACTGTTTGACTCCGGTGTTTTTATTTCTGAAGTGCGGGCTGGTGCCCCGGAGTTGACTGTGCAATTGGCCAATGGCCTGGATTATTTGGCAGAAGAGTGCACAGCCTCAGACAGTTGGGTGCTTGTGCGGTTGCGCCAACCGAAGACTACGGCATCTACATACACCATTACGCTCGGTGGTACCGCTACCCCCGGGGAAGACTACCTCACCAATCTTCCGCCTACACTCACCTTTCAGCCGGGAGACTCGCTGTTTGTGTTTACCCTCTCGCCCATTGCCGATGGCTTGCCAGAGGGCAAGGAGAGCATCATCATTACCCTTTCCAGCGACTTTGGCTGCGGCACAACTGTTTTTCAAACCCTCGAAATGGAATTGCTCGACGGTATTCGCCTGCAAGTCAATGAGGGAAGAGATACTATCTTTTTTTGCTCTGGCGCTTCAGTGCAATTGCAGGCGAGTGGAGCGGCGTCATACTTCTGGCAACCGCCGTTAGCAGTGAGTAATCCTAACATTAGCAACCCTGTGGCCGTACCGACCCAAGACTTGGCGCTTAAAGTTATTGGCACATTAGGCTCCTGTACGGATACTGCAGAGGTATTGCTGAAAAGCATCGCTCCGCCTAGCGTCAGTATTACTGCCTCAGAACAAATCTTGTGCTTGGGCGACACGGTAACTCTTTTTGCGGAGGTTACTCCTGCGGGCATTCCAGTCAGCTGGGCGCCCAAGTCACGCCTGAGCGCACCTAATAGTGCTACCACACAAGCTTACCCGCTAACCACGACTACCTACAGCGCCTCTGTACAAGTAGCAGGCTGCCCGCCCGCATTTGCATCTGTGACGCTGATGGTGGACACGCTTTTCTTTCCTGAATTGACAACGCCAGAAATCACTACTTGTCAAGGGGTTACCGTAGCGTTAGCTGCACCAATGCAGCCGTCCAGCACGTCTTACTTGTGGTCGCCAACCCAGGGGTTAGACAATGCCACTCTGCCATCTCCGAATGCTACGCCAGAGCAAACAACGACTTATGTACTGACAGCCACAAGTGCAAACGGCGGCTGCTCGTGCACAGACTCCGTGAGGGTCAATGTCATTCCTTCTTCGGTACGCATCGCAGGTCCGGATACTATAGCCCTTTGCCTGGGCGACTCGCTCACGCTGTGGGCCGTAGCCTCTCCTGAAGGGGCAAACATCCAGTGGGCGTCGGAACTATGGCCTGCGCCCATTGTTGGAGATACCATCGTGCTCACTCCCGTAGCGTCTGGTACTGTGTACACTTCTTATTTTGTCAATGGCTGCCTGGCAACAGACTCCGTGCTTATTCGCGTGGACTCATTGCCTACCTTGGACATCCGCTTAGAGCCTTTTAAAGAAATCTATTGCCCGGGCGATACGATTTACCTGCTTTCTGAAATATATGACCCGGGCGACTTTCCCGGTATCGCCCACCAGTGGGAACCATTTGGGGTGCAGCTGACCTCGCTCGAAAGCTGGAACATGGTCATCATAGCCACCCAAACGCATGTGTTCAAGCGCGTAAGTACGAGCATTACAGGTGCATGCAAAGAGCAAGCTGAGATACTCGTTCGCGTGGACGTGCCGCCGCAGCTCAGCGCAACGATAACACCGTCATCTATATGCCCTGGGGAGTCTGCGCAAATCCAGCTGACAGTAGATCCGCCCGGCTTGCCTATCGCCTGGGAAGACGCCTCTGGGTCGCTGTCGTGTAATAGCTGCTTAAATCCTGTGGCGTCTCCGACATCATCCACCACCTACAAAGTCAGTACTCCGGGAGCCACCTGCCCCGCCTCCTTGATGGTGAGCGTTACTGTACTGCCTCTACCAATACTCGACCTAACGCCTTACACGTTGTGCTGGGGGGACAGTATCCGGCTGAACAACACACCTACTAATCCAACAGACCAATATCGCTGGAGTGTGGTGCCGCCAGGCGATACCAGTAGCCTGAGCGACTCTACGGCAAGTAGTCCGATTGTTGCTCCAAAGGAAACCACTACCTATCGCGTGCTTGCTTCAGGCCAATGCTCGCGCGTTGGTGAGATACAGGTAGTCGTAAACAGTGCTACGCTGGAAATAGGGCCAGACCAAATAGTGTGCTCTAATGAACCCGTAACACTCCAAGCAAGGCTAACCACTACCCCAGGTGTTACAGGCACTATCATGTGGGAACCCGGCCTAGTAACAGGGTCTTCTATCACTGTTGTTCCTGACACGACGACGATCTACACGGCAACCTTCGCCTTTGCACCCAACTGCCGCATAACGGACTCTGCGATGGTCATCGTACAACCCAGTGCAGAAGTAGGTCCAATCGTTGCTGACTCGCTCACCAGCAACATCATCTGCGAAGGCTCGCCACTGAGACTACGCGTTATTGTCAGCCCAATAGATGCACAATTAACATGGTTCGAGAATGGGCAAGAAATAAAGGGTACTAAAGCAGACTCTCTCGTGCGCGTACCCGCAGCTGATAACGATCCGGTAGCAGTGTCTTACGTTGTCATTGCAGAAACTGCCGATGGCTGTCGAGATACCTCTTTGCCCTTTGAAATATTGGTGCGTCGGTGCATCGCGTTTCCCAATGCCTTTACTCCAGATGGCGACGGCAACAACGATACGTTTGGTGGCCCTGTCTTCTTTGGAGATGGCACTGTAGAGGTGCTCGACTTGCGCATTTTCAATCGCTGGGGCGAGCAGGTGTTTGTCTTTTCGCCAAACCAACAAACCTGGGATGGGCGTATCAATGGACAGCCTGCACCAAGCGATGTTTACGCATACTTAGTAGTGGTTCGTTTTGCCAATGGCGAAGAACAGACCTTCAAAGGCGATGTTACCTTACTGCGATAGGCCGACCTTGTTTCTCTGAAACAGATTGCGGATAAATGACTATGCAAAGACCCCGCATTATTCATATTGCTCCTGCCCAGCATTGTTGCTAATACGATAAAGGCCTTGCTTACCGCCCTACCCTTCCCTCCTGCCATTGAGGAAAAGCGTTTTTTTGAACAATTGAAAAGGGTACACATTTTTTAAGTGAAAGTTTTGGCGAAGTTCTTTGACAAGTTGGAAAAAAATATAAGAGTAGCCTCACGCCTTCGCT
>FWPU01007679.1_pt1 | contig 19514 bp, 17 predicted proteins | sample 2228361 | NCBI WGS metagenome assembly FWPU01 (sample SAMEA103939777, study PRJEB20133) | metagenome
CGCTGGACGGCGGCTTCCAACCGCTCCACGCGCTCCTCGGTGCGAGCCTGGGCCTCGGCCAGGCGCTGGACGGCGGCTTCCAGGCGCTCAACGGCGGCTTCGAGCCGGTCCACGCGCTCCTCGGTGCGAGCCTGGGCCTCGGCCAGGCGCTGGACGGCGGCTTCGAGCCGGCTCAGGCGCTCCTCGGCTCGGGCCTGGGCCTGTGCTAGGTCGCGTTGAGCCTCAGCGAGTTCGCCAACGGCCTTCGTGAGCCGGTCGAAGTCCTCGCGGGTGACGCGAATTTCCGCCATCCGCTCTTCTACCACGTTGATGATGAAGCGGTACAGGTCCGCAGTGATCCCCGGAGGTTGTTGTTCCATAGAGTTGCCTCCTATCGTTCCTGTGTTTAATTGTAGACGACAACCCACACCTGAGTCAAGCCGGAATGACACCCTCTTGGGATTCAAGAACCAGGGCAGCAGCTCCCAGCACCCCTACGTCGTCGCCCAACTGGGCCGGCACCACCCGCACCATCTCCGCCGGCAGCCGGAAAGCACGCTCGTTGATCACCCGGCGCACGGTCTCGAAGAGGCGGGGACCGATCTTGGTCAGGCCGCCGCCGATGACGATGAGCTCCGGGTTCAGCACGTGCACCAGGTTCACCATGCCTACACCCAGCCACTCCAGCGCTTCGCCGATGATGGCGTCGGCGACGGGGTCGCCCTGGGCAGCGACCTGGGCCACCAGCTCGGCGTTGATGCGATCCGGGTTGCCTTCAGCTGCTGCCAGGATGCCCGGCGCCAGTCCTGAGACGGCCAACTCACGGGCCTTGTGCGCGATGGCGCTGCCCGAGGCCATGGCTTCCAGACAGCCCACGTGCCCCGAACCGCAACGTGGGCCGTCCGGCGACACCGTCATGTGGCCGATCTCGGCGGCGGCGCCGATGGTGCCGCTGTACAGCCGGCCCTCGATGATGAACCCGCCCCCAATGCCGGTGCTGGCCGTGCAGTAGACCATGTTACGGGTGCCGCGTCCGGCGCCAAACAGGTACTCCCCCAGCGCGGCGGCGTTGGCATCGTTGTTGAGGACGGTCATGACCCCCAGGGCGTCCTCGATGAGGGCCTGGAGCGGCACCCGGTCCCAGCCGGGCAGGTTAGGCGTGGCCAGCACCAGTCCGGCCCGCAGGTCCACCGGGCCCGGCGCCCCCACCCCCACCCCCACCAGGTCGGACGGCTGCAGTGAGCCGGCGGCCATCAGGCGCCGCGCTGCCTCCACCATCCGCCTGATGACGGCATCGGGGCCATCGGCGGCGCGCGTGTCCTGGTGATCGCGGACCAGTATCCGGCCTTCATGGTCCACCACGCCGGCTCTGATCTTGGTGCCACCCAGGTCAATGCCGATGCACAGAGCCTGACGCTCGCCGCCTGTATGTGAAGACCGGTTCATCCCCAATTCACCTCCCTGGATCGCTCGATCTTGTCCTGGCCCAATTCCATCCACAGGGATCCTGGCTGCTCCGTCACGCCTGCCACCCGCGGATGCGCAGGCTGGTGATCTTCATCTCTGCGCTCATTAGCGCAAGTTGTAAAACGCATCTGTACCCGGGTACCGCGCTGCCTCCCCCAGGTCCTCCTCGATGCGCAGCAGTTCGTTGTACTTGGCCACCCGGTCCGTCCGGCAGGGTGCCCCGGTCTTGATCTGCCCCGCATTGGTCGCCACCGCCAGGTGTGCTATGGTCGTGTCCTCCGTCTCGCCGCTGCGGTGGGAGACCACGGCGGTCCAGCCGGCACGCTTGGCCACCTCGATGGCTGCGAAGGTCTCCGTCAGCGTGCCAATCTGATTGAGCTTAATGAGGATGGAGTTGGCGGCGCGCTCCGAGATGGCCCGCTGCAGGCGGCTCACGTTGGTGACCAGCAGGTCGTCACCCACGAGCTGCACTCGATCGCCCAGCCGCTGGCACAGCAGCTTCCACCCCTCCCAGTCGTCCTCCGCCAGCCCATCCTCGATGGAGATGATAGGGTACTTCTCCACCCAGTCGGCGTAGAAGTCGACCATCTCCTCGCTGGCCAGCGAGCGGCCCTCCTTGCGCAGTACGTACTTCCCATCCTCGTAGATCTCGCTGGCGGCCGGGTCCAGAGCGATGTAGATGTCCACGCCGGGCCGGTAGCCGGCCCGCTCGATGGCTGCCAGGATCACCTCGACGGCCTCCTCGTTGGACTTGAGGGACGGGGCGAAGCCACCCTCATCGCCCACGTTGGTGTTGTAGCCCCGGTCTTTCAGCACCGCCTTCAGGCTGTGATAGACCTCCGCACCCCAACGCAGGGCCTCGGCGAAGCTGGGCGCGCCCAGCGGCACGATCATAAACTCCTGCAGGTCGGTGGAATCTGTGGCGTGCTTACCGCCGTTGAGGATATTCATCAGAGGCACTGGCAGCACGTGGCCGTAGGCGCCGCCCAGGTAGCGGTAGAGGGGCAGGCCCAGGGCATCGGCAGCAGCTTTGGCCACCGCCAGCGACACGCCCAGGGTAGCATTGGCGCCCAGCCGGCTCTTGTTCTCCGTCCCGTCCAGCTCGATGAGCGTCTGGTCAATGGTGATCTGGTCCAGGGCGTCCATCCCGATCAGCTCGCTGGCGATGATAAGGTTGACGTTCTCGACAGCCTTCAGGACCCCCTTGCCGCCGTAGCGTTTCGGGTCGCCATCGCGCAGTTCCAGGGCCTCGTGGACGCCGGTGGAGGCGCCGGAAGGCACAGCCGCAACGCCCAGCGCCCCGCTCTCCAGGATCACTTCCACTTCGACGGTAGGGTTGCCCCGGGAATCCAAGATCTCCCGGCCGATTAACATTTTGATTGTCGTCATTGTCAGGCCTCCTTGTACGATCGCCGACGGCTGACACCTCGGCCGACGCCTTGGTCGAGGCCCGCCGACGGCCGGCATTCTCGGTGGCTGCCAGGTCAGCTCGGTGGGTCGTGGTCCCACCCGCGGGTCTGTTGCAGGTTGATTATACCACACTAACCCCCCAGTCTCAACTTGCCAAATCTGAGGTGTCCGGATATAATAGCCTTCGCTTGTGAATTGGACTTTGTCCAAAGTCCAATGCCAGCAAATTCCAGACCTGACGGGTTTCACCTGTGCTGGCAGTCAGGCCAGGAGAACACCTGCCAGATTTCTACGAGGAGGCTTCTTTGCACGCCATCGAAGAACAGATCGTGCTGTTCCTGCAGAACCTCTTCAGTACCATCGGCTGGACCGGGGTGGTGGCGGCTATGGCCATCGAGAGCGCCTGCATCCCCCTGCCCAGCGAGGTGATCATGCCCCTGGCCGGGTGGATGCTCGTCCAGGCCAGGGGTCTCAGCCCGTTGCACACCGCCTGGGTCGGTTTCTACGGCGCCCTGGGCTGCACCATTGGATCGGTGATCACCTATTGGCTCGGAGCTTGGGGTGGCCGACCTCTGTTGGAGCGCTACGGGCGCTATGTGCTCATCTCCCGGCACGACATCGCGATGGCCGATCGTTGGTTCAATCGCTACGGCGAAGCTACTGCTTTCTTCTCCCGCCTGATGCCCATTGTGCGCACCTTCATCTCCCTCCCGGCTGGCATTGCCCGCATGAGCTTCCCCAAGTTCACCGTGCTGACCTTCGTGGGCTCGTTCATCTGGTGTTGGGCGCTGGCCTTGGCCGGGTACATCTTCGGCGAGCACTGGCGCGAAGTGCGGGAGATCATGCGCCCCTTCGACATCCCCATCGCCATCGCCTTGGTGGTGCTTGTGGTGTGGTACGTGCGCCGGCACTTGAAGCGCGCCGAGGAACCAGCAGCCATCGCTGAGGAAGCCCTGGAATGAGCTCAGGAGTTCTCTATGGATAGCCTCAGCTCACCTAGACGGGTTCTCTTGGTTACTTTGGCGTTGGGCTGGAGTGTAGACCTGCTTTTCTACGGCAAGTTCTTGGGGGTTTCTCTCCTGGTCTTTGTTTTCCTGCTTATAGTCGCCCCGCTCAATGTCATCAACCCCGATGACTTCATCGCCCGGCAGAACCTTGCCCACTACCAGCGCACAGGTGCACTTGATCCTGCTTGACCGGGCTCTCCGAGGACGCGGTGCCTGCTCTAGTTCAGGCTTTGAAGGAGTGGGGGATGTACGACCGACACAAGCAGAAAGTGCTGAAGAAGGAGTGGGGTCATGGCTGCACAACGAACTGCTAGAACCGGCAAGATCACTTACGCGACGTTGGACGCCGGACAGCTGGAGGAGTTTCACAAGCAATTCGACGCCGGGGTCGAGCGCGTGCGAGCCCAGTTGGGGCTTCACCACCCCAACATGATTGACGGCGAGCCGGTCACCTCGCCCGATGGCGAGTTCGCCGACACCAACCCCTCGGACACGCGCATGGTCCTGGGGTACTTCCAGCGGGGCACCCGCGAGGACGCCCGGCGTGCCATTGCCGCCGCCAAGCGCGCCTTCCCCGAGTGGAGCCGCAGGCCCTGGCAGGAGCGCGTGGCCATCATGCGCCGGCTGGTGGACGTCATCCAAGAGCGCAAGTTCGAGATCGCCGCGCTCCTGAGTATGGAGGTGGGCAAGAGCCGGCTGGAGGCCATCGGCGACGTGGAGGAGGCATCGGACCTGATCAGCTACTACTGCGACCAGATGGAGCGCAACGACGGCTTCCAGGTGCGCATGGGCAGCTACACCGAGAAGGACACCAACGTCAGCGTGTTGCGGCCCTACGGGGTCTTCGCGGTGATCTCACCCTTCAACTTCCCGGCTGCCCTGTCGGCAGGGCCGGCCGGCGCGGCCCTGGTAGCTGGCAACACTGTGGTCTTCAAGCCCTCCAGCGACACCCCCTGGACTGGCTACATGCTCTACCAGTGTGCCGAAGCTGCGGGCTTGCCCAAGGGCGTCTTCAACTACGTAGCCGGGCCGGGGAGCACCGTCGGCGAGGAGCTGGTGGAGAACCCCGGCGTGGGCGGCATGGTCTTCACCGGCTCCTACGACGTAGGCTTCAACATTTACAAGCGCTTCAGCCAGGTCTACGCTCGCCCGTGCATCACCGAGATGGGCGGCAAGAACCCGGCTGTCGTCATGCCCTCGGCGGACCTGGACTTGGCCACCGACGGCGTATGGCGGGCCGCCTTCGGTCTCAGCGGGCAGAAGTGCAGCGCCTGCTCCCGGGTCTACGTCCACAAGGACATCAAAGAGCCCTTCGTTGAAATGCTGGTGGAGAAGACCCGGCGGCTCAAGATCGGCGATCCGGTGGATCGGACGGTCTTCATGGGGCCGGTGATCAACAAGCGGGCCCACGACAACTACAAGCGCTACGTGGAGCTGGCCCGTCGCGATGGCCAGATACTGTTCGGCGGCGGGGTCCCCACCGGCCCCGAGTTCGAGCACGGCTGGTTTGTGGAACCGACCATCGTGGACGGCCTCCCCAAGGACCATCAACTCTTCAAAGAGGAGCTATTCGTGCCCATCCTGTGCATCGCTGAGGTGGAGTCGCTGGACGAGGCGCTCACCCTGGCCAACGATCCTATCTACGGGCTGACAGCCGGCCTGTACAGCCGTGACCAGGATGAGATCCAGGAGTTCTTCGACCGCATCGAGGCCGGGGTGGTGTATGTGAACCGCCGCGCCGGCGCCACGACGGGGGCCTGGCCAGGCATCCAGCCCTTCGGCGGCTGGAAGGCGTCCGCCAGCACCAGCCGGGGTTCCGGTGGCCTCTACTACGTCCAGCAGTTCATGCGCGAGCAAAGCAGGACCGTTATTGAGGAGTGAAAATCTGTTACGGTGACAAAGGGTACAGTTAGAAGGCGGACTCCTAGGTTCTTGAGGGGCTACACCGTGAAGGATGTGGCTTGAAGGGGAGGCCGTGAGGTCTGCATGGACTCCGCTCTCAAGCCGCAGCTTTCCAAGCTGTAGCCCTGAAAACCGAGGGAACACACATACTGCGCGGAAACGCCGAACACTCTCAGGGCGCAATACGCAGTGTGGAGTGCTACGCACCCCGTACTCTGTCGTTTTGCCGTTTAGGTGCACTTCCCCATGGACGCCGACGAGGAGGTCAAACATGCGACTGTACGCCGACAGCTCCAAGTGTTCTGGCTGCAGGGCGTGCCTGCTGGCTTGTTCACTGCACCTGTTCAACGAGAACAATCCCAAGAAAGCTGCCCTGAGCATCATTCCTCATTTTCCCGCCCCCGGTACCTTCGAGGTGAAGGTGTGCACCCAGTGCGGTGACTGTGCTGAGGTGTGCCCCACTTACGCCATCCATCAGAACGACAAAGGGGCCTACTACATTGACCCCGAAGAGTGCGATCTGTGCATGGCCTGTGTCAAGGCCTGTCCGGAGGGCGTGGTCTTCGTCCGCGACGATGTGGATTACGCCTGGGAGTGCGACCTGTGCGGCGATTGCGTCCCGGCCTGCGGGACCGGCGCCCTGTGGATCGCCGCTTAAGGAGGGAGGATCATGTACGGCTACGGTGGAAACATCCTGCGAGTCAACCTGACCGATGGCACCATGGCTAAGGAACCCACGGCGCCGGACGTGGTCCGTGATTACCTGGGCGGACGTGGTCTGGGGGCTTACCTGCTCTACACCGAGGTCCCCAGGGGTGCCGACCCGCTGGGTCCGGAGAACAAGCTGTTCATCTCCACCGGCCCGCTCTCGGGGACCATGTTCCCGGGCGCCGGCAAGATGGACTTCACCACCAAGTCGCCCTTGACTGGCGGCTACGCCAGCGCCAGCATGGGCGGCATGTTGACCGCCGAGCTGAAGTACGCCGGCTACGACGCCATCATCATCGAGGGCGCTAGCGAGAAGCCGGTCTACCTGTACGTGGAGGACGGCCGCGTCGAGCTGCGCGACGCCAGCGCTTACTGGGGCAAGGGATCCTTCACCGTCGAGCGGCAGCTCAAGGAGGAGTTGGGCGAGGAGTTTCAGATCGCCACCATCGGTCCGGCAGGCGAGAATCTGGTGCGCTACGCCTGCATCAACCATGACTTCGGCCGGCAAGCCGGGCGGGGTGGCGTCGGCACGGTCATGGGGGCCAAGAAGCTCAAGGCCATCGCCGTGCACGGGACCGGCGAGGTGCCCATCGCCGAGCCGGCCGAGTTCACCCGCATCTGCGGCGAGATGATCCGCGCCTGCAAGGAAGCCGAAGCCCACGAAGCGTGGGTCAAGTACGGCACCATGATGGTCACCGAGTGGTGCAATGAGAACGGTGCGTTGCCCACGCGCAATTTCCAGGCCGGCGCCTTCGAACAGGGTCCCAACATCTACGCCCACGTCCAGCGCGAGAAGCTCGTGGTCACCGACAAGGGCTGCTTCGCCTGCCCCAGCCCCTGCGGCAAGTACTCCTACTCCAAGAAGCACGACATCCACGTGGAAGGACCCGAGTACGAGACCAACGGGATGATCGGCTCGAATTGCGGGCTGGGCGACATCGAGGACATCGCCAAGGCCAACTACCTGTGCGACGAGCTGGGCCTCGACACCATCTCGGCCGGCGGGTGCATCGCCTGGGCCATGGAGTGCTATGAGAAGGGCCTGCTCACCCGGGAGCAGACGGACGGGCTCGACCTGCGCTGGGGGAACGCCGAAGCGATATTTGCCCTCATCGAGCGCATCGCCCGGCGCGAGGGCTGGCTGGGTGACCTGTTGGCAGAGGGCGTCCGGCGCGCCGCCCGGGTGATGGGTCAGGGCTCCGACGCCTTCGCCATCGAGGTCAAGGGCATGGAGCAGTCGGCCTACGACACCCACAACGCCACGTCCATGCTCCTGGCCTACATGACCTGCGACGTGGGCGCCCATCACAACCGGGCCTGGGCCATCACTTACGACATAGCCGTGGGCCGGGACAAGGTGACGCCCGAGAAGGCCGCCAAGGTGATCGAGTTGCAACACATCCGGCCGCTCATGGATTGCCTGGGGTGCTGCCGGCTGCAGTGGGTGGAACTGGGTGTGTCGCTGGACTACTACGCCCCGGCCCTCTGGGCATTGACCGGCGTCGAGCGCTCATGGGACGACCTGCTCCACATCTCCGAGCGTGTCTGGAACCTGACGCGCATGTACTGGGTGCGCGAGGTGGAGGGCTTTGGCCGGGAGTGGGACGCGCCGCCGCCGCGCTTCGTGAGCGAGCCGGCGACGGCCGGACCCACCCAGGGCCAATTCACCCCGCCGGAGGTCGCCCAGCAGATGCTCGACTACTACTACGAGCAACGCGGCTGGGACCGCAACGGCATCCCCACGCCGGAGACCCTCGAGCGCCTGGGGTTGGCTTGGGTGAAGTAGCCACAGAACCGCGCAGAACCACACAGTGTTATCCCGCAAGAACAAAGATTGCCTTCTGTGGCAAGCGCTCATCCTTAACAGTTGGACGTAGGGCAGGCTGGCGGCGAAGCAGAAAGGGTTGTTCAGCCCTGTGGCCCTATGGTGCATAGTTAGCCGGACGTTCCGCCGCCTACCTGCCGTTTCGGTGGTACTGCAGGTAATCGTGGTCACCGTTTGCCCCTCCCCTTGGCCTTCCTCATTGGGGAAGGGCCGGGGGTGAGGGCAATTGCTTGCAGTGCGCTATGAAGCCAAGCAGGGTGGCGCTAACTTGGGGCTGGTGATTCTGTGGCTGTCAATCTGATCCCTGTAGGGTTTTTGAAGACGTACGTGGGAGGGCGGGAGCGGGTGAGCTTCGAGCCCGGCCTCACCGTGGCCGAGATGATCGAGGCTGCCGGCATCCCGCCCGATCTGGTCGCCCTGGCCATGGTCGAGGGCGAGCGCGTGGCCAAGGACTACCGTCCCAGGGACGGGCAGAATGTAAAGCTGATGGCCGTCATCGGCGGCGGCCGGTTCAACCTCCACCGTGGGAGGGCAAACCATGGCTGAGACTCCACCGAGTTACCGCTACGCCGTGCTGGGCGCCGGCCGTCAAGGCACTGCAGCAGCCTACGACATGGCCAGGTTCGGCGACGCGGCGCGCGTGACGCTAGCGGACGTGAACCAGAAGGCGGGTAAACGAGCCGTCGCCCGGGTCAACTCGCTGCTGGGCCGGGACATCGCCGACTTCGTCCAGCTCGACGTGACCGATCACCGCGCGCTGGTCGAATTCTTGAAGGGCTACGACGCCTTTCTCAGCTCCGTCCCCTACTACCTGAACCTCGGCATCGCCCGGGCGGCTATCGAGGCCGGGGCGTCCATGTGTGACCTGGGCGGCAACACCGACCTGGTGCGGAAGCAGCTTGAGCTGGACGCGCAAGCCCGCGCAGCCGGCATCAGCATCATCCCCGACTGTGGCATGGTGCCCGGCCTGGGCACCACCCTGTGCTGCTACGCCATGCAGCTCCTCGACCGCCCGCGCCGAATAAGCATGTACGAAGGCGGCCTGCCGCAGGACCCGCGGCCCCCTTGGAACTACGCCCTCACCTTCAACATCGCTGGCCTCACCAACGAGTACTGCGGCGCAGCCGTCTTCATCCGCGACGGCCAGCGGGTAGAGGTGCTCTGTTTCGAGGAATACGAAGAGGTCGAGATCCCCGGTGTCGGCAGGCTGGAGGCTTTCACCACCGCCGGCGGCACCTCCACCATGCCCTGGACGTTCGAGGGCAAGCTCGACGAACTGGTCAACAAGACGGTGCGCTTTCCGCCCCACTACCTCCAGTTCAAGGCCTTCCGTGACGCCGGCCTATACGACCTCACGCCCATCCGGGTGGGCGAGGTTGAGGTGGTCCCGCGGGATGTGTTCCACGCGCTGATGGGGCCGCGCATCACCGACCCGGCCGTCCGCGATATGGTCATCATCTACATCGTGGCCGAAGGCGAGATGGATGGCTGCCCGGCCACGGTGACCCTCAACCTGCTGGACCGCTACGACGAGGCGACCGGGTTCACCGCCATGGAGCGCACGACCGGCTGGCATGCCGCCATCGTGTGCCAGATGATGGCCCGGGGCGAGACACCGCGCGGAGCGGTGCCGCTGGAGCTAGCGGTGCCGGGCGACCGGTTCGTGGAGCAGCTACGGGTACGCGGGATTGAGGTTGAGGTAAGACGCGAAACGTGACCGCTTCCACGAGGGGAAAACGATGCGTCCTGCTCTGAGATTTCTTGACGATGACGCTGTTGACCGCGTGATCAATGAGGCCTATGAATTGCTGCGCGACCCGGGCGTGCGGGTCCACAGCGACGAGGCGCTGGCCCTCCTGGCCGAGGCCGGCGCCCAGGTGGACGGCAACAGCCGGGTGGCGCGCATACCGGCTGAGCTGATTGATCGCGCACTGGAGACCGCGCCGGCGGAGTTCTGGCTGTACGACAGCCATGGCCGGCCCGTGGTGCACTACGGCGGCGACGACGTGCACTTCGATCCCGGCTCGGCGGCCATCGAGATCCTGGACCACGGCCAGGCAAAGTCGCGCAAGCCGGTGACCGCCGACTTCGTGCGCTACATCAAGCTGGCGGAGATGCTTCCAGCTATGGACGCCGTCAGCACAGCCTTGGTCTGCGCCGATGTGCCTCAGGCCATTGCCGACCTGTACCGCCTCTACTTGGTCCTGCGCTTCGCGCGCAAGCCGGTGATCACTGGCGCCTTCGCCGTCGAGACCTGGGCGACGATGCACGAGTTGCTGGTGGCGGTGGCCAGCAGCCCGGAGGCCCTGCGCCAGAAGCCTATCGCCGTGTTCGACGTCTGCCCTTCGCCACCTCTGCTGTGGAGCGAGATCACCTGTCAGAACCTGATAGACTGTGCGCGGAACGGCGTCCCGGCAGAGCTGGTCTCCATGCCCCTGGCCGGGGCCACCGGGCCGGCGACCCTCATCGGATCGGTGATCCAGCATGCCGCCGAATCCCTCAGCGGCGTGGTCATCCACCAGCTCGCCGGACCCGGCGCCCCCATTGTCTGGGGCGGGTCCCCGGCGGTGTTCGACATGCGCGCCGGTACCACACCCATGGGCGCCATCGAGACCCTGATGATGGACTGCGCCAACGCTCAGGTGGGCAAGCATCTGGGTCTGCCTACCCACGCCTACATGGGCATGAGCGACGCCAAAGTGGTGGACGTGCAGGCCGGGTTGGAATCCGGCATCGGTGCCGTGCTGGGAGCGTTGGCGGGGGTTAACATGATCTCGGGTCCGGGGATGCTGGACTTTGAGAGTTGCTTCAGCCTCGAAAAGCTAGTCCTGGACTCCGAAATCGTTGAGATGGCCAAGCGGCTGGTCCGCGGCGTGCAGGCAGATGCCGGCGAGCTGGAGGGCACGCTGGCGCTAGTGCTCATCCGGCAGGTGGGGCATGAGGGGCAGTTCCTGCGGAACCCGCACACCCGGCAGTGGTTCCGGCGTGAACAGTACATCCCCTCACCCGTGATTGACCGCGACGTCCGCCAGACTTGGCTGGACAAGGGGGCCACCACGGCGGCAGAGCGGGCGCACCAACGGGTCGAGGAGCTCATCGCCGCCTACGAACCCAAGCCCTTGCCGGCGGAGGTGGTGCGCGCCTTGGAGGACATCACCCTCCGGGTGGCAAGGAGGGCCGGGATGGACGCACTGCCGGGCCTGGGGGAAATGGAAGGTTGAAAAGCAAAACGTGAAACGTAAGACGTAAATATGCGAGATCTTCGGGATTCACGCACTACGTCTTGCTGAGTTGTGAGGAGACGTCAATGACAGATGCTGAGCTCTTGAAAGCTATGGCTGCCTCTGTGGAGGCGGGGGATCCGGAGAAGGCCGAGGCGCTAGCCCGGCAGGCTATGGAGCTGGGCCTGGACCCCCTGGAGGCGATCACCCTGGGGTTCACGCTGGGGATGACGGCTGTAGGGGAGGGGTTCGCATGTGGCGACCTGTTCCTGCCGGACCTGGTGCTGGCCGGAGAGGCGATGAAGGCCGCCATCCGAGTGCTGGAGCCGGAGCTGACCCGGCGAGGCTCCCACCGAGAGGTGCTGGGCCGGGTCGTTCTGGGCACCGTCCAGGGCGACATCCACGAGATCGGCAAGAGCCTGGTGGGGACGCTCCTCTCGGCCAACGGCTTCCAGGTGTTCGACCTGGGAGTGGACGTGGCGCCGGAGCGGTTTGTGGACAAGGTGCGAGAAGTGCAGGCTGACATCGTAGGGCTCTCGGCCCTGTTGACCACCACGATGGTGGTGCAGGAGGAGGTGATCGAGGCGCTCAAAGAAGCCGGCCTGCGTGAGCGGGTGAAGGTGATGGTGGGCGGGGCGCCGGTCACCCAATCGTGGGCCGACGAGATCGGGGCCGACGGCTACGCCGAGGACGCCATGGGTGCGGTGGTGGTGGCGAAGGAGTTACTGGGGAAGGGATAAAGGAGCGAGACCATGGCAGAGATAGCAGACGTTGTGGTCATCGGCGCTGGCATCATGGGTGCCAGCATCGCCTATCACCTGGCCAAGGCCGGCGTGCGGGACGTGGTCGTGGTGGAGAAACGCTTCCTGGCGGCCGGAGCCACAGGCAAGTCCTCCGGCCTGGTGCGCATGCACTACGACAATGAACCCGAGTGCCGGCTCGCCTGGGTCAGTTTTGGCTACTTCGAGAATTGGTCGCAGGTGGTGGGAGGCGACTGCGGCTTCCGGCGCACCGGCTTCCTGCGCATCGTACCCCGGGAACTGGAGGACGCCTTGCGTGCCAACGTCGCCATGCAGCAGCGCATCGGGATCAACACCCAGCTCGTCTCCGCCGAAGAGGTGGCCCGGCTCGTCCCCTCCCTGCGCACCGACGACTTCGACGTTGCCGCCTACGAGCCTGACTCCGGGTACGCCGATCCCTCCGGCACGGCGGCGGCTTTCATGGACCGCGCTCGCGAGATGGGCGTGCGCCTGCTTCAGGCGACCACCGTGAGTGACATCCGCACCGCCGGTGGCTGCGTCAGCCAGGTGGTGATCGACCGGGGTGCAATTGACACCCCTGTGGTGGTCAACGCAGCCGGCGCCTGGGGAGCGCGCATCGCTGCCATGGTGGGGGTGGACGTCCCCATTCGGGGCTGGCGACATCAGGTCATCTACCTGCGGCGACCGCCGGAGCTGGCCGAGCCTCACCCCGCCGTGATTGACGACATCACCACCCAATATTTCCGCCCCGAAACCGGCGGGCTTACCCTGGTGGGGTTGGAGGACGGTAACGAGATCGGGGTGGATCCGGATACCTACAAGGAGCAGATGGACCCGGAGTTCGTGCCCAGGGCAGGGGAGCGCATCTGCCAGCGCATCCCGGCCATGATCGGCGCTGGTGTTGCCAGCGGGCAGGCCGGCTGCGACGGGATCACGCCGGACCAGCACGCCGTCATAGACCAGGCGGGACCGGATGGCTTCTACCTGGCGGTGGGTTTCTCCGGCACCGGCTTCAAGATCGGCCCGGCCGTCGGCGCATGCATGGCCGAACTCATCACCGAAGGCCAGGCCAAAACCGTTGACATAACACCATTCCGCTTGAGCCGCTACGCCGAAGGCAAGCCCCTCACAGGTGAGCACCCGTACGCCGACATCTGGCGATAATAGCGGCGGCGATTTGCGCCTGACGGTGCTAGTCAAGGCTTCCCAAGTCCCCGAGACTTGGGAAGCCTTTGGAGGAGTTGGCCATGACCGACAAGGTGATGAGCCTGCGGGAGGCGATCCAGGAGTTCGTGCACGACGGCCACGTGGTGTACGCGGCCGGTTTCACCCACCTGATCCCCTTCGCCGCCGGGCACGAGATCATCCGGCAGGGGCGACGCAACCTGACCCTCTGCCGGGCCACGCCCGACCTCATCTATGACCAGATGGTGGCAGCCGGCTGTGCCCGCAAGCTGGTCTTCTCTTGGGCGGGGAACCCGGGGGTGGGGATGCTACGGGTGGTGCGTGCCGCCATAGAGGCCGGCGAGGTGGAGATCGAGGAGTACTCTCACTTCGCCATGATCAGCCGGCTGTTTGCCGGCGCCGCCAACCTGCCGTTCATGCCCATCCGCTCCAACCTGGGCTCCGACCTGCCGGCCCACAACCCGCGCATCAAAGTCATCGAGGACCCCTACGGGGGCGAGGGGGTGGCCCTGGTGCCGGCGCTCAAGCCGGACGTGGCCATCGTCCACGCTCAGCGCGCCGACCGGCACGGCAACACCCAGGTGTGGGGCATTCTGGGTGAGCAGCAGGAGGCCGCTTTCGCCTCCAGGCGGGTGATCGTCACCTGTGAGGAGATCGTGGACGAGGAGATCATCCGCTCGGACCCGAACCGCACCATTATCCCAGGCTTCATCATCAGCGCGGTGTGCCATGTGCCCTTTGCCGCTCACCCCTCCTATGCCCAGGGCTACTACGACCGTGACAACGAGTTCTACCTGGCCTGGGACCAGATCACGCGCTCGCCCGACGGGGCCCAACGGTGGCTGGAAGAGTGGGTGTACGGGGTGCGGGATCGGGCCGAGTACTGGGCCAAGCTGGGGGAGGAGACCCACCGCCGGCTGGCGGTGAAGCCGTGGTACAGCCGGCCTGTGAACTACGGGCGGTTCGATTAGACCCGGCAGGGTGCTCTTGTAGCGCTGTGGGTCAGGGAGGGCGATGGTGAACCTCTAGAGAACAAGCGGGTAACGGTGGGCGATTAGACAAACTGACACTACAGCATGAATGGTGCAGCTTAAGCGGTGAACAACCTCTTTCACGACGCGAAGTGATCCAGGCTACAGCTTTCAAGCGGTAGTGTCACCATTGATACCCGGCTTTCGCCTATCCGCATCAATTCTCGAACTTCCAAGAATCATGCACCACGAGCGCGAAGTGCGCCAAGCACTAGGAGGTGATGTGGTCTATACTGCTGCTGAGATGATGGCCATCGCCGCAGCCCGGCTGCTGCGCGACGGCGATGTGGTCTTCGTGGGCATCGGGCTACCCAACCTGGCCTGCAACCTGGCCCTACGCACCCATGCCCCCAACATGACGCTGATCTACGAGGCTGGCGTCATCGGCGCGCAGCCGGCTCGCCTGCCCCTCTCCATCGGCGACCCTTGCCTGGTGTCCGGCTCGGCCGGCATCTGCTCCATGTTCGAGATCTTCGCCTTCTACCTCCAGCGTGGGCTGGTGGACGTGGGTTTCTTGAGCGGGGCGCAGGTGGATCGCTTCGGGAACATCAATGCCACGGTCATAGGCGACTACGCCCATCCCAGGGTGCGCTTGCCCGGCTCCGGCGGCGCCGACGAAATCGCCTCGCTGGCAGGCCGCATCTACATCGTCACCCCGCACCAACTGCGCCGCTTCCCCGAGCGCTGCGATTTCATTACCGGTCCCGGCTTCCTCAGCGGCGGGGAAGCGCGCCGCCGACGAGGGCTCCTGGGTGGCGGTCCGGCGGCCGTGGTGACCGACCTGGGCATCATGGAGCCGGACGAGACCGGCGAACTGGTCCTCACGCACCTGCATCCGGGTGCCACGGTGGAGCAGGTGAAAGCCAACACCGGGTGGCACCTGAAGGTGACGGAGCCTTTGTCCGTCACCCCCGAACCGACCCAAGAGGAACTGCGTCTGCTGAGGGAGCTGGATCCACAGCGTGTCCATCTCAAGTAGCCAGAGGAGTGCGCTATGAGCAGAGACCTTCTTGCCCGCCTGGGCCAACCCGGCGTCCTCATCTACGACGGTGCCACGGGCACGATGCTGCAGACCATGGGCCTGCGGCCCCCGGCCACGGCCGAGCTGTGGGTGATGGAGGAGCCGGACAAGATCCGCAGCCTGCACCAGGCCTACCTGGACGCCGGCGCCGACCTGATCCTCACCTGCACCTTCGGCGGCTCCCGGCTGCGGCTGGCCGACTCCGGCCTGGACGTGGACGTGGCCGAGCTGAACCGCCGGGCGGCAGCCCTGGCCCGGGAGGTGGCCGGCGATCGCGCCTTTGTCGCCGGCGACATCGGCCCCACCGGGCAACTCATGGCGCCCCTAGGCCGGCTCACGCCGGAGAAGGCTCAGGAGGCCTTCGCCGAGCAGGCGGCTGCCCTGGCCGAAGGGGGCGCTGACTTGATTCAGGTCGAGACCATGAGCGACCTGGCGGAGGCCACGGCAGCGGTGGAAGCAGCCCGAGAGGCGACCGACCTGCCGGTGTTCGCCACTATGAGCTTCGAGACCCGGGGGCGCACCATGATGGGCGTGCGGCCGGCTGAGGCAGCCCAGGCCCTGCTGGCCGCGGGGGCCACTGCTGTGGGTGCCAACTGCGGGCAATCGCTGGAGGAAGCGGAGCAGGTCATCCGGGAGATGCGGGAGGCCGCTCCGGACGCCATCCTCATCGCCAAGCCCAACGCCGGCGTGCCGAAGCTGGTGGGCCGCCGGCCGGTCTACGAGGTGGGGCCAGAGGAGTTCGCCGCCTTCGCCCGGCGCCTGGCCGACGCTGGCGCGAAGATCATCGGGGGTTGCTGCGGCACGACGCCTGATCACATCGCGGCGGTGGCCCGGGCACTCAAAGGGGGATGAAGGTGACGAAGGAACGCGCGGCAGGGTGTGTCCAAAAGAAGGAGGCCGACGGAGTTGTCCACCGGCCTCTTGTAGCTGCCTCACCGTCAGAAGCGATGTTATCTACCGGTTGACCCCGTTGTACGTCCTCGTCAGGTCGCCCGTGCCGCTTTTCACGGTGTTGACGATGGCCGCGATGCGCCGCCCGTTGGTGCACTCCACCCTTACCGGCCCCTGGAAGCCCGACCAGGTGCCCGGAACCGGGTAGAGCGTGACGGATTGGTACGCCCCGATCGAGCCCGACCAGGTCTGACTGCCATTGACCCACACGACCACGTTGGCTGTGGTGCTGTCAAGGTTCTGCACCTGCACGCCCGAACTCCAGCCGTCAGCGTTGTTGCGGATGATGGGCAAGATGATCAAGCCCGACCCACTGGCAAAGCTGCTGTAACTCGACGCCTTGCCGGTGACGATCTGGTTGACGATAGCCGCAAGCGCTTGAGAGGCGGTGACCCGAGCCGAGCCCACCCAGGTGCTGCTGCCCCATTGTCCGCCACTCTGGACGAAGATCGCCGTGGCGTTGGACTGTACGCTGTAGACCGTCTCCGAGTTCCGGTTCGGGTATCCAGGCGACGGATAGTAGTTGACGGTGATGTTGGTCGCTGCCGAGCCGAGGTTCTGCACGGCGATGCCGGTGTACCAGCCATAGTTGTTGGCCATGATCAGCGGCAGGTTGACCACCGTTGCGCCGCTGCTGAAGCCGTTGTAGGCCGTGTAGACGTTCCCCGAGTATTGCCGCACAATCACCGCCAGCGGCTGATCGCTGGTGATGCGCCCGGCGCCAACCGTGGGACAGGGGGAACCATACTGGGAGTAGGTGACAGACGCATTCGGCCCCAGGGAGCCCTGGGGTCCCTGGTATGGGCCACCGCTGTTCTGGCCGAAGTAGTCAAAGTCGAAGGTGGCTGTGGTGTTTCCGGTGTTGAGGATGGTGACCGAGCTAGACCAGCCGTAGTTGTTGTCCATCAAGAGGGGGAGACGGATGGTCGTGCCCACCTGCCCCCAGTCGTAGTTGACCGCACCGCCGGCGGTGAGGCCGTTGTAGGCATAATCACCGCCGGTGGATGAGTTCAAGTTCTCCACCACCACCGAAGTATCCGCCTCGGCAGCCACAACGGCGGAGCCGGCCACGTTGTTGATGGGGTTGGTCCCGTCGCTGGCCAAGGAAGAAGCGTCGAGAGTCCAGCTGGCATTCGTGGCCAGATGGGGATCTTAGGCTCGTGAGTCCGCCACTTTGCCATCGGGCTTGTAGAAAGTGATGCTGATTTCCGTATCCCCAGCATTATTGCGTGCTGTGACGGAGGAATTCCAGCCGCTGTAATCGATCCGGGTATCAGGCAGGTAAGTCTTGGCATAGGCCACATACTCGGCATCACCGCTTCCGCAATACTGGATGTAGCCCCGCTCGAAGCCCTGGATGTACAGAGTGGCCAGAAGGCCTGTGCCGGACTGGATACAGCTACCCGTGTAATCATCTTCGAGCGGTGCACCCGGTTCGCCCTGCAAGGCCAGCCACTTGTCGTGGATCTTGGTCCTATCGAGGGCGTAGGGGCCATGGACGGTGCCGTTCTGATCCCGATAGCCCATGGGGATGGGGGAACCACTAACCCAGCCATCTGGATATGGGTCGACGGCGGTGCCGTAGTAGCGAAGCTCGAAGTGAAGGTGATCGCCATCTGCGTTGCCGGTTTTATCGGCATTAGCTATGCGCTGGCCCCGATAAACGTATTGACCAACACTCACCGCGAAGCCGTAGCGGGATAGATGGGCATAGCGCGTCCTGTAGCCACCTCCGTGATCTATTTCTATCCAGTTGCCATAATCATTAGGGGCATACCAACCATCTGGGTGCTCATTATGAGCCACGGTGACGGTGCCCGCGCGAGCGGCGACCACAGGGGTACCTCTTGCGGCTCGATAGTCTATCGCCCGATGACCAGGGCCATATTCTTGAGTGACCTTGGAGCGACGAGCGAAAGGGAGGGACAAGTTAGCTCCGGCTTGCGCAGAGGATTTGTCCGGCATCGTCACCAAAGAGAGAGCAACAACAAGCAGCAAGAGTATCGCTACCCTTGTCTTGACTTTGCTAGTCATCCCTGCGCCTCCTTTCAATCACTCCAATGGGGCTGGCTGCCGACATTGCTGAGCTGTTCGGCGCCTGTGCCATCCGCGTTGATCACCCATATTCCGCCATCTCTTCCCACATACGCCAGCTTGCTGCCATCAGGCGACCAGCTTGGATCGAAGCCTTCGGCTACTCTTAAAGCGTTGCCCTCGAAGTCCATCACCCAGATGTCGCCACTCACTTCGTAGGCGACCAGATCAGCTATCGGCGACCTGTCAACGTTCATTGAAGTGAGAAGGGCTGGCTTCTTCAAGTGCCGCAACCCACTTCCATCAGCGTTCATGGTGTACCACAAACCGGTGCCTGGCGCATGTTCTCTGTCAGATTCAAAAAGAACCTTCTTCCCATCTAGTGACCAAATGGGATGAAAGTTCGTCCAAGCCTCGGATGTGAGTTGAACGATTGAGCCATCAGCCAAATTCAGCACAGCAATGTCATAAGCCTCAAGTAAATTCCACGGCTCCCATGTAGGTGGTGGGAGGATGAAAGCTAACTTCGTTCCGTTGGGAGCCCATGCGAGTTCCGGCAGGGCCTTGGTAGGCATTTTCAGTAATCCAGTTCCATCACTATGCTCAATATACAACTCGCCATTTCTGGTAACATAAGCGATTTCGGTGCCCAATGGGGACCAGGCAGCGTTAAGTACTTCCAGGCCCTCAGTCAGTTGCACCGCTTTGCCCTCCCGAGCGTCCAATATCCATAGATCCGTCCCTCCCGCTATATCCGTCTCGGGGGGAACTGGCCGTTCTCCTACACCCAGCAAGAGCTGGCTGCCGTCGTGAGACCATCCAAAGATGTAGGCCACGTTGCCCGAGGTCGTCGCCCGGGCCAGAGCCCGGCTGGCGACATTGATGAGCTGAAGATTCTTCTCTCTCAGGAAAGCAATCTTTTCGCCCGCCAGTATCCCTGGGGGCACAGGGATGGGCACCAGTGTCGGGATAGGGAGGGGAGGCGTTATTGTTACCGGCGGCGTGGGTGTAG
>FWPU01007680.1_pt1 | contig 19510 bp, 17 predicted proteins | sample 2228361 | NCBI WGS metagenome assembly FWPU01 (sample SAMEA103939777, study PRJEB20133) | metagenome
CTCCTGCAAGCGCTGCGCTTCGCTCATCACCATCTCGGTCAGCCGAGCGCGCTCCTCGTCGAGTTGCGCGTTGATGTGCTTGCGCATGGCCTCCAGGTCAACCAGGTCTTCTTCGCGCTCAGACCGCACCGCAGCCTGTTGACCTTCGAACTCAGCGCGAATCTGCGCTTCTTGCAGCGCCAGTTCTTCGTCCAGGCGCTTCAGCGCTTTCTGCCGCGCCTCTTCATCCACATGCGTGATCACGTACTGCGCAAAATACAGCACGCGATCCAGGTTGCGGCGGCTGACATCGAGCAAGATGCCCAGGTAGCTGGGCACGCGGCGCGTGTACCACACATGGGCCACCGGCGCGGCCAGCTCGATATGCCCCAGGCGCTCGCGGCGCACCGAAGAACGTGTCACTTCGACGCCGCACTTGTCACAGACGATGCCCTTATAGCGGACGTTCTTGTACTTGCCGCAATAGCACTGATAGTCCTTGGTGGGGCCGAAGATAGCCTCGCAGAACAGCCCATCCTTTTCGGGACGCAGGCGGCGGTAGTTGATCGTCTCCGGCTTGGTGACCTCGCCGTACGACCAGGAGCGAATCTGTTCGGGAGATGCCAAACTGATACGCAGTGCGCTAAAGTCTTTCGCCTCCAAGGCGTGCCCTCCTGTGCGCTTCGGTTACGGGTCCTAAACTGGCGTGAGTGCGCTCACATGCTGGTTCGGGTTGCCAGCGGGTGCCGGCCACACCCTTCCGGCAACAAGCAAAAACAGCGCATGAAACAACTGTTTCAGCGCTTCCCCATGTTATCCCGCATCATAGGCTGGGGTGAAAATCCACTTCGCCGACCTGTTCCGCTCTACCCAACCTGCGGGTCAGTGCAGCAGGTTTCCTGTTGTACGTCAGATAAGCCAGAGAAACGTGCCGCGGTGATGCTCTGCCTGATCCTCAGGCACCGCTTGTAGCGCGTGCCAAAGCCTGATTATAGCAGACTTGTCGTGCTTGTTCAATGCCTTTTCCGCAGTTATACTACGCTCGCTCCAATCCCATCGTCTTCATACAAGGGGTCTGCCCATCTCATGAACGCGGAGATCGTCACCATCGGCACCGAACTCCTGCTCGGCGAAATTGTTGACACGAATTCAGCTTACATCACCCGCCAACTGCGCGATATCGGCGTCAACGTCTATTATCTCACGACTGTGGGAGATAATAAAGAGCGTATCGCGGCAGCCATCCGCACCGCTCTGGCACGCTCCGACGTGGTCATCACCACCGGCGGCCTCGGCCCTACCGTAGACGACATGACCCGCGAGGGTGTCGCCCTGGCCACCAACCGCCCGCTGGAATTCCGTCCCGACCTGTTCGAACAAATCCGCGAGCGCTTCGAGCAACTCGGTGCGCCGATGAGCGAAAACAACCGCGTACAGGCGTACATCCCCGCCGGGGCAATTCCTCTCACCAATCGCCTGGGCACTGCCCCATGCTTCATCGTGGAGACAGAGCAGGGCACCGTAATCAGCCTGCCCGGCGTCCCCCGCGAAATGAAAGATATGCTGGCCCAGTCAGTGATTCCCTACCTGCGCGAGCGCACCGGCGGCAAGGGCATCATCAAGGCCCGCGTCTTGCGCACCGCTGGCATCGGCGAAAGCCTGATTGACGCGCAGATCGCCGATCTGGAGACCTGGAGCAACCCCACCGTCGGCCTGGCCGCTCACACCGGACAGACCGACATCCGCATCACCGCCCGCGCCGACACCGAGGCCGAAGCCGACGCGCTCATTGCCCAGGCAGAAGCGATCATCCGCGAACGCCTGGGGCGCTACATTTTCGGCACCGATCGCGATCAACTCGACGAGGTCTTTCTCGCCCTGCTGCGCGAACGCGGCCTGACCCTGGCGGTCAGCTACACCGGCCCTGCCGACGATTCCTTTGCCCGCCGCTTCCCCGCCAATGACATTGTCCGCGCCCGTCTCTTCACCCCCACCCTGCCAGAATTACTCGCCCGGCTGGGGTTCGATCCCAATAGCCCATCCGAAACTCTCGATTTCGGTCAGCTCGCTCGCCTGGAAGCGCGGCACGTGCTCCAGGCTACCGGCGCGCAGGTCGCCATCGCCTATGTCACCGCCGACGCGGGTACCGGCATTGCCGCCGTGATGGCCGAAAGTGAGCGCGTCCGGCGCTACAAGTTTGGCGGGGCGCTGGTCGAAGCGCCTGCCTGGGCCAGCACCTGGGCGATCGGCATGGCCTGGCAACTGGTGCGCGAGCAGCAGACATGACCGACTCTGCCACACCTGCCTCACTGACCCTCGCGCTCAGGTTGGTGGACGCGGGACTGATCCAGTTTGGACGCTTTTCCCAGCCCGACGGCTCGGTCGGGCCAGTGCGGGTACATCTGGGCTGGTTGTCCTCCTACCCCGCCCTGTTGCGCGACATAGCTGCTGCGCTGGCCGACCTGCTCACCGGCCTGGCCGTGGATCGCCTGCTGACAACGTCAGCTGCCGTTCCTCTCGGCACAGCGCTCAGCCTGCATACGGGCCTGCCCATGACCTATGCCCACGGGGGCGCGCCCGACCGTCCTCTGAGCATTGAAGGCGCTTACGATGTAGGCCACCCCACTATCATGCTGTCCGATGTGCTGACCGGTGCCGATCACGCCCAGCAACTGATTGGGCTGGCCCGTCACGTCGGTCTTGACGTGCACAGCGTCCTGGTAGCTCTTGATATGGGGCTGGGAGCAACCGGACAACTACAGGCAAAGGGTTATCGGGTACTGCGCCTCATGGCGCTGCCCGATCTGCTGCCTCCCCTTGCCGAAAGAGGTCATATCACCGCTTCTTTGTACGCAGCGATTCAACGCTGGCTGGCCGATCGGCAGGCAACCGCACCTGCCAACCTCTGAGCGTTCCCCGCCGGAACTCAACGGCGCAGGCCAGCGGCGATCTCCGCCTGGCGCACTTTGTGTAACTCGAAGGCAGCGCGCGAGAGCAACATCGTCTGAAACTGCCCGTTTGCCCACACGTGCTCCACCACAAAACCCACTTTGCGGGCCATTCGCTGGGCAGGGATGTTGTCCACCGGCATATCAATCCGAATGGCCTCGCATGTGTCGGTGGCAAAGAGGGCCTCGGCATACGCGGCCAGCGCTTCGCTGCCGTATCCCTTCCCCCATAGCGCTGGCTCGCCAATGATCAACGCGCAGCCCACACAGCCAGGGCGATCATCGCTGGCGATATAGAATTCGCCGATAGGGCGCTCGTCCGGTTCGCGCAGGCAAATGATGAAATGCGTGGTGTACTCCCGCCCATCAATATACCTGCGGAACCAGTTCTCCATGTCCTCGTCGTCATATTGCATGCTCATCTGGTTTCCGCCTGGGTTGGTCACCTGGGGATCGTTCCACCACTTCTTGAGGTAGGGTGCATCGGTGCGCGTGGAGGGGCGGATCAATAGCCGCTGGCTCTGCACCCTCTGCGGTACGGGGGGAAGAGAATTGTCATTGATCATCATCGTCGTCTAGCCTCAGCACAGCCATAAACGCTTCCTGGGGAACCTCGACGTTGCCGATCATCTTCAGGCGTTTCTTGCCCTTCTTCTGCTTCTCCAGCAGTTTCTTCTTGCGGGTGACATCCCCTCCATAGCACTTGGCCAGCACATCTTTGCGCAGCGCTTTGATGTTGGCCCGGCTGACCACCCGCTTGCCGACCGCCGCCTGAATGGGTACCTCGTACAGTTGGCGCGGGATCAGCCGTTTGAGCTTGGAAACCAGTCGCTGCCCTTTGTGAAACGCCTCCGTCTCGTGCACGATCAATGCCAAGGCATCTACTGGCTGCTTGTTGACCAGCACCTCCAGTTTCACCAGCTTCTCCGGGCGGTAGGTGTCGAAGTGATAGTCCAGGCTGGCATAGCCCCGTGTGATAGACTTCAGCCGGTCATAGAAATCTACGATCAACTCGGCCAGAGGTATCTTGTACTTCAGTTGCACGCGCTTGGTGTCCAGATACTCCATGCTCACGTACTCACCGCGCTTGCTGGTGACCAGGTCCATGATCGGGCCGATGAACTCCTCCGGCGTGAAGATCTCGATCGCCATCCACGGCTCGCGAATCTCGGCAATGGTGCTCTCGTCCGGCAACTCCGACGGGCTGTGAATGGTGAGGACTTCCCCGTTGCGCAGCACCACCTGGTATTCCACACTAGGCGAGGTTGCCACAATATCCAGGCCGTATTCGCGTTCGAGCCGTTCCTGCACAATCTCCATGTGGAACAGCCCCAGAAACCCCACCCGAAAGCCAAAATTGAGCGCCTGCGAGGTCTCCGGCTGGAAGACCAGCGAAGCATCGTTCAATTGCAGCTTCTCCAATGCCTCGCGCAGATCGTTGTAGTCGTCGTTGTCCGAAGGGTAGAAACCCGCGAAGACCATCGGCTTGGCTTGCTTGTACCCCGGCAAGGGAACCTCCGCCCCGCCCTGCGCCAGGGTGATCGTGTCGCCCACGCGGCACTCGCGCACTGTCTTCAGCCCTGTGGCGATATACCCCACCTCCCCCGCCGAGAGCATCTCGACCGGCTTCATGCTGGGGCTGAAGACGCCGATCTCCACCGGCTCCACCAGCGCCCCTGTAGACATCAGGCGCAGCATGTCCGTCTTGCGAATGACCCCATCTACCAGGCGCACATACGCAATCACGCCCTTGTAGGGGTCGTAGTGGCTGTCGAAGATCAGGGCGCGCGCGGGAGCCTGCTCATCGCCCTTGGGCGGCAGGATACGCTCGACGATGGCCTCCAACACCTGCTCCACATTGAGGCCCGTCTTGGCGCTCACCTGCAACACGTCCGCCGCGTCTATGCCGATCAGGTCTTCGATCTCCTGCGCCACCTCATCCGGACGGGCCGCGGGCAGGTCAATCTTGTTGACGACGGCCACGATCTCCAGGTCCTGTTCCAGCGCCATATACAGGTTCGCCAGGGTCTGCGCCTCGATGCCCTGTGTGGCATCTACCACCAGCACCGCCCCTTCGCACGCCTGTAGCGCCCGGCTGACCTCATAGGAGAAGTCCACATGCCCTGGCGTGTCAATCAGGTTCATCTCATAGACCTGGCCATCTTTGGCGCTGTAGAGCATTCGCACCGCCGAGGCCTTGATCGTCACGCCGCGTTCGCGCTCCAGTTCCATGTCATCGAGCACCTGCTCTTGCATCTCCCGCTCGGAAATGGTGCCCGTCAACTGGAGCATACGATCTGCCAGCGTGCTCTTGCCGTGGTCAATGTGGGCGATGATTGAGAAATTGCGGATTTTCGATTTATCCATGAGCCGGGTTGTTGCGCTGCTGCGCTGATTGGACAAAAAAACGCGCCCCCTGCCTTCCAGTATAGCCGATCTGACTCGGCTTGGACAGGCATTTTCGCCCAACCTCCTCCCGATGCCAGTGATTGCATCAAACGCGCCCGCCGCTTTACCTCACCCCCAGCCTTGCTTCGCTCGGCGGCCCCCTCTCCATTCGAATGGAGAGGGGGCGACGAGGCGCGTCAGCGCCGAGTGGGGGTGAGGTTAACCAGGAGGTCACGCGATGCTTCCCTGAGCTCAGTTCTGTTCATAGTTCTCCTGGCCGGTTTTGATGCGATTACCCTCTCCCGACGCAATTCGGCATAGTCTGGGCCACGCCGATCCGCTATAATACATCGGCCACCTGCACGCCGAGGTTTCGCAGGTCGGCCCTAACGAGTACCATGCACAAGGGTAGGAACTGTGGCCTCACTACGCGAAGGATTGAAACGCACGCGCCAATCGTTCTTCGGGCGCATCGCCCAGGCCATCGGCGCGACGGAGATTGACGACGATACCTGGGACGAAGTCGAGGCGTTGTTGCTGCAGGCCGACGTCGGTGTGGCTACCACCACACAACTGATCGAAACCATGCGGGGCCGCGTCCGCCGCGAAGGATTGACGCGCCAGGAGCAATTGATCGCCGCGCTCAAAGAAGAACTGCGCAAGCTGCTGATCGAACCGAAACCGCTTAACCTCAGCGGACGCGAACTGTCGGTGGTGCTGGTCGCCGGCGTCAACGGGTCGGGAAAGACGACCTCGATCGGCAAGATGGCGCACCGGATGCGCCTCAACAATCGTAAGGTCATCTTGGCCGCTGGCGATACCTTCCGCGCCGCCGCCATTGATCAACTCAAGCTGTGGGGCGAACGCGCGGGCGTGCCGGTCATCGCGGGACAGCCAGGCAGCGATCCTGGCGCTGTGGTATACGACGCCGTCAGCGCAGCGCGGGCGCGCGGTGCCGAAGTGCTGATCGTGGACACCGCTGGGCGTCTGCACAGCAACTTCAATCTGATGGCCGAGCTGGTCAAAGTGCGGGATGTGCTGCGCAAGGTCGTCCCCGATGCGCCGCACGAAACGTTACTGGTGCTCGATGGCACCACTGGCCAGAATGCCCTCACCCAGGCCAAGAAGTTCCAGGAAGCCATTGACGTGACGGGTGTCATCGTCACCAAGCTCGATAGCACCGCCAAGGGCGGCATGTTGTTCGCCATCCAGCGAGAACTGGGTTTGCCCGTGCACTACATTGGCATCGGCGAGTCCATTCACGACCTGGTCTTTTTCAATCCGGCGGCGTTTGTTGATAGCCTGTTCGAAAACGGAAACGAGGAGTAACCCCATGGAAGCCCTGATCAGCCGCCTCAACGAGATGCGCCAGACCATCGAAGAACTCATGGAGCGTCTTTGACCTGCCGACACAGCAGGCTGAACTGGCCGATCTCGAAAGTCAGACCGCTCAGCCACACTTCTGGAACGACCCCGACAGCGCTCAACAGATCATGCGCCGCGTAGCCCGGCTGCGAGCCAGCGTTGCGCCCTGGCAGGCGACCCATCAGCGCCTGCTCGACGCGCTCGAACTGGCCGAACTCGGCGACGAGAGCATGGCCGCCGATCTGGAAGCCGAAGCCGAAGCTTTGCAGCGCGAAGTAGACCGGTTGCTCTTCCGCGCCAAGCTCAGCGGCAAATACGATGCCGAAGACGCCTATCTGGCCATCCATGCGGGCGCAGGCGGCACCGATGCCCAGGACTGGGCCGAGATGTTGCTGCGCATGTATCTGCGCTGGGCCGAGCGGCGCGGCTTCAAGACCGAGATCGTCTCGGAGATGCCCGGCGACGAAGCGGGGATCAAGAGCGTCACCGTCTCCATCCAGGGCGACTACGCCTATGGTTACCTCCGCTCAGAGCGCGGCGTGCATCGCCTGGTGCGCCTCAGCCCCTTCGACTCCAATCACCGGCGGCATACTTCCTTTTGCCTGGTCGAAGTCTGGCCCGACGTTCAGGAAGAGATCGAGCTGGTCATTGACGAAAAAGACCTGCAGATCGAAACCTTCCGCAGCAGCAGCGCCGGCGGCCAGAACGTCCAGAAGAACGAGACAGCCGTGCGCATCACGCACCTGCCCACTGGCCTGGTCGTCAGTTGCCAGAACGAGCGCAGCCAGACGCAGAACAAAGAGCGTGCCTTGCAGGTCCTCAAAATGCGCCTGCTCGACCTGGAACGGCAGAAACAGGAAGAGGAATTCGCCACCCTCAAAGGCGAGCACGTCAGCGCCGCCTGGGGCAATCAGATTCGCTCCTATGTGCTCCACCCCTATCAGCTCGTCAAAGACCTGCGCACCGGCTACGAGACCGGCAATACGCAGGCCGTGCTCGACGGTGACCTGGACGAGTTCATGGAAGCCTACCTGGCCGCCACGGTGAGCGCTCAAACCTCCTGAGCATCGTAGCCAATCAGCGGGAAATGGCAGGCGACTTTTGGGTACAGGGAAGTCGCCTGTTTTCTTTGCCGCGCCCTGTTGCGTCCTTCGCGGAAGCGACTACACTTGGCTTCAGACCAACCGTCACCCTGCCCGCCAGATAGGAGATACTCTATGGGCATTCAACCGCCACCCCTGCAGCAGCAGATCGACCGGCTGCGCAGTGCCTACAACGACGTCCGTCAGGCCGTCGTCTGCGCCAGGCTCCGACTATCTGCCCGACATGCGGCGCGACCTTGCCGCCTCTGCTACGGGGCATGACCGAACTCACCTGCGCCTATTGCGGAACAACCGTGCGCGTGTAGGACGCTCCCAGGCAGGTAACCGTCACACCCGATGGACAGAGCCAGCCAGCAGCCGGAGACCTCAAGTCATGAGCGATCCCCGTCACACCCTGGGCACACGCGGTGAACAGGCCGTACTGGCCCGTCTACGTCGCGAAGGCTACACCATCCTGGCTCGCAACTGGCGCCATCCGCAGTTGGGCGAACTGGACATTGTGGCCCGCCATGGCGACGAGATCGTCTTTGTGGAAGTGCGCACCCGGCACGGCGCTGCCAGGCAGGCGTTTGACCGGGCGTTCACCAGCATAGACGAGGCCAAACAAACCCGCCTGCTGGCTCTGGCCCAGGCTTTTCTGGAAGCGCACAGTCTCCAGAATACGCCCTGGCGCATTGACGTAGCGGCGGTGGCCTGCGTTGGCTCGACCATCACCGTGCGCATCCTGCCCGATGCCGTGGAGTGGTGACGTGACTGGCATTCTGACCCGCCAACCGGCTCCCCAGCAGGCCCCAGCTTCTGCGCCAGCGCTCGCCCGCGATCCCCTCGTGGTCATCCTTGGGCCGACTGCCGTCGGCAAGACCAGCCTGGCCATTCAGGCAGCCCTGGCGCTCGACGGCGAAATCGTCAGCGCCGACAGCCGCCAGGTCTACCGCTATATGGACATTGGCACAGCCAAACCCACTGCTCAGGAGCTGGCCGCCGTCCCCCATCACCTGATTGACGTTGTCACGCCTGACCAGACTTATACCCTGGCCGAGTATCAGCGCGCTGCCTACCAGGCTATCTCCGACATCCTGGCGCGGGGTAAAGTGCCCTTCCTGGTAGGCGGCACCGGTCAGTACATCACGGCGGTGATCGAGGGCTGGGGTATTCCCGCCGTCGCGCCAGCCCCCCAACTTCGCGCGGAACTGGAAGACTTCGCCGCCACGCACGGCGCGCGCGCCCTGCACGACCGCCTGCGCGCCGCCGACCCCGCCGCCGCCGCCCGCATAGACTACCGCAACGTCCGCCGCGTGATCCGCGCTCTGGAAGTCTATCTGCTCACCGGCACGCCGATCAGCGCTCTGCAGCGCAAATCCCCCCCACCCTATCGCATCCTGCAGATCGGCCTCACCCGCCCCCGACCCGATCTGTACGCCCGCATAGACGCGCGCATCGCGGAGATGATCGCCGCCGGCCTGGAGAACGAAGTACGCGCTTTGCTGAAGGCAGGCTATACTTGGGAATGCCCGGCGCTGTCTGGCCTGGGCTATGCTCAGTGGCAACCTTATCTCGCCGGAGAGATCACCCTGGAACAGGTGATTCTGGCTATCCAGCGCGAGACGCGCGCCTATGCTCGCCGCCAATACACCTGGTTTCGGGGCCATGACACGGGCATCTGCTGGTTCGATCTATCCCAGACTGCGCCGGAGACGGTGATAGAGACGATCCGGCGCTGGCTGAACGACCAAGGAGCTTGAGCAAGGTGGAAGAAGGGGGCGGGATTCGCAGCCGTCTGCCCAACACCCGCGCAGGGCTGGCCTTTGTGGCGGCGGTAGCGATCACGCTGGGTATGGCCATCGTCCAGCGCTTCTATTCCCCTCTCACCGACGGCCCGCGCTGCTCCGATCTCGCCGCGCCCCTGGGCGGAAACAACCGCTCGGTGATCGCCTTCAAGAGCGATCAGCGCGGGGCGCTCGATCTCAGGCTGCGGCTGGACAAAGAACAGTTCCGCGCCGGCGAGCCGCTCACACTGCACCTGACCTTTATCAACGAGGGTGGCGGCCCCATCATCCTGCATCTGAATCCCGAAGGGCCAATCCTCACCAGCGACCCCACCGTGGACGGCGTCACCTTCGAGATTACGCGCGTAGGAGCGGGCGCTCCCATTCCCAACCAACCGCGCGCCTACCAGTCTCCGGTCACCTTCAGCGATCGCGATACGCTGCACTTGCTCGGCGCGCGCACCCGCTGCACCGAAACGTATACGTTCAGCCCTGCCGACCTGGCCGCCATCGGGATTGCCGAGGGAGAATACCGCATCCGCGCCTACTATCGTAATGACAGCCCTGGCGACCCGCGTCCCATCCAGCCCGTTGATGCCACCGCCACGCCCTACCCTCAGTACGCCACCACACAGGGCGTGTGGGTGGGCGAAGCCCGCTCGAACGAAGAGCGCTTCGCCATCGGCGGGATGTAGCCGGATATCGTTCAGCGGTTGGCGGGGAGTTCGGCCAGAGCACTGGCCAGCAGATTGATGGCGAATACGGTCGCGCTGAGCGCCACGCCGGGGGCCAGCGCCGTCCATGGAGCCGTGCGGAACGAGGCTCGCGCGTCTGCCAGCATGATACCCCAGTCGGGCGCTGCAATGTCACCACCAAAGCCCAGGAACATCAGCGCCGCCCCGTTGAGCACCGCCCAACTGAGCATCACCCCGGCAAAGGCCAACAGCGGCGGAGCGACAGTCGGCACGATGTGTCGCCACAGAATGGCCGCCGGACGCGCCCCCAAGGCGCGCGCAGCTTCCACGAACGGCAGCGCGCGCGCTTCCAGCACGGCGACGCGGGTCACCCGTGCGTAGGCGGGAATGCCCGCAATCCCCACCGCCAGCGCCACCTGCACGACGCCGCTGCCCAACACCGCGATCAGCGCCAATGCCAGAATCAGGCTGGGAAAGGCCAGTAGGGCGTCCATCGCCATCATCAGGGTCGTGTCCAGCCAACGCCCGCCATAGCCCGCCACCATGCCAATGACCAGGCCGGGCAAGAGCGTAATTAACACGGTCAGCAGGGCCACACCCAGCGTGCGCCGTCCGCCGTAAACTGTGCGGCTGAACACGTCCCGCCCTAGCAGATCGGTGCCGAATAGATACTCTTTGGAAGGCGGCGCTAGCTGATCTTCGGGGATGGCATGCCGCGGATCGTGGGTGGCCAGCCACGGAGCCAGCGCCGACAGCAGCACAGCCCCCACCAGCATGACGAGCGCCAGGCGCAGGCGTCCGGCTTTCATGGCGCTCACCCTTCCCTGCGCACGCGCGGGTCTACCTGCGCGTACAACAGATCGGCCAGGGCGTTGACCAGGCTGTAGGTGAGCGCTGTCAGAGTGACCACCCCTTGAATGACGGGAAAATCGCGAGTGTTGATAGCAGTCAGCAGCAACCGTCCCAGGCCCCGCCGCACGAAGATCGTCTCGGTGATCACCGTGCCGCCCAGCAGGAAACCCAGTTGCAGCGCGATCACTGCCACGACTGGCAGCAGACCCACCCGCAGAATGTGATAGGCCACCTCCGCCTCCGGCAGCCCCTTGGCGCGCGCTGTCTGCACAAAGGGCTGCATTGCCGCCTCGCGGATGCTGCGCGCCGTCACCTGGGCAATGCTGCCCGCCGTGTGAAAGCCCAGCACCATCACCGGCAAGATCAGATGGCGCGGCCCATCCCCTCCTGTACCAGGCAATATCCCCAGCAGGACGGTGAACAGGTAGATTGCCAGCGTCGCCGTCCAGTACACCGGCGTAGAGAGCGCCAGCGAGGCGAACGCCTCGGCCAGTGCGCCCGCCAGGCTGCCGGGCCATAGCCCACCCGCCAGCCCCAGGGACAGCCCCAGCGCGATGCCCACCGTCAATGCGCCCAGAGCCAGGGCTGCCGTTGCCCCTATCTGCTGGCCGATCATCTCTGTCACCGGCTGTCCGCTGACCAGCGATCGCCCCATGTCGCCCCGCACGACTCCGCTCACATAATGTACATACTGCTGCCACAACGGATCGGCCAGACCCAGCACCTGCCGTTGGGCAGCAACCTCCGCCTCCGATGCGCCCGCGCGCGCCAGTGTCGCGTCTACTGCGTCTCCCGGCAGCCCGCGCAACACAACAAAAGCGGCGCTCATGGCCAGCCAGGCCACTGCCAGCGCCGCTCCCAGGCGACGGAGCACATACATAGCCATAGACTCGTCGGTTAACGCACCATCTGCAGATTGCGCAACAGCGGCCACCAGCCCTGCGCGCTGAAGATCAGTCCGTCCAGACGCGCTGTAGTGCCTACCAGATTGACATACTCGCGGATGGGCAGCACTACTGCCTGCTCCATGATACGCTGCTGCACCGACATGTACAGGCCAGCCCGCGTTTCCATGTCTACCTGCCGCCTGGCTTCCTGCAGCCAGCCATCCAGTTCCGGGTCGCTGAAGCCCGACCAGTTGCTGGGCGCATCCGTCATGTAGAAACGGTTGAGCAGGCTGGCATCTACGCCGAAGTCATAGAAAGCGATCAGGTTGAAGTCGCCCCGTTGTGCGTAGTCCCGCAGCGTAGGGAAGTCGGGCACGCGGATCAATTCCACCTCGATCCCTATGTCGCGCCACTGACTCTGGATCAATTGCGCCACTTCCGGCGTCTGGTTCCAGGAAGCAAACACCATGGTCAACCGCAACGGCTCGCCATCCTTATCCCAGATGCCGTCCCCGTCGGCATCGCCCCACCCCGCGCCTTGCAACAGGCTCTGCGCAAAGGCCGGGTCGAACGGGTACAGCGTCTCCACGGCAGGATCGTAGAAGGGCGTCACCGAAGTCAATGGCCCGTAGGCCACTGGTGATTGTCCCTGAAACACCGCATCTACGATCGCCGTGCGATTCGTCGCATGGAGCAGAGCCTTGCGCACTGCCACATCGTCGGTCGGCGCGCGCTTCAGGTTGAAGAAGAACTGCTGCGGCAACCCAGGGATCGGCACCCGAAAAATGCGCAATTGCGTATTGCCCAGCAACAGTTCGGCGTCAGTGGGCAGCAACTCGCCGATGACCTGCACTTCGCCGCTTTCCAGAGCCAGGCTGCGTGTCGCCGGGTCTTCATAGAAACGGAATTCCACCGTGTCCACTGACTGCGCGGTCGCCTCGGCATAGAACACCGGCCCCCAGGCGTATTCTGTGTTGCGCCGCAGGATGATATGGTCGCCCGGCACGATCTCTTCGAGTTTGTACGGGCCAGTGCCCACCTGATGCCACTGATAGGTGTTCTTGGAATGTTCCTGCAGCGCCTTGGGGCTGGCCATGCCCAGGTAAACCTGGCTCAGGCCGTCCAGCAACGGGGCATATGGCTCGGAGAAATGGAGAGTGATCGTGTAGTCGTCGCTGACGGTATAGCCGGTGTATGGCCCCAACAGCGCCCGTGCCTTGCCCGATCCCAGTTCCGGATTGGTGATGCGATCCAGGTTGGCCGCCACAGCCTGAGCGTTGAAGGGTGTGCCATCATGAAACTTGACACCCCGCTTGAGCGTGAATGTCCAGTTCAGCCCATCGGGCGACATCTCCCAGCGCTCCGCCAGGCCGGGCACGAAGTCCATCATCTGCGGATGCCGGTACACCAGCGTATCATAGACCGAAAAGAAAGGGATGCCCAGTTCGTTGGAGATATGAATATGTGGGTCAAAGCCAGACGGATTCAGCGTCAGGCCGTAGACGATCCGGTTGCCGTTGTCGGCCTCGTCCTGGTCGTCGCGCAAGGCAAGCGCTACCACCACCGCGACCGCCAGGCAGAGGGCCAATAGCAACACTCCCAACACCCCAGCGCTTACAGGAACTCGACGAAGCGGGGCACGGGTCAACACAGTGCACCTTCCTGCTGTCCCACAGCATTATGAGAGTTCTGAACTCGTATACTTTCAGACAGAAAACGCGCAGAAAATACTGGGCGCAACATCCCAGGCCAGGATAGAATCGCCCTGGCAGGCGCAACCAGTGTACCATTGCCCTGCGTGACAATCCAAAACTGAGGAGCGTAGTCGTGTCCTTCGAACCCCTGCTGTTCGGGGCCGAAGAAGAAATCGCCGAACCCCGACCCCGGCAACGTGTCTGGCGCACTGCCTGGCTGGAGGCCATTGCGCTCTTTCTGCTCGCGTTCGTCCTATACGCCCTGACGGATGTTCTGGGGATGCTCTCCCCTCGCCCTGCATCAATGTCCGGGCGCATGGGCATCGCCGTCTTGCCCGCATTGTTGTGGCTGCTACTCTCCTACCGCGCCGAGCGCCACACCCGCCAGCCCCGCCCTCACCTGGTCTCCGTACTGTTGCTGGGCGCGCTGGTTGCCAGCGGCGTCGCCCTCCCGCTAGAAGAGCATCTGTTCCAGCCAGAACGCTGGTTGCCCGGCCTGGACTTCTTTGGTCGCCTGCTCGGCTACGCCGCTACAGCTGGTTTCACCGCCGAGTTCCTCAAGTATCTGGTGCTGCGTTACTCGGTCTGGCCCCAGCATATCAGCCAACGTCTGGACGGCGTCGCCTACGGGCTGGCCGTTGCGGTGGGGTTCGCCACCGTACTGTCCCTGCGCTATGCCCTGCTCACTGAAGCCACGCTGGCCGCCACAGCCCTGCGCGTGGCCAGTATCACCTTGCCGCACCTGGCCGGCGGGGTGATAGTGGGCTTCTTCCTGGCCGAACTGTGGATCGGGCGGACGGCGATCTTATGGCTGCCCGCCGGACTCATGCTGGCCGCCCTGATCAGCGGCGCGCATTACGCTTTCCGGGCCATTGCCATCGTCGGCAGCCCGGGGGTTGCCAGCACCGGTAGTTCCCCCCTGCTGGGCCTGCTGCTGGCCGCTGGTTTCGCCGCGGCGATCTTTGTGCTCTTCGCCTTCATCATCGCCAGCGCCGACGCCCGCGCGGCCCTGGCGCTCAGCCGACGCCTGCCATGAGCAACTTCACGCCCCTTGAACCGTCTCCGCCGCTCAACCGGGTGCAGCGCTGGAACACGTATCTGGCCCTGGTCACTGCGGTGATCGTGCTGGGCCTGGGCCTGACCATGCGCAATACTGCCCTGACCGCTACCCAGCCTTTTGAGAACCTGGAAGCAGGGGTGCGCGCCCACGTGCCTCGCGGCTGGCTGATTGACACTGCCGGGCCGGATTTCGTCATCCGCGCCCAAGACCCAGACGCGCTGCCCTTCAAGACCCTGCTCCAGATCTCCGTCCTGCCCATCGGGCCGGACGCCACGCCGAACAAGGTGCTCGATCTGCTCACCATGGAACGGGCGGCGCGTTTCCCGGCCTACCGCGAACTGCTGCGTGCCGATCAGACCGTGCGCGGCGAACCCGCCAAGCGTATGGAATACGTCTACACCCAGGACGAACGCAACCCCTTCCAGGCGACTGTCTCATTGGTGATTCAAGGCGTAGACGTGGTTGTGCTGCGACGCGGACAGGCCGTGATCATCACCTATCGCGAAGAGCGTAGCGCCTTCACCGACCATCTCTACCACTTCGAAAACCTGTTGCAGACTGTGGAGATCTTCTGATGTCCCGCCCGTTGCTCCGTCTGCCGTTTGTGCTGGCCCTGGTGACAATGTTGATCGCCTCACAGATCGCTCTGCTGAAAGCGCAGGACGACGAGCCGCTTCCGCCCGCGCCCGTCGAACTTAACGAGGAAGTCATCAAACGCGCCACCGTCTTCGTCATGCAGACCTACCAGAGCCGCGGGCAGCCGGTCATCTCCTGTGTTGGATCGGGTACCCTGGTCAGTGCCGATGGCCTGATCCTCACCAACGCGCACAATGTCTTGCCCAGCGAAACCTGTCGTTCCGACACCATCGTCGTCGCCATCACCGTGCGCCTCGACGAACCGCCCATCCCCACCTATGCCGCCGAAATTGTCGAGGCCAGCCGCGGCCTGGACCTGGCCGTGCTGCGCATCACCCAGTATCTCGACGGGCGCATCATCGAGCCAGGCACGTTGCGACTGCCCTTCGTCGAGCTAGGCGATTCTCAACAGGTCTCGCTGGACGACACGATCACCGTTGTCGGCTATCCCGACTTCGGCGACGCGCCGGTCGAGGTGACGCGCGGCACGGTGAGCGGTTTCACTGCCGAGGCGCGCGCCGGCAACCGCGCCTGGATTCGCACCAGCGCCACCATCCCTGGCACCATGAGCGGCGGCGGCGCTTATAATCGCCAGGGACGGCTGATCGGCATCCCCACCATCGCCCCCGCCCGCGTCGGAGGCGTGACCGTAGACTGCCGCATCATCCAGGACTCAAACGGGGACGGGCGCGCCGACGCCAACGATCAGTGCGTGCCCGTTGGGGGCTTCATCAGCGCCCTGCGCCCGTCACATCTGGCCCGCGGCCTGGTGCGCGCGGCCACGCTGGGCATCAGCCGGGGACAGGAATACCCGCGCACCCTGCCGCCGCTGCCTACTGACCCGCCGCGATTCAGTCGCCTGTTCTTCACCACGCGCATCAACGAAGCGGGCATCCCCACCAATGTCGTCACTGCCGTGCCCACCGGCACAACCAGCCTCTACCTGGTATTCGATTACGACAATATGGTAGACGGCATGGTCTATGAGCTGCGGGTGACGGTAGATGATGTGCCCAGCGCCAGCCACAGCCTGCCCCCAACCGCCTGGAGCGGCGGCGAAAAGGGTACCTGGTACATCGGCAGTTCGGGCACCCCCTGGGAAAACGGCCTGTATAGCTTCCGCCTTTTCATCGAAGGTCGCGAAGCCGCCAGCCAGAACTTGATCATCGGCGGCGGCCCGCGCGAGACGCCGCAGTTCAGCGACATCGTCTTCGGCTTTCCCGATGCAGACGGTAACCTGACCGGCACCAGCTACGTGCTGCCAGAAGGCAGTGCGGTGCAGGCGCGTTTCAATTACCGCTTCATGACTCCCGGCCTCACCTGGAGCTATATCTGGTATTTCGAGGGAACCGAAATCCTGCGCGACACGCAGTCCTGGCAGGGCGAGGCGCAGGGCACATGGGTGATGCCTGCCGCCGGTGAGTTCCTGCCTGGCCAGTACCGGCTAGAGCTTTACATCGAAAATGCTCTCAGCGCCACCGCCGATTTCATTGTCGCGGGCGGCGCGCAGGCAACCGGCCCCCTCGTCTTCAGCGAATTTCGCTTCACCACGGAACAGATAGACGGCGTGCCTACTGGCCCGGTCCGTGCTGATTTTCCGACAGGGATCGCGCAGCTCTACGCTTTTTTCAACTGGCGTCTGCTGGCCCAGGGCACGCCCTGGACGCGCCGCTGGTTGGTGGACGGAGACATCTTGTTTGAAATCACCGAACCCTGGGCCGCCCCTCCCGATGGAGAAAACTACTACCTGGGCCTGGACAGCCTGACCACCCTGCCCGACGGCACCTATGGGATCGAGTTACTCATTGGCAATATCGTGCTGGGCAGAGCCAGTGTCAAAGTAGGGCTGGGGCAATTGCCAGTCGGTGTATTCGCCAGCGCCGAAGGAGTGCTGATGAGCGGGCGCATCACCGACGCCGAGACCGGCGCGGGAGTCCCCGGCGCAATGTTCATCGTGCTCAAACCCGAATTCAGCGTCGAAGACTTTATGTGGAACCAGGCCCAGGTGCTCGACGTGGCCCTGGCCGACAACGAAGGGCGCTTCCAGATCGCCACCCTGCTGCCACGCGGCACAGCCGAAGAACCCGCGCTGTACAGTATTCTGGTGCGCGCGGCAGGCTATTTGCCCCTCAGCGCAGATGGGATTATTGTTACCGATAGCACGGCCAGTCCGGTCGAGATCAATGTGGCGCTCAGTCGCAACTAGCACCTGGCCGGGCTTGAGAAGCGCCAGCACAGCCGCTATACTCCAGTGGTAAGAGCAAAAAGCAGAGTACCCCTGAATGGCGCGCAATTACCCAGACATGTTTCGAGGTGAGGGGTCATGTCAAACACAACCGACAAGCCTGTCCTGATCATTCACGAGGGTGAACGCGCGGGCCAGCGTTGGGTCATGCGCGAAGATGAACTGGTCATCGGGCGTGGTGCAGAATGCGACCTGGTCTTGCCAGAACGCCAGGTCTCGCGCGAACATATCCGCATCTACCGCGAGGGTGATGTCTATTACCTGGAAGACCTGGACAGCAAGAATGGCACCTGGGTCAATGGGCGGCAAATCAAGAACACCCGTGTTCCCCTCAAGGACGGTGACGAAATACAGATCGCCCTGGTGGTCAAGATCACCTTCGTCGGCTCAGAAGCGACCGCCCCTCTCTTCATGGACGAATTACCGCACTCCCTAGGCCGCTTGCAGATCAACCGCGACTCCCGCCGCGTCTTCATCAATGGCATCGAGGTAGACCCACCTCTCAGTCTGCCTCAGTATCGCCTGCTCGAACTGCTCTACGACAGCGCCGGAGCAGTACGCACTCGCGACGAAGTGATCGAAGCCGTCTGGCCCGATGCAGTGGGCGAAGGGGTCAGCGAACAGGCCATCGATGCTCTGGTGCGCCGCCTGCGCGACCGGCTGGCCGAAATTGACCCGCACCATCAGTACATTGTAACGGTGCGCGGGCACGGCTTCCGTCTGGACAATCCGCTCGACTGAGCCGACCCGTTCGTCGCTGCCGTTTCTCCCTGTTCTTCATACCCTCAGGCCCGCCCGTCAGGTTGCAGCGTGCAGGGTTGGCTGCTGCGGCCTGTCATGATTCCTGCACAAATTTCGCACGCCCCTTTGATCCGACTTTAATTCCCCCCTGTTATGATGCAGAGTGAAAGATCAGGTCATGTTGGAGGGTTGTCAGAATGGCACGCTTCGTTCGTCTGGGTCACAAGGCTTCGCAAAGAGGACAGGGGTTGGTTGAATACGCGCTGCTGCTGGCGCTGATCGGTCTGACAGGCGCTGTGGCGCTCACCACAACTGGCACTTCGCTCAAAGAAGCTTATGACAATGTAGTGACCGCCCTGAATGGGAACGTGCCCGTCGCGGAGCAGGAACAGCTACCTGGTGATCAGGATAGCGGCAAAGTGCTCAGGACAGACCTCGACAATGACGGGATACCTGATACCGCCGACAACTGCCCCAAAGACGCCAATCCCGACCAGACCGATACCGATCAGGATGGATCGGGTGACGTGTGCGACTTCACTTACTACGTCAACATCGGCAGTTCCACCGTCTTCAAGGATAGCCAGGGCAATGTCTGGTTGGCCGAATATGGGCTTACGTCCAAAGGCAAGATATACCGCGAGACATTCTCCGGCGAGGAAATCGCAGGTACCGACCTGGACTTCATTTACCAGAGCATGGCCTACGCCAGCAAACAGCTCAACTGGCAGGCAACCGGTCTGCCCAATGGCACCTACACTGTCACGCTGCACTTCACCGAAGCCGACGCCAAACACCCCAGCACCTTCCACATCAAGGTACAGCGCAAAATGGTGCAGCAGCATTTCACGCCTTTTGCGGGGAAGACCTTTGTCACCTACACAGTGACCACCACTGCCGAGGTGACCGACGGCACGCTGCTGGTCGAGCTGCTGCCCGTCAAGAATTATCCCAGTCTGTGCGGAATTTCGCTCACGCCCGCCTCATGAGTCTGGCGGGGGGGGGGAAGCCAGGCACAAGGGTGAGTCAGACGCTTGCCCTTGTGCCTTGTTTTTTTTGTCAGGAGTCCGCCTCTAGAGCGTGTTATGCACTTTTCCCCTCATCCCCCGGCCCCTTCTCCCTCGCGGGTTCAGGGGCGGACAGAGCTTGAG
>FWPU01000865.1_pt1 | contig 19509 bp, 14 predicted proteins | sample 2228361 | NCBI WGS metagenome assembly FWPU01 (sample SAMEA103939777, study PRJEB20133) | metagenome
CAAACTTAGGGTGAAGAACAACACCTGATCCTTCTCCGACAAGCTTGACGCAGTAAACCCTGAGCCCAGTCGAAGGATATATACCTCCTTAAAAATAATTAGTCCGCAAATTATTCCCCACAAATCATAATCAATACTTTACCTTCACCATGAATAACGGCTATCCAACAAGCCGGTCTTTGGTTGTAAAAAAATTCCCGACTTTTTAGAAAAAACTTTCTTCTCTCCATTCCCACAGATAAAATAAATATAGACACCACATATGCAAAGACGATGAGAAATTCGTTCGGCAACGGAAGGCGAGTGGCCATCATTCATGGATTAAGAACGCCCTTCATAAAATCAGGAACGTTATTCAAAAACCTCTCCTCGCTCGACCTGGGTAGAATTGCCACGGTCGAACTCATAAATCGCACCGAGGTCGACCCCAATGAAATCGACGGGGTCGTATTTGGTACGGTGATACCAACAGTTAAAACACCCAACCTGGCAAGGGATATTGCCCTTTCCGCCGGGATCCCCTCCGACACACCGGCACATACGGTAACCAGCGCCTGCGCCTCTGCAAACCAGGCAATTACCAGCGCCGCCGAAAGCATCATGTGCGGGAATTACGATGTAGTGATTGCTGGCGGAGTGGAGTCCATATCGGATTTTCCGGTGTTATTCAGTAAGAAATTACGGTCGAGCTTATTCGACTATAAAAAGGAGAAAAACGCACTAAGGAAGATAAGGTCCTTCCTGAATGTGAGCCTTAACGACCTGGTCCCGGACATTCCGGCGATTGCCGAGCCCTCCACCGGGCTTACCATGGGAGAGTCCGCGGAAAAGATGGCTAGAGAGAACCATATAAGCCGGGAAGAGCAGGACATCCTGGCCTACCGAAGCCACAAGCTGGCTTTCCAAGCAGCCCAGGACGGAAGGCTTTCCCAAGAGATTATTCATACCCTCATTCCCCCTGAATACTCGACCGTGGTCGAGTCAGACAACTGCATTCGTCCCGATACAAATCCGGAGGCTCTAGCAAAATTACCCCCTGTCTTCGACCAAAGATACGGCACGGTCACAGCCGGTAATTCCTCCCCTCTTAGCGACGGCGCATCCGTTCTCTTGCTCATGGCCGAGGAAAAAGCCCGGGCGCTTGGCTACATCCCTTTAGGGTATATTCGCTCTTACGCATACGCTGCGCTTCCACCAGAGGACCAGCTTCTCATGGGCCCGGCCTACTCGACCCCGCTCGCGCTCGATCGTGCCGGATTAAAGTTATCGGAGATCGATTTAATCGAGTTTCACGAGGCCTTTGCCGCTCAGGTGCTTTCTAACATTCGCGCCCTGGCCTCGAAAGAGTTTGCCCAGGAAAAGCTGAGAAGGAGTGACCCGGTTGGAGAGGTGGACATGGAGAGGTTTAACGTCATGGGCGGCTCGATCGCCATCGGCCATCCCTTCGGAGCGACCGGTGGAAGGCTCACCGTCTCCATACTCAACGAACTTAGACGTAGGGGGGGAAATTTTGGCTTAGTGTCTGTTTGCGCCGCCGGCGCCTTGGGGGTATCAATGGTGGTGGAAAGGGAGTAAGGAGTGAAGAGTAAAGAGTTAAAAGTTAAGAGATTAGAATTAGAGAAAAATACGTTCAAATTCTTCATTCTTAATTCTTCATTAAATTAAATTATGGGTGAATCGATGAGTGCCTTTTCAATCGAAGTGGACGAGGAAGGAGTTGCAGTCATAACCATAAACCTGCCCGGCGACGAGGTAAACAGGCTAAATAACCAGTCTATGCAGGAAATCGAGGAATTTTTGAATAAACAGGACGAGAGAGAGATAATAAAGGAAGATGACGAAGAGATCCAAGCGGCGGTGATCATAAGCGGGAAAAAGGATGACTTTATTTCCGGTGCGGACGTCGGTGAATTCTTAAAAATCCACTCCTCGGACCAAGCCAGGACGATCAGCCTGAGGACTCAGGACATTATAAGCAGAATCGAAAATTTCCGGTTCCCCTTTGTCTCCGCTATAAACGGCGCGTGCCTGGGTGTCGGTCTTGAGATTGCCCTTGCCTGTGTATACCGGATAGCCACGGATGACTCAAAGACCTCCTTTGCCCTGCCCGAAGTCCAACTGGGTTTAATCCCCTCAGGAGGTGGCACGCAGAGACTTCCTAGACTTATCGGAATTAAAGAAGCAATTGACATGATTCTTACCGGGAAAATTCTGAATCATAAACAGGCCCTCAAAATGGGACTCGTTGATGAGGTCGTGCCCCGGGAGATTCTACTCCAAATCGCCAAGAAACGGGCACTACAAATTGCCACGAGAGAGCTTAAGCCGCGCCGTCCATCCAGAAACCTCATAGAGCTGATCTTGGAGGGAAACGCAATCGGCAGAAGGGCACTTTTTAACAAAGAAAGAAAAAAGATTACAAGCAAGGCACAGAACTATAACCCGGCATCACTTATGGCTCTCGAGGCTATAGAGACGGGAATGAACTACAGTTTCAACAGAGGACTCCACGTGGAATCGGTTTATTTTAGCGAGCTGGTGATGAGCGATAGCTCAAGACAGTTGATCATGACTTCTAAGTCTATACACGATTTAAAAAAGGACCCGGTTGTCGAAAATAAAGAGATAAAGCCCAAAAAGGTAGAAAAAATTGCCGTGGTCGGAGCGGGGATTTTGGGCTCGGGGATCTCCAAAATCTCTGCCGGCATCGACGTTGCCGTAAGGCTTAAGGACCGGGACATGAAAAGCGCCGGAAGCGGGCTTAGGTCTTGCTACGATTACTTCGAGCAAGAATTCAGGAAGGGCAATATCACCAGGCTGGAGATGGAAAAGAGGCTAAATCGGATAAGTCCCACTTCCGATTACACCGGATTTCGCCGGGCAAACATGGTAATTGAAGCCGTGCCCGAAGACCTGGAATTGAAGAAGAAAATTCTGGAAGAGGTAGAATCCGTAACCAGGGATGATTGTATCTTCGCTTCTACCACAGCCTCGCTTCCCATAGCGCAGATAGCCGGCCGGGCAAAGCGGCCGGAAAACGTGGTTAGGATGCATTTCTTTCACCCGGTCGAGTCGACGCTACTCGTGGAAGTCGCTGTTACCAACGATACCTCACCGGAGACAGTGGCAACGGCTCTGGAATTCGAAAAACGCCTGGGGAAAATCGCGATTGTGGTAAAAGATAAGGCTGGTTTTTATACAACCAGGATTCTGGCGCCCTACTTCAACGAAGCCCTAACCCTGCTGGAGGAGGGGGCTACGGTCGACGGTATAGATACGGTAATGATGGAGTTTGGGTTTGCCACCGGACCCCTCATGCTTCTTGATGAAATGGGGGTCGATGAGAAGGCAAAAGACGCCGAGTTACTCTATGAGGCATTCGGAGAGAGGTTAAGAACCCCTTCTTCGTTGAAGGGCCTGATACAGGATGGAAGACTGGGGAGAAAAAGTAAAAGGGGTTTTTATAACTATAATGGCAAGAACAAGGTGGATAGCTCCGTTTACAAACTCTTTCCGATCGAGAATAACGAAGAGCACCTTTCCAAAGAAGAGGTTCAGGATAGACTCTTCCTGGCCATGGTTAACGAAGCGGTATACTGCCTGGAGGAGGGGGTGATTAGAAACCCTAGAGATGGAGATGTGGGGGCCGTGTTGGGCCTCGGATTTCCTGCATACCTCGGCGGCCCTTTCCGATATATTGATTCGGCCGGAGCCTGGACTATTTTGAAAAAGCTCGAAAATCTATCGTCAAACCTGGGCCCATGTTTTAACCCCGCCCCCCTCCTCAACGACTTGGCCAGGCAGGGCAAGAAGTTTTATACTGATTAGGTGATATACGATGAACACCGGTCAAATCAACTGCAAGGTGGAGAGCGAGAAGCCGAATACAAAATATATCGTATATCAGGTATCCCGCATCCAGCATCATTTTGGTATATTAATAGCTAAAACCGGGTCGAGATTAAAAGGATGAGAACGAAAGAGAAGGACACATCCAGGATAATTTTATCAGTTCTATCTGCCTTGGGTTTTGCCGTCTCCCTTTATCTTACTTATCTCTATTACAGCAAGACCGAAGCCGCATTTTGCGCCGCCGGGTCGGGCTGCGACGCGGTAAGGGACAGCTCTTACTCCGCCATTCTCGGCGTCCCGGTATCGCTTCTCGGGGTCATCGGATACTCGCTTATTTTTGTCCTATCCCTTAAATCCATGGAAAAGGGTAGAAAATGGCTCCTTCTCTACGTTATTTCCCTGGCCGGGTTTGTTTTTTCTGCCTATCTCACCTATGTCGAGTTCTTGATCATCAAAGCAGCCTGTTTTTACTGCGTGGTCTCAGCCCTCCTGATCACCGCTGTCTTTGTCATTTTGCTCTTCAGAAAACCGGTCTTAAACCCCGGATTCTCGACAGCTAAGCTGGTCAGCTTGACCTTGGTAATACTGGCGGCGGTCCTATTCGGCTCCTATTTCATCCAGTCTAAAGAGCTTAGCGCCGAATCGGCCAGTGCCTTCCAGGTGGAGCTGGCAAAACACCTCGGAGGAATAGGGGCGGCCATGTATGGCTCTTACCAGTGCCCACACTGTACCACTCAAAAACTAATGTTCGGTAAAAAGGCCTTTGAATACATCAACTACGTCGAGTGTCATCCCCGGGGAGAGCGTGCAAACACGGCTCTTTGCTACGCCAAAGGAATCCACAATTACCCCACCTGGGAAATAAACGGGCAGTTTTATGTGGGGGCAAGGTCGCTTCAGGAGCTGGCCAGGCTCTCCGGGTTTAAATGGGACAGTAAAGCGAAATAATTACCAGCTAGCGACCACCCTTCCTTTCGTTTATATTGAGCTAGGCCGTTGGACTAAGGATTACCTACAGCCAACTGTGTTCGCCCTTCCCCCAGTTAAACCGGGGGACCTGGCTCAGGGCGAAAGGGTTTTTCTTTCTCAGAGTGAACACTCCTTTTATTAATCAGTTTTAGCGGATGAAAACCCGCTCATCCTGAGCTCGGTCGAAGGATGCCGATATGGTTGTACCGGGCCCAATCCAGCGAGTCGAGAGGCTCAGGACTTCGTCGTGAACTCGGCCGAACGATAAATTCCACCGCCGAAGCAATCCCATTTCCTGGAATAGGTTGTTTAATCATTCCTGTCCAAAATAAGAGATTGCTTCGCGGGGACCTGAGGTATCCCCGATCCAGTCGGGGATCAGTGAGGGAGGGTAGCTAGGGAACCGCGTCCTTCGCCATGACGGCATAAAAGCAATTATCTCTTCCCCTTGCCGGGAAGAAGCCTGTCCTGTGTTAGGACGAAGGCTCATGGTTCGACTGAGTTTATGCTGAGCTTGCCGAAGCGCTCACCATGATGGTTCGACCCCGCTCACCATGAAGTACAAGGGATATTCACAGTAAGATCTCTTCACCCTGAGCGGAGACGAAGGGTGAGTCCTTCGACCTTGCTCAGGATAAACTACGACGAAGGGTGAGTAGGATTAAAAAGCTATTTCAGCATAGAATTAGGATGGCACTTGCATAGCTAACATAAAAGAGGGTGACCTAATTTTAAAAAGACGTTTTTATCTACCCGAAGGCCTTGTTTTACTAGTTTTAACCTCTGCTTTCTAATTATTTTGGGCAGCGACGATTTTACTTTAAAACCTCTCACCCCTAGAATATAATTGAAGCACCATGAAAAAGAATAGAGAGATTGCCGAGATATTCGAAAGAATAGCGGACATACTCGACCTACTCGAAGAAAACCCGTTCAGGATTAGGGCCTACAGAAATGCGGCGCGAAGCATATCCGACCTTAGCAGTGACATCGAGGATATGGCCAAGAGGAATGAGCTTTCCAAGATCCCCGGGGTGGGAAGCGACCTCGCCGGAAAGATCAAAGAATACATAGAGCACGGAAAGATACGCGATTACGAGGAACTGAAAAAGAAAGTACCCGATGGGCTCGTAGAACTCTTAGGCATTCAGGGGCTCGGCCCGAAGACCCTCTCTAAGTTAAACAAGGAACTCGGTATTAAAAACCTGGACGACCTCAGGGCAGCCTTGGATGGAGAGGAGATTTTGAAGCTTCGGGGCATGGGTGAGAAGAAGGTTCAGGATATCAAACGGGGAATCGAGATCTTCCAGCAAAGCACGGAAAGAATACTGCTGGGAATAGCGCTCCCACTGGCAGAAGAAATAATCGAGGAGATCGGCAAGATTCCGGGGACTGAAGGAACCATTGCCGCCGGTTCGTTGAGACGGATGAGAGAAACTATAGGAGACATCGACATACTCACCATGGCCGACGACGGAGAGAAGGTGGTGAAGGCATTTACCCAACTCACCCTGGTCAAAAACGTACTGGCGGCGGGCGATACCAAGGGGAGTATAATCACCAAGGATGGGTTTCAGGTCGACCTTCGTGTCGTTCCGCCCGAATCCTACGGAGCCGCGCTTCAATACTTCACCGGGTCAAAAGCGCACAACGTAAAGTTGAGGACCATAGCCCTCCGTAAGGGTTTTAAGATAAACGAGTATGGCTTATTCCGGGGCGAAGAAAGAGTAGCCGGTGAAACTGAAGAGGAGATTTATAAGATACTGGGCATGCCCTGGATTCCGCCGGAAATTAGAGAGGATAATGGAGAGATAGAAGCGGCTTTGAATAAAACCCTGCCAAACCTGGTGGAGCTTGATGATATAAAAGGAGACCTCCAGATGCACTCCAAGTGGAGTGATGGCAAAACCGGTATCGAGGAGATGGCTCTCCGGGCAAAAGAGCTTGGATATCAATACATCGCCATTACCGATCATTCTCCTTCCTCCCGGATAGCCAGAGGGCTTTCTATAGAAAGACTATACGAAGAGAAAAAAGAAGTTGAGCAAATAAACAAAAAACTCAAAGGAATCAGGATACTCATGGGAGCGGAGGTGGACATAAAGAGCGACGGCTCTCTTGATTATCCCGACGAGGTTCTAAAGGATTTAGATATGGTGCTGGTATCGGTGCACAGCGGTTTTAAGATGGATAGAAATTCTATGACCAAGCGGATAACAACGGCACTAAAGAATCCCCTCGTACATATACTCGGCCACCCAACCGGAAGATTGATCGGAGAGAGAGACCCCTATGAAGTGGATATAGATGAGGTCATTAAAACGGCGAAGGCTTACGGTAAGGCAATCGAGGTAAATGCCTCCTACTTCCGGCTTGATTTAAACGATATCAACGCCAGAAAGGCGGCCGACTCCGGGGTTAAAATAGTTATTTCGACCGACGCCCACCACCCGGACCAGCTCTACGCCATGAGATTCGGCGTGGGTACGGCCAGGAGGGGTTGGGTGGAAAAGAAAGACGTTATAAATTCCCTTGGTTTAAATCAACTAATGGGTTGGTTAAACAAAGTTAGGAATAAATGAAACTCCCGGTAAATTATAATCCCCAAGCATTCCCCAATGAAACATTTGAAGACAGGCTTAATCGAGCGTCCATCCTGGTTGTCATCCCCGAATGCTCCCCGCTAAAGCTTGTATCCGAAAGTATTAATCGGATAACATGCGGGAACGGGCTTAATCGGGGATCCACTCTTTTTTGTCATCCCCGAATGCATTAATCGGGGATCCATGAATAAAAACTGGATTCCCGCTCCCCGATCATGGTCGAGGAAAAGTTCCACGGGAATGACAAGCAGCGAGCCACGGAACTAAGCTGGTTCCGTCAAGGAATGAAATACCTATTCATAGGATGACTTCTTTAGCCGCAAATAAAAAGCAGGAGTGCAAGCATAAAGGAGTCTTTGCCATCATGCATCACTTCACTTCCGCCCACCCTCCCCGGCGGTAATGGAAGGTTTGGCGGTCTTGAGAGTTAAGAACCCGATCTTCGTCAGTCAAGACGCTCAACAATTTTTCTATTATCTTTTTGGAGCCTTCTTTCAGGCTTTTTTGGCTCTTCGACTTGATCCTGAATTCGAACGACCTGGTGCCACCCTCAAAAACAAAAATTAAGGAGGGTGTTTCTTTAGAGTTAGCGCTGATGAAGGCGTTGAAGAAATCGTTGCTGCTCACCGAATCGCTGAGGTCTTCGCCAAGCGCAGTAAACAATATCTCCGGGATCACACCCTTGGTCAGCTTTATATGGATCAACGTCTCCGGAGAATCGGGGTTAGATATTATTTCCAGCTCCTCTCTCTGTGTGGTAATGAAGTTCTTGCTAAAAATCCTTTCCATTATGTCAATCTGCTCTGCTGGATAATTGGCTTTGTCGGTAATAAAAGATATCTCTATCATGCTACACCCCCAGAATCTTTGTCCATCCCGCTGCTTAATTCAAACCAGATAGCCACCCAGCCATCTTCTGTGAATTCTCTGATAAGACCAAATCCAGCTTCTTTGAAGCCAGATATAGCCTTCTCTTTCTTAAGCTCCGATATGCCGGAGACAACCAGAACACCATTTTCCTTCATTACCCTTTTAATCCCCTCGGCCATCCTCAAAAGCTCGTCGGTGACTATATTTGCCATGACCAGGTCATATCTTTCTTCAACCGCCCCTAACGATGCCCGTAGAACTCTAACCCTGGCACATACCCCATTTCCCTCCACATTCTTTATGGCCTCTTCAACCGCTATCGGGTCGATGTCCATAGCCAGGACGCTGTCCGCACCTAATACTGCGGCAGAGATTGCTAGTATACCGCTGCCGCATCCGAAATCCAGAACCCTTTCTATTTTCCCCATCTTGAATACTTCTTCGATCGCCTTCAGGCAAAGACGGGTTGTATTGTGGTTTGAGCCGAACGAGGTCCCCGGGGCTATTTCTATAAACTTTTCTTCTCCGGCGGGGACCCGCAGAAGAATTCTGGATGGAGAGGTGCGATATTCGATATATGGTTCGGGATAAGCCATGGCAATGCTAAGAACCATAATATATAAATTAACGATGATCCAAGGGTTGATTTAAAACATCTTATATCCCGGCGACTATCATCCCTTGAGGTAAAGCTCGGAAACCCGATCAATGTCCGCTAACGGTTCGGGCAAGGCTCGAATACAAACAACTCAAGCTAATAGAACGTGCTTATGAACAATTGGTCAAGACGCCGGCTCGTCTTTGATCAAAGACCGGATATTATCTTTCATCTCCGGTGTTACTTTCTCTACCTTATGATCCCACATTATGTGCTGTATAGCCTTCATCAAGACTTCGCCTTCGTTGTAGCCGGTGAATTTCCTCTTACAGTCCTCGTTTCCCAGCTCCTTACAGGTTAATAACTTTCTGGCCATAGAACTTTACGCAATTAATCGCCACGACTGAACTCGCTGCTCTGAGCTCCTGTCTGCCGAGAGATTGCGCTTCCTCCTTGCTCGAATGATTTTGGTAATACTATACACGAACCCGGAAAGGTTACAATTAAAGGACCGGGGAAAAGTAGATTCTATTTTAAGCTTGGTAGCTTTGACCGGGGCAGCCTAGCTAACGTAGACTGCCCTTTGATGCGCTTAGCTTAATCGGTTCTCTCCGGGAGACCGGCCATCCTGGAGAGCATGTTAATCTCTTGCAGGCGTTCGGGCGTCAGCGAAGCCTCGGGTTGAAGCATCTTCAATTCCTTCAGCATCTCTACCGCCTTAGGGTCGCTCTTGAAAGGAACGCCATATTTGTCTTTGAAGTAGATTTGCTCGAATGGTTTACGCTTTCTCTGTCCGCCGGTTAATGGGTCTTCTGCCGGATAACCAATTGCCATACCCCAGACAAAACGACAATGGTCGGGAAGGCCGAAGATCTCCGCTATCTTTGGTCCAACTCCGGCAAATGAACAAACCCCCAGGCCCAGCGCAACCGCGGTCAATTGAGCCTGTGCCATGGCCATACCGGATTCACAAGATAACATAAAATCTACTACCTCGGTTGGGAAACTGGTGAGACGGGGTTTGGCTGAGTTTTGGATGAACTCTACGCTCCATCCGTGGGACGGATTAACCGCACCCCACTTGTACAGGTCAGTGAGATGGTCGGCAATCTCTTTGTACCAGGCGTCTCTCTCGATAAACCAAATGAGGATAACCGGAGCCATCTCTATGAAGGCCACGTTAAAGGTAGAAACCACCGGTTTGAGCTTCTCCTTTAACTCTTTATCAGTGAACACTATAGCCTGTACGGCATTCACATTTCCCATGTGTGAAGCAATACGAGCCGCTTGAAGGATTGCTTCCAGCTTCTCCGGCTCTACCGGCTTCCAAGGTTTGAAATACCTTATGGAACGTCTGCTTCCCACAACCTCAAAAAAGTCTCTCCGTGCTATATCGAGCATAATTCATACCCTCCTTTTATTATATAACTTTTACTTAGTGGATTTAATCGTTGAAGCTAATGTTAAAATTGAGCATATTACGATATAATATAAATTCAAACTATAATATTCTGATAATTTTGTCAATATCGATTTTAACGGTTTCAAAAATGACGGGAATGATTCTTACTCCTGATGGGTTGGGACATCTATCATACAAGACTTACCCAAACAATAACCGCAAGACATGTCTTTGAAGAAAACTGAATCCGTAACCATAGGCATACTTGGAGGAGGTCAGTTAGCCCGGATGACCGCAAATGCCGCCTACAAGCTCGGCCTTAAAATAGCGATTCTAGACCCGGAGCCGGACAGCCCGGCGCAGCAGATTACCAACCTTAGGGTAGTCGGCTCTTTAAACGACGTGCGCTCCCTGGAAAACCTAGCCGAGATATCCGATTTAATAACCCTGGAGAATGAGTTTGTCGATGCGCCGTTATTAGAGCATCTGGAATCTGAGGGGGTGACAGTGTATCCAACAGCACAAACCGTTGGCCTTGTACAGGACAAGCTACTTCAAAAGCAATTGCTTCAGGCAAATGGAATAGGGGTCCCCCCCTTCGCCGCTGTTTCTCGTAGCGAAGATATACTGGAAGCCGCGGAGAATTTCGGCTGGCCGCTTGTATTGAAAGCCCGGCGAAACGGCTACGACGGTCGAGGAAACGCCCTGGTTGAGGGGTCTAATGATGTTCTACCGGCATGGAGAAAACTTAGGGGTGAGGAACAGGGCCTGATGGTCGAGGGATATGTTGAATTCAGGAAAGAGCTTGCGGTGATGGTGGTAAGAAGCACCAGGGGAGAGGTGGTCACCTACCCGGTAGTTGAGACGGTACAAAAGGACCACATATGCCACACGGTAAAGGCACCGGCTGAGGTGGACTCCGCAGTCAAAGAAGAGGCATCCCAAATAGCCAGAGGGTGTATAGAAACCTTTGACGGCGTGGGGATATTCGGTATAGAAATGTTTCTACTGCGCGATAACCGCGTATTGGTGAATGAGCTTGCCCCCCGTCCCCATAACTCCGGACATTATACGATTGAGGCCTGCATAACATCGCAGTTCGAGAACCACCTCCGGGCAATCCTGGGCTATCCTCTGGGTTCAAGCTCCATGGTTCTTCCGGCGGCGGTGATGGTCAACCTGCTTGGCAATAGAAGCGACGTTGCAACAGTCCGCGGGGTGGAAAAAGCACTGAGCATCCCCGGGGTAAACCTGCACATCTACGGCAAGAAACTCACCCGTCCCAGCCGCAAGATGGGGCATATCACCGTCTTGGGCAAGACCATGGAGGAAGCCCTAGAGAAAGCGGTAAAAGCGGCAGGTTCTATTTCATTCTAATGCAATTAGCCGGAGGTAAAAAATGACCAAACCCTTAATCGGAATAATCATGGGAAGCGATTCCGACCTGCCCACCATGAAAGCCGCTGCCGAGGTATGCGCGGAATTTGGAGTGCCTTACGAAATTAGCATCGTCTCTGCTCACCGCACCCCTCTAGACATGACCAATTATGGAAGAGAGGCGCATAAACGGGGATTGCGGGTGATCATTGCCGGAGCGGGAGGCGCTGCGCACCTCCCCGGAATGATTGCGGCCAACACCCCACTTCCGGTAATCGGCGTGCCCGTCCGCACCGAGTCTCTAAGCGGGCTGGATTCCCTCTTGTCCATCGTACAAATGCCTCCCGGCGTGCCGGTGGCCACGGTGGCAATAGGCGGGGCTAAAAATGCGGCCATATTGGCTGTAGAAATCCTGGCCGCAACCGACCCATCTCTTCTGGAGAAGGTTATAAGTTATAAGGAAAGAATGGCCACGGAATCGCGCGAAAAAAATAAAGGTTTAATGGAAAAGCTTCGGGAGAAGTGAAGCCCAAAAAAGCTCGTTTTCTGGTTTGAATCAACTTAGAAAAAGAGAACAGAGCCAATGACCACCGCTCAAAAGAAGACCCCCCTGGAAAAGGCAAAGAAAAGAATCGAAGAGCTCAAGCGGGAGATAGAGCGCCACGATTATCTCTACTACATAGAAAGCAGGCCGGAAATCTCCGATGCCGAGTATGATGCCCTGATGCAAGAGCTGAAGAGACTCGAATCCGAGCACCCGGAGCTGGTCACTTCGGATTCTCCCACTCAACGTGTGGGCGGCCTTATAGCGGAAGGCTTCAGACCGGTGGAACACCGAACCCCCATGATGAGTATAGATAACATCCTGACCGAGGAAGAGGCATTAGAATTCGACAAGCGGGTAAAGAGATTTCTCGGAATCACCGAGGATATCGAGTATACGGCGGAGCCTAAGTTTGACGGGGTCTCCGCTTCCATCATCTACGAGAACGGGGTACTGACTCAGGGCGCAACCCGAGGCGACGGCCGGGTTGGGGAGGACGTTACCGTGAATATCAAGACGGTGAAAGCCATACCCCTCAAGTTTAGGGTTTCTGACGGAATCCCAAAGAGAATCGAGGTAAGGGGAGAGGTGATAATGCCGAAAGAGGCATTCCGAAAGCTGAATAAGGAGCTGGGCGAGGCGGGCGAGCCTATATTTGCCAACCCCAGAAACGCAGCCTCCGGCTCGCTCCGGCAGCTCGACTCCAGGATTACCGCCAGGAGACAGCTCGACTTTTACGCCTGGGGTGTCGGAGAGGTGGTCGGATATGAATTCAAGACCGAGTGGGAGGTTATGCAGAAATTGAGGGCGTGGGGATTAAAAGTAGAGAAGAGGATCATGCATTGCCAGAGCATCAAGGAAGCCATCTCCTACCACCACGAGATGGAATCGGTACGGGATGAACTGCCCTATGAAGCCGACGGCGTGGTGATAAAAGTGGACAGGAGAGATTACCAGTCAGAGCTGGGAACTACAGCCAAGTATCCCCGCTGGAGCGTGGCGTACAAATTCAAGCCCCGCCAGGCCACTACCAAGATTCGCCAGATAGTGGTCCAGGTGGGAAGAATGGGGCTTCTCACTCCGGTGGCAAATCTCGACCCGGTCAAGATAGGCGGGGTCACCGTCAGCCGGGCCACCCTGCACACCGAGGACATAATAAAGGAAAAAGACCTAAGAATAGGAGACACCGTCCTGGTGGAGAGAGCCGGAGACGTCATTCCCGAGGTCGTCCAGCCCATAGTGGAGAAAAGAACCGGCGAGGAAAAACCCTTTGTCATGCCGGATAAATGTCCGATATGCTCAACTCAAGTGGAAAGAGAGGGGTCATACTACTACTGTCCAAACCTTTCCTGCCCGGCCCAGTTGAAGGGAAGAATAAAGCACCTGGCATCGAGAAGGTCATTCGATATCCGGGGACTCGGAGATAAGATAGTAGACCAGCTAATGAGGGAGGGGTTACTAAAAGACCTCTCCGATGTTTTTTACCTCAAGAAGAGCGACCTGGTTAACCTGGAAAGGTTCGCCGACAAATCGGCGTCTAATCTGGAAGAAGAAATAGAGAAAAGTAAAAATATCCCGTTTGACCGTTTCATAAATGCCCTGAGTATCCGCCACGTCGGCGAGAGGATGGCCCAAATACTAGCCGAGAATTTCACCGATATCGACGATTTGGCCGGGGCTACAGAAGAAAGGTTGATGGATATACCCACCGTAGGACCAGAGGTGGCAAAGAGCATCACCCGGTTCTTCAGAGAAAGAAAGAATAGAGAGACCATAAAAAAAATTCTTTCTTCTGGCGTTAAGATCGGATATAAGGCTTCTGTTAAAAAGAGCGACAAACTGAAGGGGCAAACCTTTGTCTTCACCGGCGCCCTTAAGTCATTTACCCGGGACGAGGCAAAGAGACTGGTCGAGGAGCATGGCGGTGTTGCTTCCTCTTCGGTAACCAAAAAGACCACCTACGTCGTGGCCGGAGACGACCCCGGCACAAAGCTGGACAAAGCCCGGTCGCTGGGGATAAGAATTTTGGATGAGGATGAATTTAAAAGGCTTGTTTATTAAGCCACGAATTGATGCAAATGAAAGCAATCGAGATACATGATACACGATGCGGGATGCAAGATGATTTTAAATCGTGCATCACGAATCATGCATCTAGTGTTATCATTTATTCGTGCAAACTTGTGTTCACCCCATGAGATAGTAAAACTTATCTGTAATAATCAGAATTTCAGATTTCAAGCAATGTCAGCATAAGTTGTATCTAGTAGTTACTTTTAACGCTGTCATTCTGAGCCGAAGGCGAAGAATCTAATTTTAAGATGCTTCACTGCGTTCAGCATGACAACTTAGGTCATTCGCAGGGTCTATCCTTGAACGTTAATAGGCTCAGAGTAACATTTATAAAAGTGAACCCGTTCTATTAGTTACAACCTGCCAAGACAGTGTCTGTTTGATTAAACCCTAGCTATTACAACCCACGGGGTGAATTCGTGGCTAAGTATTCTGAACTGACTTTCTTTGCCTCATTACCTCGTAGATGATTATCCCGGCGGCGACCGAGGCGTTTAGAGAGGAGACCTCTCCCACACCAGGGATGGATACAAGGAAATCGCACCCCTCCCTCACCAGCCTTCCCAAACCTTTGCCCTCGCTTCCGATTACCAGGGCCAAATCCAGCTTTCCCAAATCCTCCTCAAAAACCGCTTTAGGAGCCGATTGGTCTGCTCCCACTATCCAGAGCCCATTTTTCTTGAGTTCCTTCATCACCGAGACGATGTTTATCACCCGGGCGACCGGAATAAAACTGGTAGCCCCAGCGGAGGCTTTTATCACAGCAGGGGTTACCGAAGCCGACCTGTCCTTGGGAATTACAACGCCGTGCGCCCCCAGGACATTGACCGTTCTTATCATCGCCCCGAGATTCTGGGGGTCTTCTATGTGGTCCAGTATCAACAGAAGAGGCTTTTCCCCTTTCTCTTTTGCCCTACCGAGGATCTGGTCAACCGGGGCGTACTCAAAGTCCTGAACCCTGGCCAAAACCCCCTGGTGACCCGGCGTGTCCGAGATTTTGGATAAGGCTTTTTGGGGGAGAAACGAGATTTTTACCTTGTTCTCCCGGGCCAGTTTTATGATTTCCGAATACCTTTCCCCTTTTGCCTCTTGAGAGATTAAAACCTCTTCTACCTTGGACGGCATCCCCAAGAGAGCCTCGGTCACCGGGTTCTTTCCGTAGATAATCATTTTGTTATTGCGGGAAGAAGGTTATTAAATCCATAATCACAATTGCCCACTACCCACAGTATTCCCATATTTAAGCGATCTCATACGCCATTGGCAGTCACGCATTGCCTGCCAGATATACTTTATTATTTCATAGGCGTCTACATCATAATTTTTATTGTAGGGAACGCATGCCTGTACTGAGCACTTCGGCTCGGCTCAGTGTAAACTTGGTCGAAGTATATGCGTTCCTTACATTTAATTAAGCACCCTTTGTTGTGACAACCGAAGGTATCCTATAATTTTACTTCTATTTGATGCATGTGGTTCCCCGAAAACCTCAGTTTCTTCAACATAACTGGATGAGCAGACGATCATCCAATAACCCCGCGTTCGTCCTGAGCCCGGTCGAAGGGCGAACACCTTTTGTTTTAAATCATCCTTCGACCCCGCTCAGAGCCTGTCCTGAGTCGATCCCCGATTAAATCGAGGAAGGAATGAGCGGATTCACATCCGCTGGAAAAAACAATTAACAAACCGGCCATCGCAATGGAACTCCTTAGACTCCGCCTAGGACAGCTTGATATCCGACCGGATCGGGAGATACCTCAAATCCCCCCGTGCATCAAATACTACGTTCCATCAAGGAAGGTTACTGAAGAAAATTATTGAATCTAAAGCCACGGTGTCTATCCAAGGTATTCTTTTCCGGCGTTAATTCTTAGCCTTTTCCGGTTCGTGACTAGTCGTTGCGCTGGTTTGTTTTGCCCCCGCGCCAAATTCAACCTTCGCCTCGTTTATCTTGTTCATGATATTATCGTTTATCCACTTCTCATCCCACCACTCCACCGGACGGACGGGAACACCGTAGATATAAACGCCGTAATGCAGATGGTCGCCCGCGGCCAAGCCGGTTTCGCCAGTCCGGCCGATTATCTGCTTTTTTTTGATCATGTCTCCGACGTTAACCTCGATGGTACTAAGGTGTCCATAAAGGGAATTTAATCCGTAACCGTGGTCGATTATGACTGAGTTTCCATAAATCCCCAGGTCGCCGGCAAACACCACCACGCCGTCATTAGCCGCCTCCACCGGATACCTCCTGGTCACGGCCAGGTCGTAGCCCAGATGATACTGATGGTCTATTTCCTCGCCCTGATAAACGTACGTTCGGGCATCGGCAAAGTTAGCCTCCACCTTAGAGTTGGTCAATTGATGGAATGCTCCGTTCCAAAGTATCTGGTCTTGCGACTTCTCCCCTATTCTCTTAATCTCGGCGTCGTTCTTCTTTCTCAAACCGCTATTCACCTTGAGGAAAACCTCTTTTAAGCTGGTACCCTGTGAGTATTCCTCGCCCAGTATCGGAACCATCTTCCGGTCGATGAAGTCGTCACCTATATCCAGCGTGCTTTTTCTGTAAGGAACATATTTCACCCTGTAAAAAAAACTGGTTTCTCTTGAGTTACCCGCCGCATCCTCCGCCATGACCATTATATTTTCATCAGCACCCAGGTTATAGGGATAGGCAAAAAAGGCCATATAGACTTCCGGGTCCTGAAAATAGCCCTTCTTCCCGGGGAAAAAATAATTCCCGACCTTGACCCCGCTCTTTGCCGTATCCTCTGACGATTTATAAATGACCAGACCGGAGCCGCCGTGGTTTATGTAGTGTTCCCGGCTTAACACCTCTATCCGGGGAGGGGTGACATCTATGGTCACCTTCCTGACTGCCGTGGTCCTATTCCCCACAAAAAGTTTGAGGCGTGACCGGTCCTCGGCCATAACTCTAATTTCGGCCGGCCCCCCCTTTATGCCCAGTTTTTTGGGGTCGAGCTTTACCTGGACTATTTCCTCGTCGACCGTGGAGTCGTACTCTTTGTCAAAAAGGGGGGATTCGCCGTGCTGGTCGGCAAGGACGATGGAAACCTTCTTGAGCCCTTTACCCCGGTCCCTTATCTCCACGTCGAAGGGGCGAAGTCCGACGTACTCGGTGTCGAGCTTTATGTCGACGGTAGGAGAATGCCACTCAAATTGAGGGATAATATACAAGATTGCGCCAATGATGAGTGCTATGATGATTATGTAGAAAAACTTCTTAATTCCTCTCATTAAATAATCTCCTTTCAGAGGTAATTTTTGATTTCCTCTTCGTACTCGGGGAAATAGAAAGCTATTTTTTCAAGGTTGAATCTTCTTAGAATGGATTCTTTGGGCTCTCTCTTTAGCAGGAAGAAGAATGATTTTTCTACCAGCTCCGCCGGTGTCACCCTGCCGCCTGTCAGTCTTTCATAATAAGTCCTATCCACCTCCACGGTGTGAACCGTTTTGCTGTCCCCCTCCCCTACTTCGACGTCGAAGATGAATCCTTCACTGCTTTCCGATTTGCCCTCAACGCTGACCTTAGCCACCGGGTCGTCCCCCCTTTTCGTCATGAGTTATGATGAACACCGCTCAATACAGTACCCTCTTTCCGCTCAGCCATGAACCGCATACATGTTCGGATTTTGCAACCTTACCGCCTGAAGCCTCTGCTGGATGACGTAAGCAAACCGCTTCATCAGCTCGTAGCCCAGGTCGTGGTCTTCTTCGCATTTTTTTCTGAGAAATTTTCCATCGAGCATAATGGCTTGAGTAGGTACAATGGCCCTGGCGTCGAAACGCCAGCGATAAGGTGGAAATAGCCAAGACCAGCCCAGCACATCGTCTTCATCCAGAATCTGGATGGTTAATGGTTCCCTGTCCGGCGCCAAGACCGATTCCAGGGCCACCCTGCCCTCCCGGATTATGTAAAAACGGTCGGCTTCCTGGCCCTCCCGAAATATAAAATCCTTGGTGTCGAACCTTACGTTAGAGGCGCATCCGACGATTAGGTCGAGGTGCTTTTGGCCGAGGCCATCAAACAAAAAGTGCTTCGACAATATTGTTTTAATCCTTCTTTGCATTTACTTCCTCCTTATTCTGGGATGGTCGCAGCAGTATAACTTTAACTATTAACACCAGGTAACAACCTCGTCTCTAATTTACCAGGATTATTATCCCATTTTACTCATGAGCTATCAAGGAGAATTTGTAGAAGTTGGCGGGTTCACGAGTTGACGGGTTAGCGGGTTTGACCCAAGTCCCCTCTTGAGACCCGTCCTGAACCTCGCCGAAGGAGGGGATTTAGGGGGGGGTGTGTTTGCGGGTTAATTATGTAAGGAAACGGGTTCGAGGGTCGGCGGGTTTGCGAGTTGTCGGGTTTACGGGTTGCCTTGACCTATTCAACACGTAAACCAGCCAACACGGTAACTCATTAACGGTGAAATTAATACGAAACTACTGGCAATAGCAAGTTAAAGCCAGGACAAACCCCCGGTCAACACTGCGGTTGACCGGGGCTAAATTAGCGGTTGCAAACCCTTCAGGTAAATACTAAAATCTGGTTATGCAAGGGTTGAGGCCCCTAAGACTAATTCAAATCTGTCACGAAATTAAATCTAATCCAAAACGCCAGCCCAAGGAACTTTATAAAGCCCTGGGTATATCTAAACAGCAGTTTTATAAAGATAAAACACTGCTTGAAAAACTAGGATTCAAGTTTACATACTCCCCAAAAAAGAAATCTTTGATCATAGAGCAAGACTCCCTTATCAACATTTATGACCTAACCCTGAATGAAATCTTTGCATTGGTGATGTCCGTAAGACAGCTTTCTTCAATTGGAGACTATAGCCTCACCCAGGACGCACTCAGCGGAATAAGAAGGATTATCAATCAAGCCCCTCTTCAAGCAAGAGGGATTCTGCAGAGCGTCCTTGATGACATAGTTTTTAAAGAGGGCTTTGGATGCGACCCCAGAATAATAGAAACCTTAACCGAGGCCATAAAAGAAAACGTGAGGCGTGTAATCATCACCTACGATAACTATAAAAAAGGGGAGCTTCTGAAATACGATTTTGTCCCCTATGTGATATTTCCGAGAAAGAACGGACTATATGTTGAGGGCTACTCCGTAACACATAAGGACTACAGGATGTTCCGAATAAACAGAATCAAGGACATAAGGCTCACTCAGTTTGTAGTGGAGAGACGA
>FWPU01007681.1_pt1 | contig 19507 bp, 13 predicted proteins | sample 2228361 | NCBI WGS metagenome assembly FWPU01 (sample SAMEA103939777, study PRJEB20133) | metagenome
TGCTTGCTGCGCCCGCCACGGACAGGACAGGCCACGGACAGGGCGGGGAGCCCTCTGGGCCCCTGTCCCTACATCCTGCACCGGCCAATATGAAATATACCCCAGCCGTCGGGCAAACATGACAAAGGTCGGCCATCCTTTGTATAATAGCGGACAACGAATTCCCTGTTTTCCACCCAACCGGGAACAAGCCACCCGGAACAACTGACGGAACAACTGAAACGACAAGGAGTAACACCTTATGGCCATGCGGGCTGATTATATCTGGATGAACGGCAAGGTGATCCCGTGGGACGAGGCGAAGGTCCACGTCTTCACCCACGCCTTGCACTACGGCAGCAGCGTCTTCGAGGGCATCCGCGCCTACGAACGGGACGGGAACCCGGCCATCTTCCGGGGGCCCGAACATTTCGAACGGCTGCTCTTCAGTTGCAAGGTCGCCCGCATTCCGTCCCCCCTGACCGTCGACGAGTGGATGCAGGTGACGGCCGAGGTGTTGCGCGCCAATCAACACCGAAGTGCCTACATCCGCCCCCTGGTCTTCCGGGGCTACGACTCCCTGGGCGTGGACGGCCGGGGCTGCCCGGTGGACGCCATCCTGGCCACGGTGCCCTGGGGCGCCTACCTGGGCGCCGAAGCCCTGGAAAAGGGCGTGGATGTGCAGGTGAGCAGCTGGCGCCGCATGGCCCCCGACACCCTGAACGCGCTGGCCAAGATCGGCGGCCAGTACGTCAACAGCCAGAACGTGGTCATGGAAGCCAAAGACAACGGCTTCAACGAAGGCATCGCCCTGGACATCAACGGCTACGTGAGCGAGGGCAGCGGCGAAAACATCTTCCTCATCTACAAGGGTGAAATTTACACGCCCCCCCTGGGCAACAGCATCCTGGGCGGCATCACCCGGGATTGCGCCATCACCATCGCCCGGGACCTGGGCTACACCGTCCGCGAGGCCACCATCCCCCGGGAGATGCTCTACCTGGCCGATGAGATCTTCTTCACGGGCACAGCCGCCGAGATCACCCCGGTTCGCTCGGTGGATCGGCTACCGGTGGGCCAGGGCGGCCGCGGCCCCATCACCAAGAGCATTCAGGACGTCTTCTTTGGCATCATCCGGGGCGAGCTGCCGGACAAGTGGAACTGGTTCACGCCCGTACCCCTGGCCGAAACGGTCCGCGCCGGCTGAAGGTCGTCCACAGGAACAGCGCCAAGGGTTCTTTGTCGGTCGAGACTGTCAGTCGAGGCGCACGGCCGTGCGTCTCGACTGACATCTACGCCCGGCGGGAAGCCGGGGATGGCCGACGGTTTTTTCAGGGGCTTGACCGGCTGTGGTACAATAAAATTTATGAATGCACGCCGATATGTTGCGAAGAATTTTTCAACCAATCGCTTCCCCTTGACCGCCGGTTCGGTGGGCGGTATCCTCGCGCTTAGCTAGCCCGCAGATCTGCGCGCGGGCCTTTCCCCATTTCTTCCAGATAGATGTGCCCTGGCGATCTGTCCGCCAGGATGGGCCGGACCCGCAGTTCGCCTGCCCGCAACGGGTGAGCTGCCGGCCAACGGAGACCGGCCTAGGCTGTTGAACCGGGCCAATGCGGACAGCCGAGGGGCGGACGCCCGGCGCGTCTGGGGCCACCATCTAGTGCCAGGATTTGGCAGCCATCGGCGTCCGTTGATATCTTATGATGTCTGACCCAAGCCTTCACCAGCCGTTGACCGACAGGAGCGACGTCTATGTCCGACCGATATAATCCACAGGAAATCGAACCCAAATGGCAGCGCATTTGGGAAGAGGAGGGGCTGTACCGGACGGTGGAAGACCCGGAGCGGCCCAAATGGTACGCGTTGACCATGTTGCCCTATCCCTCGGGCGACCTGCATACGGGCCACTGGTACGCCTTCACCCCCAGCGACGCGGCGGCCCGCTGGCGGCGCATGAACGGCTACAACGTCTTCTTCCCCATCGGCTTCGACGCCTTCGGCCTGCCCGCGGAAAACGCCGCCATCAAGCACGGCATCCACCCCAAGGAGTGGACCTACGCCAACATCGACCGCATGCGCCGACAACTGCGCCAGATGGGCGCCATGTGGGCCTGGGACCGGGAAGCCATTACCTGCGACCCGGAATATTACAAGTGGACCCAATGGTTCTTTCTGAAATTCTATGAAGCCGACCTGGCCTACCGGGAATATGCCCCGGTGGACTGGTGTCCCAGCTGCAACACCACCCTGGCCCGGGAGCAAGTCTGGGGCGAAGATCGCCACTGCGAGCGCTGTGGGACCCCCGTCATCAAGAAGGAGCTGGAACAGTGGAAGTTCCGCATCACCCGCTACGCCGATGAGCTGATCGAAGGGCTGAACCGGATCGACTGGCCGGAACGGGTCAAGGTGATGCAGATCAACTGGATCGGCCGCAGCGAGGGCGCGGAAGTCACCTTCCACACCGAGCAGGGCGACCCGGTGGTCATCTTCACCACCCGGCCCGACACCCTCTGGGGGGCCACCTTCATGGTGCTGGCGCCGGAACACCCCCTGGTGGACAAGGTCACCACGCCGGAACAGTGGGAAGAGGTCCAGGCCTACAAGGCTGCCGCTGCCCGCCTGGACGAGATCACCCGCACGGCCACCGACAAGGAGAAGACCGGCGTCTTCACCGGCGGTTACGCCATCAACCCTGTCAACAACGAGCGCATCCCCATCTGGATCGCCGACTATGTGATAATGGGCTATGGCACCGGCGCCATCATGGCCGTCCCCGCCCACGACCAGCGGGACTTCGAGTTTGCCCAGAAGTTCGGCCTGGAAATTCGCCGGGTGATCAGCGGACCCAACGGTGAAGACGGGCCGCTGACCGAAGCCTACGACTCCAAGGAAGCGGGCTTCATGATCAACAGCGGTCCCTTCGACGGTACACCCGTCAAAGAGGCCGCCAGGAAGGTTACCGCCTGGCTGGAGGAGACGGGCAAGGGGAAGGCCGCAGTCAATTACCGCCTGCGGGACTGGCTGATCAGCCGCCAGCGCATGTGGGGCGCGCCTATCCCCATCATCTACTGCCCCCAGTGTGGCACCGTGCCCGTCCCCTACGAAGATCTGCCCGTCCGCCTGCCCGACGATGCCGAGTTCAAGCCCACGGGGGAAAGCCCACTGAAATACCACGCCGGCTTCCGCTATGTGAAATGCCCCCGCTGTGGCGGCGACGCGGAACGGGAAACCGACACCATGGACACCTTCATGTGCTCCAGCTGGTACCACTACGCCTATGTCTCGCCCTACTGGAAGGCCGGGCAAACCATCCACGCCGATGACATGCCGTGGGACCCAGAAAAGGGTGAATACTGGCTGCCGGTGGATCAGTACACGGGTGGCATTGAGCACGCCACCATGCACCTGCTCTACACCCGCTTCTTCACCAAGGCCCTGAGGGATCTGGGCACCGTGGATTTCGATGAGCCCATGCTGCGCCTCTTCAACCAGGGGACCATCCTGGGGCCGGATGGGGAGAAGATGTCCAAGAGCCGGGGCAACGTGGTCAACCCGGACGACTACGTGGGGAAATACGGCGCGGACACGGTGCGGGGCTACCTGATGTTCATCGGCCCGTGGGAACTGGGCGGCCCGTGGGATCCCAGCGCCATTGAAGGGGTCAGCCGCTTCCTGCACCGGGTCTGGCATGTGGTGGTGGACGAGGGCGACCCGGCCCAGCGGGAGGCCGAACCGGCCGGGGAGGAGCTGCGGGCCCTGGAGCGCAAGTTACACCAGACCATCCTGAAGGTGACCGACGACATGGCCAACTTCCGCTTCAATACGGCCATTGCCGCCATGATGGAGCTGAACAACCTGCTGCTGCGGCTCAAAGAAACACCTGTCTACAGCTCCCCCCTGTGGCAGGAAGCCATCGAAACCCTGGTCCTGCTCATGGCCCCCATCTTCCCCCACATCAGCGAGGAGCTGTGGCATCGGCTGGGCCATACCGAAAGCGTACACCTGCAACGGTGGCCCCAGGGGGATGCGGAGAAGGCCCGGGAGGCGGAGATCACCGTGGTGGTCCAGGTGAACGGCAAGGTCCGGGACAAGCTGCTGGTTTCCCCAGGTACGGACAAAGCCACCCTGGAAAGCCAGGCCCTGGCCCTGGGCAACGTACAGAAGTGGATCGACGGCAAGCAGGTGCGCAAGGTCATCGTGGTGCCGGACCGGCTGGTCAACATCGTGGTCGGTTGAAGCGGCCCGGCCCGCCGCCCAGGAAGCTGCCCAGGGGGACAGCGGATGCCTTGGCTGTCCCCCTGATTTTGCCCTTAAGACCACATTTAAATCTGCGCCGGATCTATGCTACAGCACAAAATCATTCAAAGCAATTTCAGGGCAAAACACCCTTTCGCTTTTTCGTTCAATGGTCTATACTATCGAAAGTAGTTCATCGGCCAGGAATCAACATTAATTTGACCTTTAAGATTCTGTAACCTGTTGTTAAGTTGCGAGACATAGCCTGTATCACAACAAGCCTACGGCGAGACCACGTTGCAGGCCCGCTGCAGGCCTTTGTGAGCCACTGCCAGCTCAACGGAAGAACGGGTCACGGCCGGGATCGATCAATTCGCTCTTATCAATCAGTATCATCTGACGAAGATTCCAGGGAAGGCAAACGGCCATTCGCTGACGGGGCAGCCGTCGCCGAATTCCCGCCGGGATTTGCAGGTCAGATTCTTGATGTAGATGGACCTACACCCGGCATTTGACCCGAAGGAGGACAGGCCATGATCCGCAAGTTTAAAGCTTCGAAACCCGGCTACGTACGCGTCGTTTTTGAACTCCCCGCATGTCTTTGGGCCGACCGGATCTATTTGACCGGCGATTTCAACAACTGGGATCAGACAGCCACCCCCATGCGACAGGACCACGACGGCGTGTGGCGTGCGGAGGTGGAACTGCCTGCAGGGCAGACCTACGAGTTTCGCTACCTGATCGACGGCCAGTGGCGAACCGATTTTCACGCCGATGGCTTTACCACCAACAACTACGGCACCCAGAACAGCGTGGTGCGGGCTGAGCTGCCCGAGGAAGAGCTCACCATCCTCCACAATGGGCTGGTCCATGAGCTGAACGAAACCCAGTCCTTGCCGGAAAAGGTGGCCCCCCACCAGCCTGGAAGCCGGCGTTACAATCTGGCTGCCTAGCTGGCCAGGGGACCTGAACCCAGCAGGCCGTTGCCCGGGGTGGACAGCAAATGGCTGCCTGCCCCGTTTTTTTTCTTTCTCCTCGCCCAGGGGTTGCCCGTTTCCATCTAGATCAAAGGCTCGCCGGTTTCGACTCCCCTCCCACATCTGTTATAGTAGAAGCTTCAGACATCCGCCCCGGGCGACGCCGCGGGGGCAAAGTCCAGGGGCTGCACCCTCTGAGCTCTGGGCACATGGATGCTGGGTACAATACCCATCAGGAGGATAACAGGTGGAAGAACATGAGCCATTCCCCGAGATAGCGGGCTCTGACCCGGCAGCCGATCGTCTCGGGCCGCCAGGGGATGACCCTGCGGAACCTTCCCTCAGACGGCGTGTCTTTAATCTGGCCTGGCCGGTGATCAGCGAAAACTTCCTCCAGACCCTTTTGGGAGTGGTGGATACCCTGATGGTGGCGCAACTGGGCGCCGAGGCCATCGCCGGGGTGGGCGCCGCCATCCAGATCATGTTTTTCATCATCTCGGCCCTCAGCGCCATCTCGGTGGGGAGCTCTGTCCTGGTGGCCCAGGCGGTGGGAGCCCAGGCCTTTGCCCGGGCCGGCCGGCTGGCCAAACAGTCCCTGGTCTGGAGCGTCATTATCTCCATTCCCCTTATCGTGGCCGGGCTCTTCAGCGCAGAGTGGCTTATCGCCATCTTCGGCATGGAGCCAGCCGTCAGCGCCATCGGCACCGAATATCTCCAGGTGACCATGGGGACGGTGGTGGTGCTGACCCTGCTGCTACTGGGCGGCGGGGTGTTGCGGGGCGCAGGAGACTCCCGTACGCCCATGCTGATCACGGCGTGCGCCAATCTGGTCAACGTGGTCCCGACCTACGGGCTGATCTTCGGCCGGTTGGGCATGCCGGAGCTGGGGGCTGTGGGGAGTGCCTGGGGTACCTTTCTCTCCCGGGCCCTGGGCGTAGCGATTCTCCTGGCGGTCCTCTGGCGGGGAAGCCACGGCATCACCATTCGGGGGCGCCAGGGTTGGTGGCCCAATTTGCAATTGGCCCGCAACATCCTGCGTATCGGCATCCCGGCCGCCCTGGAGCAGATGCTGATCTCGGTGGGCTTCCTGGTCCTCACCATCGTGGTGGCCCGCCTGGGTACCCTGGCGCTGGCAGCCCACCGCATCGCCTTCAACGCCCTGTCGGTGGCTTTTTTGCCGGGCATCGGCTTTGGCATCGCGGCCACCGCCCTGGTGGGGCAGAGTATCGGCGCCCGGCGCCAGGAAGAAGGCTGGATAATTGCCCGTATCGCGACGGAGTGGGCATTGATCTGGATGGGGTCCCTGGGCGCGTTTTTTTTCCTCTTCGGCCGGGCCATCATGGGGATCTTCACCGACGATCCGGCCGTGATCGAGATGGGCGCCGCCGCCTTTCGCCCCCTGGCCCTGACCATGCCCTTCTGGGCCGTTCTCTTCGTCCAGGGGGGTGCCCTGCGGGGGACAGGCAATACCCAGTATCCCCTGCGGGTCAACACCACCGGCGTCTGGGCTTCAGTGGTGCTGGGAGCGCTGTTGTTACGTCTGATGGGTGGGGGGCTGGCGACTGTGTGGATGGCGTTCCTGCTGGTGGCGCCGATCACCTCTACCCTGCTCTTGCGCCGCTTTCGCCGGGCCATTACGCGGGAAAAATTGGTGGCAGCCTTCAGCTAAGCCGGGACAGTCGAAAAGCTGGCGGATCGCTGGTCAATTCTGCATGCGAGGATCCAGCACATCCCGCAGCCCGTCCCCCAACAGGTTGAAAGCCATCACCGTCACCAGGATGGCCAGGCCCGGTGCCACCGAGAACCAGGGCAGGCTGGTGAGATACTGGGTCCCATCATTGATCATCTGGCCCCAGGTGGGCGTGGGCGGCGCCACCCCCAGGCCGATGAAGCTCAGGCTGGCTTCAATGCGGATAGCGGACGCAGTCCAGAGGCTGGCCATCACCAGCAGCTCGCTCACGATGTTGGGCAGGATGTGTCGGGTGAGCATGCGAACATGGCCCACGCCGATGGAGCGCGCGGCGCTGACGAAGTCCTTTTCCCGCAGGGCCAGGGTGGGTCCGTGGGCCAGGCGGGCAAAGCGGGGCGAGATGACAATGCCGATGGCGATGATCATCTTGTCCAGCCCGCCCCCCAACACGGCCAGGACCAGCAGGCCGGTGATCAGGTCCGGAAATGCCAGTAGGGTATCCACCACCCGCATGAGGATGGCTTCCACCCATCCTCCCCGATATCCCGCGATCACCCCCATGGCCGTCCCCACCGAGGCACCCAGCAACACCGAAAGAATGCCCACCAACAACGAAATGCGGGTTCCGTAGATTAGGCGGGAGAGGATGTCCCGGCCATAGTTGTCCTGGCCCAGGGGATGGGCCGGGCTGGGCGGGGAGAGGCGTTCCCGCGCCGCCTGGGCGATGGGATCGGCGGGAGCCAACCAGGGAGCGGCCACCGCCACGAAGGCAATGAGGATCACCAACACCAGGCCCACCACGGCGACCCGATTGCGGGTGAAAGCCCGCCACATGCGCTGGCGCTGGGTCAAGGTCTGGGGAAGTTGGACGGCAAGATCGATGGTTTGGGCACCCTGCATGGAGTCACCAAGACACGGCTCAAGGAAAAGGTCAATCGTAGCGGACCCGTGGGTCCACCAGGCCATAAAGGAGGTCGACCACCAGATTAATGATCACGATCAAGAAGGCGTAGACCACCATCACCGACTGGAGGGTGGTGTAGTCCCGCTGTTTGACGGCATCCACCATCAGCTTCCCCAGCCCCGGGCGGGAGAAGACGATCTCGGTCATGACCGAGCTGCCAATCAGACTCACCGCGAAGATCCCCACGATGGAGACGATGGGGATCAGGGCTGAGCGCAGGGCATGCCGGAACATCACCACTCGTTCCGCCAGGCCCTTGGCCCGGGCCGTGCGCACGTAATCTTCCCCCAGGATGTTGAGCATGGCCGAGCGGGTCATGCGGGTGACGTACGCGGTCATGATCAGGCCCAGGGTCAACGCCGGCAGCACCAGCTGCCGGATGGCCACCACCAGGTTGCCCCGGGCGTCGTTCCACAGAATGGGGAACCACCCCAGGTGCAGGCCGAAGATCAACATGAGCAAGATGCCCAGGTAGAAGGCCGGGATGGAGAGGCCGGCCAGGGAAAAGACACGCCCGAAATAGTCCACGATGCCGTTGCGGCGTACCGCGGTGACGATCCCTAGCGGCACCCCGAAGACCACCCCCACCACAATGGAAGCCAGGGTCAGCTGCAGGGTATGGGGCAACACAAAGCCAATCTGCTCGGCCACCGGCTTCCCACTTTTCATGGAGTTCCCCAGATCGCCCCGCAGCAGGCCGGCCAGGAAGGTCACATATTGGACCGTCAGCGGCTTGTCCAGGCCCATGCGCGCCCGCAGGGCTTCCACCGCCTCTTTGGAGGCATAGTCACCCAGGGCCGCCTGGGCCGGGTCGCCGGGCAGGACCCGAACGATCACGAAGACCAGGGTCAGGACTGCCAGCAGGGTCGGGATGGACAACAGTAGGCGCCGTACCGTGTAAATCAGCATAGAGGTTTACCCGTGGTGAGTGTCGGACGATAGCCGCGCCCGCTTGACCGGGCCATGGGGCCGGGGTGGGGCGAACAGGTCGCTCCACCCCGGCGGACATGGGCTAACGCACGATCTGGGTCTGTTCGGTGATCTGCGGATTCAGGTTCAGCACCGCCTTGAGGGGATGGCCGTAGTCCACGGCCGTGCTGCGGGCGTAGACCTGGTTCTGGTACATGAGGGTGTGGGCCACCATGTCCTCCAGGATCTGGATCTGGGCCTGCTTCCACAGCTCGATCTGCTTGTCCGGATCGGTCTCGACCCGGGCCGCTTCGATCAGGTCGTCGATCTTGTCGTAGTGGGAGAAATTGGTGTCCGGCTTGGCGCCGGTGACCACGATGGAATCGGAATGGAAGAAGCGGGTCAGGTAGACGTCGGCGTTGGGCCGGAAGGCCACATAGACCACGATGGGATTCACATCCTCGCGGATCTTGCTGTGCATGGTGGAGTGATCCACGATGTCCACCTGGAGGTTGATGCCCACCGCGGCCAGCTGGGCCTGCATGCTCTCATAGATCTTGCGATAGGCCGGCATCTCCGAGGAGACCACGGAGAGGCTGAAGCCGTCGGCCAGGCCGGCCTGGGCCAGCAGCTCCCGAGCCCTCTCTGGCTCGTAGCTGTAGTCCAGCCCCAGCGCTTCCACCTCTTCCTTGGTCAGGCCGCCGGGCATGAACTGGGCTGGCACCGGCGAGTAGACGTTTTCCGCCACGCCCGGCCCGAAAAGGGCCAGGAACTCGTCCCGGTTCAGTGCGTAGGCGATGGCCTTGCGCACGTCGGGGTTGTCCAGGGGCGGCACGGTGGTGTTGAAGTGGATGGTGGCCACTTCACCCACGCCGAAGACGTCTACCTGCAGGTTGGGGTCGCCGTTGACGTCCTCGATCCACTGGGCCTCATCCAGGCCGGAGATCACGTCCAGCTCGCCGGCCTTCAGCCCCAGCTCCCGGCTGCTGATGTCAGGCATGTAGCGCACTTCCACCGCGCCCAGCTTGGGCTGGCCCCGGAAGTAGTCGGGATTGGCCACCAGCCGCACCCGGTCTTGGGGCGTGTAGCTGTCGAACATAAAGGGGCCGGTGCCCACCGGGTGGGTCTTGATGGCCTCGTCGCCCAGGGCTTCCACCGCCTTGCTGCAGACAATAAAACCGCCCGCATAGTCGGCCACCTTGGGCAGGAACAGCACCGGCGACAGGGGCTGATCCAGGGTGATGCGCACGGTGTAGTCGTCCACCTTTTCGATGGTCATGCCCGTGTATTCGCCGGCGTAGGCCGAGCGGTCCGGATTGGCCGACTTGGTGAGGGAGTAGACCACGTCATCCGCGGTCAGCTCATAGGCCTCGGTCGCGGGGCTGGGGTGGCACATGACCCCCTGACGCAGCTCGAAGGTCCAGACCTGCTTGCCGTCCACGATCTCGGGTTCGGGGATGGCCGTGGCCAGGTCCGGCTCCATCTCCGGCGCTTCGCCCGGCTTGTAGCGCACCAGGCCGTTAAAGACCATGCTGACCACCGTCCGGTCGTTGGTGGAGGAGGCGAAGTGGGGATCCAGGGTCCCCAAATCGGCGGCGTTGATGCCAAAGCGCAGCACAGGCGCTTCGGCCACTTCCACCGCCTCTTCTCCACCAGTGGCGGGGGCGGCCTGGCCTGTATCGGCAGCGGGCTGGACGGGCGCGGCACAGCCCGCCACGGCCAACAACATGAGTAGGGCAACTACGAAGAGCAGTTTCCGCATGAAGACGACTCCTTTCACTGGTTTGAAATGGCCGATGACCTGGGGTGCGTACGGAAGTGTGTACGTACCCGATGACCTGCGGTGTACCCCAGTCCAGATGGGGAACCTGGCCGGCGTTGGCAGGTGTCCAGAGATGGGCATGGATGGGCCGTGATGGACAGGCTGCCGTGGCCGGCCCGGCATCCCAGGGGTATAGGCCGCGTCAGGCGCCGGGAATGCCGTCGCCCTGGGATGATACAGCGATCGTACTGGTTTTGCCCGAAAATGGCTTTACCCGAACAAACGGAGGCGGGCGTAAAGCCTGGGGCCGGTAGAGGGAAAGGGACACAAAGCGCGAGCAAAGAGGCGACTTTGGACCGGCCCCAACGCTCGGGAGAACACACGCCCTGCCGGAGTTCCTAAAATACCGTAGGCGATTGGAATTGTCAACTTGCATTTCTTCATGGTCCATTGCCCTGGAGGGGCAGGCCCCGTGCCCGCCCGATTCCGCCAGGCTCGGAGAAAGATGCCGCAAATCGCCCAAGAAAATGTTGTGAAATCTGTTTTCTTGCCGTGGCGGCACCATTGGGAAGCAAATTGACTGGATTGGAAGCGGTGGCAGGTAAAATAATGGGGAGGTAAGCAGGGATATTCAACCCGGCCACAGGCCCAGGCCGGCCTTACTGACACCTACAGCCTGATGCTGGAGGAATCTGATGCCGATCTACGAATACACCTGTCTGGATTGCAGCCATACCTACAGCCACTTCTGGCCCTCCATCCGCGCCGCCGTGGGAAACCCGCTGCCCCCCTGCCCCCACTGTGGCAGCGAACAGACCGAACGGATCATCTCCCAGGTGGCCGTGCTGGGCGCGCTGGGCGGGCTGACGCCCAGTGAACAGGCGGCCCAACGGGCCCAGGAGGAACGCCTGGCGAAAATCACGCCCAAGGAGCAGATCGACCGGCTACGGGCCGGAAAGCAGCCCCGCCCCCCAGGGCCGTGATCCGGACACAGGACGCATTCATCCGCCCGGGGCGCCTCAATCGCCCGCCAACAGGCGACGCAGGGCGCCCACCAACAGCCGATGCTCGGTCTGGTGGATGCGGTTGGTCAGCGTCTCCAGGCTGTCGCTGGGGTAGATGGGCACTGCCTCCGACGCCACCACCGGTCCCCGGTCCACCTGTTCGTCGGGCACCAGGTGCACCATGACCCCGGTCTCCTTGATCTCACCCCGCTGGTAGGCCTCGAAGGCGTCGGCGATGGCCGTGGCCCCGGGAAACTGCCCGGGCAACGCCGGGTGCAGGTTGACCACCCGATAGGGAAAGTGGCGCAAGAAGGCGTCGCTGAGGATGTGCATCCAGCCGGCCAGCACGACCCAGTCTGGCCGGTACTCCTGGACGATACGGGCCAGGTCCGCGTCGTACTCCTGGCGGCTGCGCCCGGCATCTCGGTAGGGTTTCAGGGGGTGATAACGGGTGGGGATGCCCGCCTGGGCCGCCCGCTCCAGGCCATAGGCGTTCTTCCGGTTGGACACCACCACCGCAATCTCGGCGTCCAACATCCGGGCCCGGATGGCGTCGATGATGGCCTGCAGGTTGGAACCGTTGCCCGAAATCAATACAGCCAGTTTGCTCGTCATGGTCGAATAAAGGTTCGGTCGAATAAAGATCAAATAGGGCGCTGACCCACGCCGATGAACATCGGTATTATGCCCCAACCAGGTGGACAGGCGGATCCGTCGGCGAGCGGGGTACCAGGCGGCCGATAACTCGGGCTTCCGGCTCGACCTGTATCGCCTGTTCCGCCGCGGCCGCCGGGATGATGAGGACCAAGCCCATGCCCATGTTGAAGACCCGGTAGGCCTCCCGCACGTCCAGCCCGGCCCAGGCCACCAGCTCCTGGAACACCACGGGCACAGCCCAGGCACCCACGTCCACCTGGGCGCCCAGGTGATCCGGCAGCACCCGGGGAATGTTCTCCCAGAAACCGCCGCCAGTGATGTGGGCCATCCCCCAGATGGGCACGCCGGCCGCCTGCAGGGCGTCCACCGGGACCAGGTAGCTGCGGTGGGGCGCCAACAGGGCATCGGCCAGGGTGCGGCCGTCCGCCAGCTTCTCCTGCAGGTCCCGCTCTGCCACCAGCCGCCGGATCAGGGAGTAGCCGTTGGTGTGGGGACCGCTGCTGGGCAGCCCCAACAGCAGGTCGCCTGCCTGCATGCGCTCCGTTTTGGGCAGGAGTTCCCCCTGATCCACCAGGCCCACCACCGTTCCCACCAGGTCGAAGGCCCCTTCCACGTAGACGCCCGGCATTTCGGCCGTCTCCCCGCCCAGGAGTGCGCAGCCGGCTGCCCGACAGGCGGCCGCGATGCCTGTCACCACCGCGGCCACGGCCTCCGGCACCAGGCGGCTGGTGGCCACGTAGTCCAGGAAGAAAAGGGGCCGGGCGTTCTGGACCAGGATATCGTTGACGCAGTGGTTGACAATGTCGTGGCCGATGCTTTCCCAGCGGCCCAGTTGAGCAGCCAGCTTGACCTTGGTTCCCACGCCATCGGTGGAGGCCACCAGCACCGGTCGAGCCGGCAGGTGGGTCAGGGCGAATAGGCCGCCGAAGCTGCCCACATCGGCCAGGACGCCGGAGGTATACGTGGAGCGCACCGCGTCCTTCATCAAAGAGATCGCCCGGTTGGCGGCGTCGATATCCACACCCGCTTCTCGATAGCGCGCGCTGCCTGTCATGCCTGCACCTCCGCAGGGGTTTTCTTCTCCGATTGCAACGTCTCTGGCACCAGCAGGCCCAACACCAGGGCCGCGGCCAGGCCCACGCCGGCGATGACAAAGGTGGCGGGAGAAAGGCCCAACAGGTCGGCCACGCCGCCCACCACCAGGGGTGCACCGCTCTGGCCGGAATCCCCGATGAGACGCCAGATGCCCAGAAATTCGCCCATGGACTCCTTGGGCGCCAGGTCGGCTCCCAGGGTCAACATGGTACCAGAGCCCAGGCCATTGCCGAAGCCGATGAGCAGGGTGGCCATGAGCATGCTCCAGAAGCCGGTGGCGAAGGGGAGCAGGGCCATGCCCAATGCCTGGATGGAGAAACAGGGCACATAGGCGTACTTACGGCCAAAGCGATCCATGATGTAGCCCGCGGGGTAGAACATGGACATGTCCACAAAGGCGGAGAGGGTCACGATCCAGCCGATGGCCTGCACGTCCAGTCCCAGGGCATCGGAGGCAAACAGGGGTACGATGGTCTGGCGCCCGGCCCGGATCATCTGGGCCAGGAGCTGCCCCGTGCCCGCGGTAGCCAGGATATAGCCGTGGCTGCGCAGAAGGTGGAGCAGGTGCCGGGTATGCCCTCCCAGCCCGCCCCGGGATTCCACCCGGACGGCGTCGTTGTCTTCAGCCGAGAGGGCCGAGATGGCCAGCGCCGCCACGGCCACGGCCGCATAGAGCACAAAAGGCGCCCGCAGGCCATGGACCGTGGCCAGGGCGCCGCCCACCGCCGGTCCCACGAAGCTGCCGATGCGGTTGATGCCGCCGAAGATGGAGTTGGCCCGCCCCCGCCGCTGGAGGGGCGTAGCGCTGGTGATGTAGGCGTGACGGGAGATGTTCCACATGGCCATGCCTACCCCGGCGGCAAAGCTGTACAACACCAGCTCCACCACGGACCGGGCCCAGCTCATGGCCAGCATGGAGACGGCCAGCACGGCGATCCCCACCAGCATGGACCACTTCTGGCCCATCTTGCCCAGGAGGATCCCGGCGGGCACGTCCCCCACCAGGTTCCCCAGCCCACGGCTGGCCAGGACCAATCCCACCAACCCGTAGGAGATCTGGAAGGAGCGGGCGTAAAGGGGAAGCACAGGCACCAGCATGCCCGTGCCAAAGGCCAGGATCAGCGTCGGCACATAGACCGGCAGGAGGAGGGAATTCCGCAAAGTCGTTGCTCCGTCAAGTTCATATCAGGATCAGGGATTGGCGGTATCAGGTTTCACTGGAGCCAGTCTACCTGCAACACATGCAAAGCCAAAATCGCATACTCCATGCGATCCACGCCATCCTGGGCCAGATGCGCCCGGCATTCGGCCAGGATGGCCGCGGACCAGGGGCGCAGGCTGTCGGTGGGCAGCCGCTCCAGGATCTGGGCCAGCTGGCGGGTGCCAGCCGCCAGGTTGTTCCGGGCCAGCAGGTCCGCGCATGCATCCAGCGCCGCGGGGAGGCCAGCATTCACCCGCTTCTCCGCCTTGCGCTTCAGGGAGGCCACCGCCTGGGCCATGGCCGTGCCCGCGTCGCCGCGCACCTGCCGCACCAGCTGGATGAAGTTGTGCTCCTCCCCCACGATCCGCCCCAGGCTCAGGGCCAGCTCCAGGCGGGCACCCTCGTTGGCCATGGTGTCCAGAATCTGTAGCAGCGGGCCGGTGGCCTCCACCACCCGGAGGTTTCCCAGGGCCGAGGCATAGGCCATCTGCAACCCTTTGTCCTCCTCATGGAGCAGGCGCTCCAACAGCAGGGGCGCGATCTCCCGGTCGCCCAGCGCGCCCAGGGCCCGGGCGCTGTGGGCCCGCACCGAGCGGTAGTCGGAATCCAGCGCCCGGCGCAAGGCCGGGATGGCAGCCGGATCGCCGATGCGCCCCAGGGCCCAGGCCGCCACCACCGTCAGGGCCAGCTCCGTCCCCTCCAGGATCTGGATCAGCGCGGCGGTCAGGCGGGGGTCCGGCATCATGCGGGCGATGGAGATGATGGCCTCGAAGCGCACGTTGAAGCGGGGATCGGCCAGGGCCTCCAGCAGCTCCTCCACCGTGAGGGGGCTCTTGGCCTGCCCCAGGCGCTCGGTCATCAGCACTGTGGCGTGCTCGTCCTTGGCCAGGTGATAGCGGATCATGGAGCTCATGGCCAGGAAGGGATTGCCCCGCAGGAAGATGCCCGCAAACTCGCCCATCCCCACGCCCGCTTCCTCGTGGACGCTGCGCAGCAGTAGGAAGCTGACCATGGGCAACACCACGCCGGCCAGGAAGAGGGGCAGGAAGGGATCCACTGGCAGGAAGAAGAACTGGCCACTCAGCCCCTGGGTATAGTCCAGGATGCGCCCACCCATGAGCTGGCTCACGCCGCCTACAATGCCGATCCAGGCGTAGTAGAGGGCCATGTAGTCGGTGCGCTTGTCCGGCGGGACGATGCGGACGTAGAGCAGGCGGCCGGAGCCGATGCCCCAGCCCATGTCCGCGATGCCCTGCAACAGGGCAACGCCCAGGGCCACGTAGAGGCTCCAATCGCTGTGGCGGGGCATCAACATCCAGCAGATGGGCAGCAGCGCGCGCAGGCCGAGCCCGTAGAGGGTCACCGGGATGCTGCCGTAGCGGTCCGCGGCCCAGCCCCACAGGTAGCTGGACACCAGGCTGCCCAACAGGGTCCCCGTCTGCAGCCACACCACCTTGCTGGCATCCAGGCCTACCTGCTCCTGCATGAAGAGGGGCAGGAAGGAGCCCAGGGGCACCGTGACCAGGGTGAGCAGCCCCACACTGGCCAGGTAGGCCAGGAAGTCCCGATCCCGGATGGCCGTGCCCAGGTCCCGGCCTGTCCCCTCCCCGCCCCGGTCCGCGCCGGGTGCGCCGCCGGGGATCAGGGCGGCAAAGGCCACCGAGATCAGGCCGAAGACCACACCGGTGCCGATCAGGATCATGAAGCCGGTGAGCCCCTGGGTACGGGCCAGGACGAAGCCGGCCACGGTGACGGCGACAAAGCCGGTCAGGGTGGTGAAGATGTTGTTGGTGGCGGTGTACTTGCCCCGCACGTTGTTGGGCACATACTCCTGCACCCAAGGGAAACTGGCGGTCACCCCCACCGCGCGCAGCATGGCGAAGAGGGCCACAATGACCGCCACGTAGAGCAGGGCCGCCTGGGAGCCGTACCGGGAGAGCACCCACGGCGTGAACAGAAGGCCGGCGGCCGCCACATTGCGCACGCCAAAGAAGGTCAGGTAGGTTCGCTTGTAGCCGAAACGGGCCACCGCCGGCGCCACAAAGAGGGCCACCAGCCCAAAGAAGGGCAAAAGGGAGAGCAGGAAGCCCATCTGGGTCTTGCTCAGCCCCAGCGCGTCCAAAAAGAGGACGAAGACGGAACCAAAGAAGGTGAACTGGACGAAGACGGTGTTCATGGCGTTGGAGATGATGCTCCAACGCAGCCCGCGCAGCTTTTCGACGGTGGTGTGTTCTGTACTCATGGGTCCATACCATCCAGCCGGCCCAGGGGGGTCGGAACGCAATCAGGACGGGGTGAGGGACAGGGGCAACAGGTGCAGGGCGAGGAGCAGATATTCCTGCCGGCTCTCCCCAAATTCCGCCAAACGGCGGGCACATTCGGCCAAGATCTGGCCGCCAGCATCTTCAAACCAGGTGGGCGGCAGCCGGTGGAGCAGCGCCGCCAGATGCTGAACGCCCTCCTGCAACTGGCCCCGGGCAAAGGCGCCTTCCACCGCTTCCAGGGCGGCCAGCTCCTCCTCCTGGCCGGTCCGCAGCCGCTGCAGGCGCCGGCGGAAGGCCGCCAGGGCCTGGGCTGCGGTGGTGCCCGGGTCCTCCCGCATCTGGCGCACCAGCTGCACAAAGGCATGTTCATCGCCGGTGATGCGGGCCACGCTCAGGGCCAGCTCCAGGCGCGCGCCTTCGTTCTGGGTGGCGTACATCAGCTTCAGGATGGGCTCCAGGGCCTCCCGGGCCCGGATGTTGCCCAGGGCCGAGGCGTAGGCCATCTGTAGGCCCTTGTCCTGCTCCACCGGCAGCCGGGCCAGCAGGATGGGGACCGCGCTGGTATCGTGGAGCGCGCCCAAAGCCCGGGCTGCATGGGCCCGGATGGAGTGGTACGGGGAATCCAGGGCAGCGTGGAGGGGCTCGATGGCCCGGGGATCCCCCATGCGCCCCAGGGCCCAGGCGGCCACGCCCCCCAGGGCCAGCTCGGTGCCGTTGAGGACGTCGATCAGGGCCTGGATCAAGCGGTCGTCCGGGGGCATACGTGCGATGGAGATGATGGCCTCGAAGCGCACGTTGAAACGGGGATCCCGCAGGGCGGTCAATAGCTCGTCCACCGCCAGGGGGCTCTTGGCCTGCCCCAGCCGCTCGGTCACGGAGATGGCAGCCCGCTCGTCCCGGGCTGCGTAATAACGGACCAGGGCATTCACCGCCAGGAAGGGATTGCCCCGGAAGAACATGCCGGCAAACTGGCCCACGCCGTAGACGTTGTCGGCCCGCATCCCCAGCAGCAGCCAGAGGCACCCCAGCAGCAGGATGAAGGCCAGGGCAAAGAGGGGCGTGTAAGGATCCAGGGTGAAGCCGGCAATCTGGCCCCGCAGGTTGGCCGACAGGCTCAACAGCCAGCCGCCGGCCAGCTGACTCAGCCCCCCTACAACCCCCACCCAGGCGTAGTGGACGGCCATGTAGGCCATCTTCTTGTCGGGCGGTACCACGCTGACGAAGAGCAGCCGCCCTGCGCCGATGGCCCAGCCGATATCCGAGATACCCACCACCACGGCGATGCCCAGGGCCACGGGCAGGCTCAGGGGACTGTGGCGGGGCATCAGGAACCAGGCCACGGGCAGGAGCAGCTTCAACGCCAGGCCGGAGATCATCACCGGCTTGCTACCGTAGCGGTCCGCGGCCCAGCCCCAGGCCAGGCTGAACACCAGGGTGCCGATCAGGGTCCCCGACTGGATCAGGACAATGTGGCTGGCCGCCAGGCCCACCTGCTCCTGCATGAAGAGGGGCAGGAAGGAGCCCATGGGCACCGTGCCCAGGGTGATCAGGGCCGCTCCCAGGAGGTAACGCAGGAAATTGGCGTCCCGCAGGGTAGCCAACATGTCCCGCATCAGGGACTCTTGCCGGCCCGGGCTGCGGTCGGGCGCACCGCCGGGGATGAAGGTGGCTGCCCAGGCGGAGAGGAGGCCGAAGAACACCCCCGCGGCCATGAGCACCATGTAGCCGGTCAGGCCAGAGAAGTAGCCCAGGGTGAAGCCGGCCACACCCACGGCCAGGAGCCCCGTCAGGGTGGTGTAAATGCTGTTGGTGGCCGAATACTTGCCCCGCACCGAGTTGGGGATGTACTCCTGGATCCAGGGATAGACGCCGGTTTCCGCCACGGCTCGGGCCAGGGCAAAGCCGGCCACAATCAGGGTGACGTACAGGACCATGGCTTCCTGGCCGAAGCGGGACAGCACCCAGGGTGTCAGCAGCAGGCCGGCGGTGATGCACTTGCGCAGGGTGAAGAAGGTGATGTAAGTCCGCTTGTAGCCGAAGCGGGCCACCGCCGGTGCAATGAAGAGGGCCACCAACCCGGAAAAGGGCAACAAGGAAAGCAGGAAGCCGATCTGGGCCTTCCCCATGCCCAGGTCGCTGAGGAAAAGGACAAAGACCGAGCCGAAGAAGGTGAACTGGGCAAAGATGGTATTGGCGGCGTTGGAGAAGATGCTCCAGGGGAGGCCGCGCAACTTTTCCACCGTGGTCGGTTCTTGGGAGGAGGCTGCCTGCGAGTCGGAAAGGGCCATTGAAAGAGACAAGGATACGGGCATCCAACCCCGTGGTGGGCCATCCTACTGCCTGGCCACACGTCGATGGTTGATGGGTCGGCGGCCACCAAGTGGGGATCCTCCCGGAATGCATCTGAAGCCCCAGGCGCTCTTTACCGTTGAAATGGCTGCCGACAGAAGTCGTTGGTTCGGGTCCAAGTCTAACACGCCGGGGATCTGGGGTCAAAAGCCTGGCCCCCTGGGGGCTTAACCCCGCTTAACTGCAGGCTTAACCGCCCTTTGCGCCGGTTTACGCCCGCGCCAAACAGGGCCATCCACCAGATCGGGCCAACAGGGCCGCCCCTCCCATGCTACAATAGCCTCTGGCTGGCGCCGTGACCGGCTTCACGGCCATCAAGGGGCGTAAATTCGTCCTAAGTAATCAGCGGAAAGTTATTGGAAAAGGGATGAAATCCCACGTTGGATCAGGAAGCTGAGATGGCAAGCTAAAAAGCAT
>FWPU01007682.1_pt1 | contig 19507 bp, 10 predicted proteins | sample 2228361 | NCBI WGS metagenome assembly FWPU01 (sample SAMEA103939777, study PRJEB20133) | metagenome
TATTCAGGATAATTGAATCCAGTTTGTATTGGTAGAGATAATTTTGTAATATGGTGGTGATAAAAATTCTGCTGCTGGTATCCGGACTGTTACCAGGAGGATATTTATAATATAGGTCTATGGCAATACACCTGTTTTTATTAGGATGTGGAAATAGTTGAAATAAAATTTCAAAATTTATAAAATATTTACTAATTTACACTATAGATTATTTTTATCAAAAATATACAGGAATATGTCATGGGCAATTTTTTGAGTATCATAATCGTTTTAGTATTAACTTTACTTAACGTAAAAGCCTTTGATAGCAAACTATCTCTAATTCCTTTGCCCCAAAAAATTCATATTAATCATGGAGAATTTAGCCTTAGCAATAAAACTGCATTGATATGTAACGAAAAAGATTTAAGTAATTATTTTTCACAAAAGATTAAAGAATTTTCGGGTATTACATTAAATGAACGCAAAAGTTCTAATAACAAAATTGTTATAAAGATCGACAATCAATTTCCTCATAAAAATAAAGAAGCTTATAAACTTGTAATCACAAAAGATTCAATCATACTAACTGCTTCGACTAATGAAGGATTATTCAGAGGAATGCAAACAATTTTTCAGCTAATTCCACCAGATATAAAAATGAATCGAAACTCTTCTAATATTAATATACAGTGTTGTAAAATTGAAGATGAACCAAGATTTTACTGGAGAGGTCTGAATTTAGATTGTAGTCGTCATTTCATGTCAAAAGATTTTATAAAGAGATATATTGATATACTTGCTTATTATAAATTCAATACGTTACATTGGCATCTTACAGATGATCAGGGTTGGAGAATTGAAATAAAAAAATATCCAAAACTTACACAAATAGGTGCATGGAGAAAAGAAGCAGATGGCTCGATTTATGGTGGTTATTATACTCAGAAAGATATTAAAGAAATAGTAGAATATGCAAAAAGCCGATTTATTCAGATTGTACCAGAAATTGAAATGCCGGGACACTGTCTTGCATCTTTAGCCTCTTATCCAGAAAATTCTTGCACAGGTGGTCCTTTCGAAGTAACAAACTTATGGGGCGTTATGAAAGATGTATATTGCGCAGGCAGAGATTCTACTTTTTATTTTTTACAGGATATTCTTTACGAAGTTATTCAATTATTCCCAGGTGAATATATTCATATTGGAGGAGATGAAGTACTAAAAGATAGATGGCAAGACTGCCCAAAATGTCAGGAAAGAATTAAAAAAGAAGGTCTTAATGATGAACACGAACTTCAAAGTTATTTTGTTCAAAGAATCGTAAATTATCTTGCATCAAAAAATAAAAAAGCCATTGGCTGGGATGAAATTTTAGAAGGAGGATTGGCAGAAGGAGCAATAGTTCAATCTTGGCGAGGTTACAAAGGTGCTATTGAAGCAACTGAACAACACCATTTTACAATATGTTCCCCCACTTCATTTACTTATTTGAATTATGATCCTGATAACCTTGACCTCCATACAGCATACTCTTTCGAACCAATCCCTGAAGATATAAAAGAAAGTGAAAAAAAATATATTCTGGGAGGCGAAGCTAATTTATGGACTGAATATGCACCTCAAGAAACTGTGGATAGCAAACTTTTCCCCAGAATCCTGGCTTTAGCAGAAGTCTTCTGGACATATCCACAAAATAAGGATTATAAAAATTTTTATAACAGACTACAAAAAACATATTCAGATTTAAATGCATTGGGTATAAAATACGGAAGAGAATCTAAAATAATTACTTATAAAATTGATTATAACGAAACGAAAAATTGTTTTATACTAACTTTGCAGCCACATCAAAGTAATCTTATTATCAGATATACTACTGATGGAAAACCTCTGAGCTCAGAATCATTAATTTATGATAACCCTATAGTAGTTAATCAAACTACTAAAGTAAGTGTAGGTGGTTTTTTAGGTGAAAACTTGATTAACAGAAAAATTGATTTTTCTTTTGTGTTTCACAAAGCTCTTAAAGGACATTTAAATTATGTTTACAATTTTGACTCACGTTATAAAGCAAATGAGAATAATACTCTTATTGATGGGATTATTGGTACAAATGACTTTCATGATGGTTTATGGCAGGGATTTGAGGGGACAGATTTTGATGTCACAATTGATCTTGGAATGGAAAAAGAAATTTCTCGTGTTACACCCAGATTTTTCTTAAATGTAAATTCGTGGATTTTCCTCCCAAGGAAAGTAGAAATATCACTTTCAAAGGATGGAAAGAATTTTGAAATCAGTAAAACAATCATCAATGAGATACCACTAAAAACCTCAGAAATTTTAATAAAAGAATTCCCAGCAGAATTTGATAAAGAAAAGGCAAGATATATAAAAGTATATGCAGAAAATATAAAACAATGTCCCAACTGGCATCCGGGTGCAGGTGATAAAACCTGGTTATTCATAGACGAAATAATTGTTGAATAAATAAATCATGTAGACTGACTATGAAAAAGAAAAATAACAAAAAAAAGTTGCATGTAGGTGCAATTCAAATTGAGGAAGTAATAAAAGAATATTATCCTGAAACTGATCCACTTGTAATAGCTACTTTAGAAAAGTGGCAAAAATTAAAATTTGGTCTGTTAATACATTGGGCTCCTTCGAGTCAATGGGGTATAGTTGAATCATGGTCATTATGTTCTGAAGACGAAGAATGGTGCAAAAGAAAAATAGATGATTACTGCGAATATAAAAGACATTATGAAAATCTTATTACTACTTTCAATCCAGAAAAGTTTAATCCTGAAAAATGGGCAGAAGCAGCTCATTACGCTGGTATGAAATATTTTATTTTTACAACCAAGCATCACGATGGATTTTGTATGTTCGATACTAAATTTACAGATTACAAAATAACAAGTATAAAATGTCCCTTTCATATAAATCCCAATACTAATATTACAAAGGTTCTTTTTGATGAATTTAGAAAAAGAAATTTTATGATTGGTATCTATTTCTCCAAACCAGATTGGCATTCAGATTATTACTGGTGGAGAAAATTTGCAACACCAGATAGAAACGTTAATTATGATATACAAAAATATCCTGAAAGATGGCAAAAGTTTGTTGAATTCACACATAATCAAATTGAAGAATTAATGACTGATTATGGTAAAATTGAGATCCTCTGGCTTGATGGTTGTTGGGTTAGAAAATATACTGATGAAGAAATAAACGAAGAAAGAAAAAGAGTTAATTTTAACATCTATAGAATTCAAAACCAGGATATTAAAATTGACGAATTAGTTAAAAAAGCAAGAATTAAACAACCTGGATTAATTGTAGTAGACAGAGCTGTTCCAGGTAAATATCAAAATTATTTAACTCCTGAAAATCAAATACCTGATAAATTTCTCCCCTACCCCTGGGAAACATGCATGCCCATAACACCAAGCTGGTCATATGAACCAGGTTTACAATACAAATCCACAAGATGTTTAATCCATAATCTTATAAAAATAGTTGCAAGAGGTGGAAATTACCTTTTGAATATCGGGCCAAAACCAGATGGTGAATTCGAAGAAGAAGCTTACATTCGTTTAAGAGAAATAGGAGATTGGATGAAAATTAATAGCGAAGCCATTTTTAATACTTCACCATTATATCCATACGAAGAAAAAAAATTTTTCTTTACCAGATTAAATGAAAAAATTAATTACGCTTTTTATTTAATAGATGAAAACGAAAAAATATTGCCAGAACAACTACAATTAGAAAACTACAAACCAAACAACATTCACTCAATTTCTGTACTTGGCTCAAAAATCAAATTAAGCTGGATTGAACGTAACAATCGAATAATAATTTATCTCCCCGAAGAAATTAGAAATGTAAACGAAATAAATTATGCACTAACATTTAAGATTACAAAAAGTTAATTGACTATGAAAAAATTAAAATTATTTTTTTTCACTATAATACTTTCTATAAAAACATTCTCACAGGAATTTGATTCCACATCAAAAAATTTTGTTTTAATTCTTCCTTCAGATACAGAAGAAGAAAAAATTAAAAAAGCTGCTAATGTTATTCCTTCAAAACGACAATATGAATGGCAAAAACTTGAATTTATTGGCTTCGTGCATTTTGGTGTTAATACTTTTATGGATGTAGAATGGGGATTAAAGGAGGCAGATTTATCAAAATTCAATCCAGAAAAACTTGATTGCAATCAATGGGTTAAAGTATTTAAAGATGCTGGTATGAAAATGATTATATTAACTGCCAAACACCACGATGGATTCTGTTTATGGCCCTCTAAATATACAGATTACAACATCTCTAATACACCTTATAAAAATGGTAAAGGTGATATCGTAAAAGAACTTTCAGAAGCATGTAGAAAAGAAGGACTTAAATTTGGTATTTATTTGTCACCATGGGATATACACGAAAAAACCTATGGAACACCTGAGTATAATCAATTTTTTATGAACCAATTAGGAGAATTACTGACAAACTATGGAGAAATATCGGAAGTATGGTTTGATGGAGCATGTGGCGAGGGTCCTTATGGTAGAAAACAAATATACGATTGGGATGCTTATTATAAATTAATTCGAGAATTGCAACCAAACGCAGTTATTGCAATCATGGGACCAGATATAAGATGGGTAGGTACTGAATCCGGTTACGGCAGGTTTACTGAATGGAGTGTATTACCTGCTTCATTAATGAACCAGGATTTAATTGCTCAAAATTCACAACAACAAGTTTTAGATGGGGCTTTCATCCCTAAAGATTTAACCGATGAAGATTTAGGTAGCCGAGAAAAAATTTTAAAATCCTCTGCTTTAATATGGTACCCTGCAGAAGCTGATGTATCAATTAGACCCCAATGGTTTTATCATAAAGAGGATGACGAGTTTGTAAAATCTCCCTATCAATTATTCGATATCTATTTTAACTCAGTCGGTTTGAATAATGTATTATTATTAAATGTGCCACCTGATAAAAATGGTTTAATTCATGAAAATGATATAAAAAGTCTTCAGGGATTAAAATTCCTAATAGATAATACATTTAAAAACAATCTGATAAACAAAGCAAAAGTCAGAACTTCTAATGAAAATAAAAACCACAAAGCAAAATATATTTTAGATAATAATTATGATACTTACTGGACAACTGAAGATACAATTACATCAGCATGGATTGAAATTATTCTCCCCAAACAAAAAAATTTCAATTGCATCATGATTCAAGAAAATATTCTCGCTGGTCAGAGAGTAGAAAAATTTTTAATTGAATACTGGGATGGTGATAAATGGCAATATTTAACTAAAGGTACAACAATTGGTTATAAAAGGCTATTAAGATTCCCTGAAGTTAAATCTAATAGAATAAAATTAACTATTGAAAAATCACGTACAAATCCTACAATCTCAACATTTGGTTTATACTTAACTCCACCTGAGATAATATTCCAAAATAACAAAAAAATATTTAAAGACTCTTTAACAGTAACAATCACAACCGATCATAAAAATGCATCAATATATTATACTACAGACAATAGGATTCCTAATAAATTCTCCACTCGATATAAAAACTATATTAAAATTGACACAACCACTACAATAACTGCTGTTGCTTTTACATCCAATAAACAAAGTCTTCCTGTACAATACACATTCTATAAAGCAAAATATGAAGTTAATTATAACTCATATTTTAATTACAAATATGATGGAGGCGGCAAATATGCATTGGTAGATGGATTATATGGATCGAAATATTTTAACGACGGTAAATGGCAGGGTTTTCATGGTAACGACCTGGACATTACAATAGATTTAGGTAATACAAAAAGAATTAATAAAATCTCAGCAAATTTTCTTCAAAATTATGAATCATATATTTTCCCCCCGGTAGAAATAATTTATTCCATATCTACTGATGGTTTAAGATTTAATGAAATTTTTAAACATAAAGAAGAATCTTTTAACACAACAAATAAGGCAAATATAAAAAAATTTGATGCCATTCTTAATAATATAGAATGCCGTTATATTAGAGTCTTTGCAAAAAACATTGGTATTTGTCCTAATTGGCATAAAGGCAAAGGCGATAAAGCCTGGATTTTTATTGATGAGGTCACCATAGAATAAGAAAAGATTAAATAAATACTGCTATGTTGTTACTAACTACATAAAAATTATCATAATTAAATTACTTTTAACTCTTTATACATTCATTTCAAAAAACATCAAACAGTATTCGAATATTCAGAAAATATTAATAAAATATTTTTCAATTAAAAAGCCAATAGGTGAGTATAAATTTATAAGAATTACAATATTATTCATAATAATTATAAATTATTTTCAAAAACAACGCATTGGTAAGATAAAATTAATAGAATAATAGAAAAAAATTTCTAATTGAAACTGAAATTCTGTTTGTTGAAATTATATGGAATATTAAAAAAATATTTAATTAATTCCGTATTCCATATACAAAAATCACAATAAAACAAATTAGTGGTACACTATATGAAATATTGATACTTCCTGAAATATCAGAAACCAAACCCTGTATTGCTGTTAAAACCGCACCTCCAAGAATTGCCATAATTAAACCTGAACTCCCAATTTTCGTATCCTCATTTAATCCTTTTATAGCTAATCCAAAAATTGTAGGAAACATAAGTGACATAAAAGCAGAAATACTAACAAGAAAATACACCCCAATAATACCACCTAATAAGATTACAATAGATGTAGAAATAAATGCTAGTAAAGATAACATTAACAATAATTTTCTTGGATGAAGATATTTCATTAAACCAGTACACAGAAATCGAAATACAGCAAACAATATTAATGATGCCAAATAGTATGTAGCTGCATGCTCTTCATTTACATTTAATTCTTTCATTGTATAGCGTATTGTAAAAGACCAAACACCAATTTGTGCACCTACATAAAAGAATTGTGCGATAACACCATAAACATAATTCGTATTTTTAATTAGTCTCTTAAAAGTTGGGATTAAATTGAGCTTGGAAGAATCTTCATGTCCTCCTGGCATTTTTATTACAGCTATAAAAATCCATATTATAGTCAGAATAACAGCAACACCGACATAAGGACCCATAACAGCATTTAATTCCTGAGACTGTATTTTTTTCAACTGTACGAAGGACATCATTTTTCTTTCAAAAGCAGAAGCATTATTTAATTCACTTAGAATAAATAATTGACTTAAAAGAATTCCTGAAATCGAACCAATAGGATTAAAAGATTGAGCTAAATTCAAACGTCTTGTTCCAGTTTCTGGGGAACCCATAGCAATAATGTATGGATTTGCAGATGTTTCGAGTATTGATAAACCACTGGCAAGAATATACAATGCAAAAAGGAAATGAAAATAATTCATTGTTTTACTTGCCGGATAAAATAAAAATGCACCAATTATATATAAGCCAAGACCAAGTAGAACGCCGTATTTATAACTATATTTTTTTATGAAAATTGAAGCAGGTAGAGCTAAACAAAAATATGCTCCATAAAAAGCAATTTGAATCCAAGAAGTTTGAAAATCAGAAAGACTCATAATTCTTTTAAAAGCTGCAAGCAATGTATCTGTCATATTATTTGCCAGTCCCCACCAAGCAAAGCAGCTTGTGACTAAAATAAAGGGAATTAAATTTTTTCTGGGTATTAATTTTTGATTATCTATCATTTTTTAAATCCCAGTTGTTTTATTTATAAAGAGGGCCAAAATTTTTACAAGCTCTATAATCTGCTCCTTCTAAATCTTGGGTTCCAAATGCATTCCATGCATTCGGTCTGAATATTCTTTCTTTTGAAACATTATGCATACATACAGGAATTCTCAGCATTGAAGCCAGAGTAATTAATTTATCACCAATATGCCCATACGATATAGCTGCATGATTTGCTCCCCAATTTAACATAACACTATAAACATCTTTAAAAGCTCCTTCCCCTGTAAGAATTGGTACAAACCACGTAGTTGGCCATGTAGGATTTGTTCTTTCTTGCAATACTGAATCAATTTCTACTGGTAAATCTATAGTAAATCCTTCAGCTAATTGTAAAACTGGTCCCAAACCTTTAATTAAATTAATCCTGTACATTGTTACAGGCATACCCCCTTCGGTCAAAAATTGAGATGAAAATCCTCCACCTCTAAAATATTCTTTAATTGCAGGACACCATTTGTTTGCCTTCAAACATTCATCTTTTTCCTGTTCACTTATTTCCCAGAAAGGTTTTATTGCTGGTTTACCATCAATTTTTTGTTTGCCCGTTCCATCCAGTGCTGCCGAACCAGAATTTATAAGATGAATAATTCCCCCTTTTGCCATACCTTCAAGTTTTTTACCAGTAACTCTTTTTACCGCATCAAAACTCCAAAAAGATCTTACATCAGCAAATATTTGTGCAGTATTAGTTAATAAATGACCAAAAAGCATTGCAACACCATTTAAGCTATCGTTCTCAGTGGCAACAATAAATGGTTGACGAATTCCATTCCAATCAAAAGATGAGTTTAACATAGCTTCTAAAAAATCTCCATTAGGCATAAAATCTGTCCATTGTCTTTGTCCCTGAAATCCAGCAATAATAGCATTATGACCAAGAGACTCTTCAACAAATCCTAATTTTTCTAATTTTTTATTACCAATCATTAAATCACGTAAAATTAATGTCATTTTAACAACAGTCTCCCATTCATATTTTTTTCTTTCGGGAGTTGATATAATTGTATTATAATCTTTCCCTTCTACACAGTATTTCTGAACCCATTCTATAGCTAATTTATATTCTTCTTCATCATAAATTTTGTAATCTATTCTTCTAATAATTTCACTCATATCTACAAATTCATTTCTCATACCTAAATAATTGTAGAAGAAATGAGTATCAACAATCGAACCTGCAATTCCCATCGATACAGAACCAACAGATAAATATGATTTCCCTCTCATTTCAGCAACTGCGAGACCAGCTTTAGTAAACAATAATATTTTTTGCTTTACATCCTCAGGAATTGATTCATCATCTTTATCTTGAATATCTATTCCATAAATTCCAAAAGCCGGCAGCCCAAGTTGATTATATCCGGCAAGTGCTGCAGCAAGATAAACTGCTCCAGGACGCTCTGTGCCATTAAATCCCCATACAGCTTTCGGAATTAATGGTTCAGAATCCATAACTTCAGTTCCATAACACCAGCATGGAGTTACAGTTATTGATACGCCAACATTTTCCCTCTTAAATAATTCTGCACATTCAGCTGCTTCTGCAACTCCACCAATGCAAAAATCTGGTATGACACATTCCACCTTCATCCCATTTGGATGTCTTAAAGTTTCCTCAATTAACTTAGCAGTGTTTTTGGCCATTTGCATTGTTTGATTTTCAAGTGATTCTCTTACTCCACCTCTTCTACCATCAATTACGGGTCTAATGCCCACTTTAGGAGGAATTCCTTTGAAGCGATATATAAACTTTTCATTAATCATAACTCCCTCTTAATTTTCTATAGTACATATTTAATTGTTTTTTAATCACCAATGAATGATCTTTAATTTACTCACAATAAATAAATTATCTTTCTTAAGTAAATTAAATCACATTGAATCTTTCTTGCATATTTTAAAATGATCATGCCATAAAACTACTATAAATATCTTACCTAAATTCTTACTATTTTCTAAAAATAAAAATCACATTTACTTAGAAAAACATTTTTGTAAGTTGAGATTATTTACTACTAATTTTAATTTAATCTTTAAACTAAATTATATCATTAATAAAATCAGATATACTATAATGCAATAGAATTTATGATTCATTCCTGATAAACTCAACCAATTTTCTTAATTCAATTGAATATTGATGAAATTCACTAACTGTCATCTCTTTCAAAAATAACATGCCATGCGCTGCACGTATTCGGGGTATTGGATGATTTAAGAAAAATTCTTTACCCAAATATTTTCTTATCGTTTGATATTGCTCAACATGTATACGCTGAACAAGTCGGCAAAATGGTCCATCATATTCCCAGCTTGGGAAACTAGCATCTTTTTGGGAACCATAACAATTCATAAAAACATTTTCAAGAATTGCCATAGAATTTAAGCTAACCGGTACATAAATATTTGCTTCTGCAGGATGGAATCGATACCAAACATTTCGATAACCCCAAATTTTAACGTTCGATATATCTTCTTCTTTATCATATAGTTTAAGAGCCTCGCTAATTGCCTGAAGAACTTTATAATGAGTATCTGGACCGCTACCTTCCGGATCAAATGCTAGTGTTATTATTGTAGGTTTAATCTTCTTCAATAATTTATAAATAGGAACGACATCTCTATATAGTTCAGGATTTTCTGTAAAAATATTTCCTTGATAGAAACCTAATCTTAAATGAGAAATATCTTTAGTACTGAACCCATAATAGGCCCATGTCAATTCTTCTTCCCATTCTCTAACCATTCCTTTTAACTTTTGTACATATGATATATCCTTTTTGCCAGGATATTGTGTTTTAAAGTAATTGATCAATTCATTTATCCTATCAATAATATATTTCTCACTATCCTCTTCATAAATTTCAATAATATTTCTTAATAACCTTCTTGATATTGCTTCAGTTCTTTTAGCAGGATTATTTTCTGCTATGCCATCCAGAAACAGGCTAATATCGTTGTTTTTTGCTAATACATTATCAGAGTCAAAATATCCTTCATTTAATTTTTGATCAAAAATTCCAGATAACAAATGTTCTTTCAGTTGTTCTAAAATCTTTAGCATATAAATATTTGTAACAGCAGTAAAACCACTAGTTAAAATTGCAAAGTGGTGTTTATTCAAAGGTGTTCTTACAAGATGGGTTATAAAAGCAAGATATCCAAGCATAATATCATCGTGATGCGGGGCAGTATGTAAAATAACCTGATTTACAGGGGTATTCATTCCTTTATTAATTCTTTCAATAATACTATTATGAATTTTTTCATTTATTTCTTTAACTGTTTTAGCAGATTTTTTTAATACAAGTGAAGCCAATTTATTATACTCATAATCACTTTTGGAGAGTGAAAGAATTGGTTTATTAATTTGATATGATAAATCAAGAACAGCTTTTTCCAGAGATAATTCTGTTAGGGTATTTTCTGATTTTACGTTAGCGTAAATTCTTTCTGTTAATTTTGAAGCTGCTCCATTTGTCAAATAAAAACGCGAGTTTTTAAGTCTTTGCAGTACAGTAGCAGGATATTTATTAGACTCAGGATTTTCAATTGATACTTTTACAATATTAGCTTTTGATTCACCTGCTGCTATTATTATTGCAGTGACCTCTGGATTATATGTTATTGTATTTAAACCAATAGTGATGACCAGTCTATTAGAAGCAACTTCAAACCCACCTAAATCTGTAGATGCTGCTGCTTGAGTTTGATAATTTGTAGTTGTCAGTCTTGTTGTTGAATAATGGTCGCTCCCCTGTACATTAAAACCAATATGTCCATCAGGTCCAATTCCTCCAAGAAAAAAACCAATACCACCTAATTCTCTAATTTTCTTTTCATACTGAGTACAAAATTCATCTACAATTTCGATTGTTTCTTTTTGTAATTTTTCGAGACGATTGGCAGGAAACTTGGTTCTTAATGATAAATCCACATGATTATCTGGAAAGATTACTGAAAGAGGTAAATTTTCGGCTGTACCTATTTTATTTACATTTATTAATAATGCATTATTAATATCAAAACCGAATCTCTTTATATAAAATTTTTTTACATAATAGTAGAAACTGTTATGTTGTGAAGAATCAATAGGATAAAACTCATCTATTTGAACAAACTTTACTTTTTTCAGTTCCGGCTTTCTTTTCGGATCTAAATCAACCTTCCTCAGTTTTTCTATTACATCAGGTTTGTCCCAATTTTTTATTAAATAACTAAACCAGTATATAAAATATTCCGGGGTTTTCCCTGTCGGTAGAGATACAACACCTTCCGGATTATTTTGAAGCCATTCAATAAATCGAAGTGCAGTCAATTCACCAAGCTCAGGAATATTTGCTACTTGAATGACTGGTAATTTTTCGGCTGGACTATAAATAAATTTTTTACCAGACTTTTTTAAGAAATAATATTCAACTTTAGAATTAGTTTCCATCTCACTCCTTTCAGTAAAATTACTTATTGTTCAATTTATTTAAAGCAAAAGAATAAGCACCAAGTGCTATTGCTTTACTGGTTCCAATTTGAGTTATTGCTACCCCAATTTTTTTTGCAGGATTATATTCTACTTTCAAGTTAGTTCCGTAAACCGGGATGGTAACTGATTCATTTCTTAAAAATAGTTTTAAATCCTCTTGATTTGTTAAATCATATACTTCTGCCATTAATCTTTTAACACGACTTCCATTAAAAGATTTTACATAAAAACTTCTCATCTCATCAATTAAAAAAGGCATAAACAAAGAACTAGCGCCTGCTAGTCCTCCACCAATTACAACCAAACAATCAAGCAACGTTACTGCATTTGCTAAAGCATCACCAACAACCCACGCCATCTTTTTATAAGCTTCTATAGCTGCGTTTTTATTACCAGGTTTTAAGCCTGTAGCAATTTCATATATCTCTTTAGGTGTTGGTGCATCATTAAACTCTATTCCTGTTAATTCACTATAAACTCTTCTAACCCCCCTAATACTAGCATATTCTTCTGCGAACTCTTCAGGTGAAATTCTATTTCTTAACAACCATATTTCTCCTGCCATTGAATTATCACCCAAATAAAGCTCTCCATTTACTGTTAGTCCAAAACCGAATCCTGTTCCCAAGGTTACACCAATTAAATTTCTATATTGTTTTGGATTATTTGCCTCTTTCGATTTTTTATTTATCCATGGTAGAAATCCCCATAAAGCTTCGCCATAAGAGTACAAATCGCCATCATTATTAATAAATACAGGTATCTTAAATTTTTCTTTTAATAAAGGACCTAAAGCTACACCTCCTCTATATGCTGGTAAATTACCCAGATCTCCAAGTATTCCATTTGGATAATCTGCAGGACCTGGGAAGGCTATACTTATTGCAACAGGTTCTTCTTTAAGTTTTGATTTAACAAGTGAAAAACCTTCAATTATATTACTCAGTGATTTATTTAAATTATCTGCTTCTGAATCAAATCTAATATCTTCAACAACTTGTTCTCCATTCTGAATAGCAGAAAAAACAAAATTAGTTCCTCCAGCATCAAGTGTCATTACTATTCTTGAGTCCTGAAAATTATTCATTATAATTCTCCATTTTTGAGTATTTCTATTCTATGATTAAAAATTGCAGTAATAAGAATATATAACAAACAAATAAGTGGGACTGTAAATCCTGCTAATAAATTAAAAGCATCAATAATACTCCCCATAATTAAAGGAATTATTGCTCCACCTGAAATTGCTGAAATCATTAAACCAGACAATTCATTTGCTCTATTGGGTATTTTTTCTATTGTGATAGAAAAAATTAATGGGAAAATATTTGCAAAACCAAAACCAGTTAATAATATTCCTATATAGATGTTATATTCAGCAGAAGTAAAAAGAAGAGATAATCCAATTATTGATAGAATAGAAGTATATATCAAAAATTTTGTGGGTTTAATTTTATTTAATATAATTGAACCTGTATATCGTCCAATAACTAAGGGTAAAAAAAACAACGCCCAGCTTAACCATAATGAATAACCTGATATTCCTAAATACTCCTTTAAATAAATCGGAATGGTTGAACTCATAGAAACTTCTGTACCAACATATAAAAAAATAGATAATACCATTATTAAAACATACTTATCTTTTAATAATTTCAAACATGATTTTAATGTTGCATGTGTTATATGTTTATCTCTTTCTTCAAAATTTAAATACCGAACAGCAATTATTGTAAGTAATACTATGGAAGAAAAAAAAGGAAATAATATACTCCATTCTAAATGAAAAAAACTCATTGCTAATGGTGGTAATAAGAATCCGATCGAAGAACCAATAGATTTGAAAAACTGGGCTAACGATAAATTTTTTGAATATTTACCTTCAGGAGAAACATCATAAACAAGGGGATTACCAACAACCTGAAGAATTGTTACACCTGCACAGAGAGATAGGATTGACAACAATACTACATAAAAATCATTCTTATTTAATAAAATTCTTTTGCCATAAAGTCCACTCAGAATTGCAAGCAATAATCCGGTCAGTGCAATCAAAAGTCCTAAATTAAGAATAATTTTTTTGCCTAATCTATCCTGAAAGATTCCAATTGGGATTGATAAAATACCAAACATTAAAAATCCTGTAAAAGGAATTAATTGTGCCATTGTATAGGATAAAATAAATGAATCTTTAGCTAAACCAACTAAAGGTCCTACAACATCACCAAATCCCATACACAAAAAAGTAAGGTAAAGGGGAAATATTTTATTTCTCATGATATAACCGAATGTAAATTTGATTGATCAATTAATGAATAACAGATGAAGAAACAATAGTCAGCCGGTATAGAACCGGCTGACTCAACAAACAGAGGGATTATTTCATTAATACCACTTTTCTAAATGCTTTGAATGAGTCTGATTCAAATCCGATTAAATAAACACCACTGGATACATTTTTACCTGAATCATCTTTCCCATCCCAAGAAGCTGCATATGATCCTGGCATCATCTCTTGATTAATTAATGTACGTACTTTCTGACCAAGAACATTGTAAATAGTTAGTTTAACATTAGCCTGTTTTGTTATGCTGAAATTAATTTTCGTTTCTGGGTTAAAAGGATTGGGGTAAGCCTCAGAAATTGAGAATTCTTTTGGAATTGTATGGTCAATTTCTTTGATTCCAGTAAGCCAGAGATTTTTCTTGTCGGGGAACCAGTTTAAATCTCCAACAGGGAATCCATCTGTACCAAAAGTCATAAGTGTTGAGTTGGAATAATCTAATTTTTCAGGCAGAGGCCATTTGGGTGGAAAGTTTAATTCATAATGCCATGGATTATCAAGTTTTCTTGATGCAATTCTATTTACATAAGCAATTAATTGATCAAGGTGAGACAATACTCCTGCATCCTTAAATCCAGGATCAACGTCAATATTATTTGTGGATGATATATTTGGAGAATAGTCCCACGATTTCGGATTTGTAAGAGAATCTAATGCATCTTCACAATAATCTGTCATCCATTTAGCTAAAGTTAATTTACGTACAAAATATCCTTTCCCACCTGATGGAACTTCAACGCTATCTGCAATTTTAACTGTATCATTCCAATCATTATAAAATTTTACAAGTTTTTCCGGGAAATGATAGACATTATTTTCAGTTTTATGAACTCTTTTGCTCGGTATAAAAAAAGAAGAGTCGATTCCTTTAGCTGGTTCGACGAAGGCTTCCGGACCGGCAACTGTGCGTCCTTGATAAGTACCACTTCTTCTGATTTGATAAATACTCGATGATGTTGTATCTGGCCAGTTAAAGAACCAACCCCCCATTACCTGTTCGGGGTCTCCACCCCATGCATGAACTGCATACATCAAATTATTTCTCATATATAAATTTGAAGCCTGTCTTGTTAAAAATGGATTAACAGCGCCATAAACCATTGTGTTATGTTCAAAAACTGAATATGGGTCATATCCACGAATAGAAAAGATATAAGAATTGCACGCGAAGAAAGTATTGTTTATAAATTTAATTGTATCTGCCTGATCAAGTCCACCTGAAAGAAATGGTTGACCTCCGAAGTAAGAAGTTGAGTGAAGTAGATTTCTAAAATGACAGTCCTGTACATCCAATTTTACAAAATCAGCACCGTCTACTCTAATTCCACTCTCAGTAAAAGCATCAAAAACAACTCCCCTTAATTTAAGTGAAATATTATCTGCACCTATATGAATTGCTCTACTCCAGCCAAGTGTTTTACCATCTGCACGCATTGATAACAAGTATAAATCATTAAGTTCAACTTTAATACCCGGTTTAATTAATTTGAAAAACCATTCTTCGGAAGAACCATCAGCACGAATTGCTGGAGCTAATACTGGTGGTCGTTTTGTATTATCACCTTTTGCAATAAATTTACACGGGTGAGTAATTTCAAAAGCTTTTTCAATATAATAAATTGCCCCACGATCGAGCACATATACTCTATGAGCAGTTACAGAAGTATCTGCATTGATGATATTGCTTATTTGTAAAGATTGTGCACCAGGAATATAGACTGTATCAGTTGTAGATTGTGCCATTAATGTTAGTGGTGCAATCAATAATAAAAACATGTAAATGTAGAGTTTTTTTACCTTCATACTATTACTCCTTACTTTGTTTGTTAATTTTGCCATTCCAGGCAGTTATAATTAATTAAAGAGAAACTGATATCGAGTTTAAGATTAATTTTAAATTTTCAGTCGCAATCCAAGTTCTGCTGTCATTCCATAACGCTGTCTTTGAGTAACAAAACCTGTTTTCTGATTAATATCCACATCATCTTCCCCCGTAAAGTTGTTCAGATTAAAATATGCTTGAATTCCATACCATGGCAGTTCTTGTTTTATCGATAAATCAAATCTCACATATTTATCTGAATGAACTCTGTTTTGTAACCAGAAATCAGGTTTTTTGAAAATATTATCCTGATAGAGCATCGATACTCTTAATGAAAATCCTTTATAATCATAACCGAGCGCAACATTTAGAATATCATTTGGTTGATTTAGTAAGCGAGATGTGTAAAATGTATCAACTGAGACAGTCTTTTGCAGAAATGTTTCCGGATCGAGATAAGTATAAAGGTAAGATTTTGGATAATCAGCTTCGGAGAATATGTGGGTAAAATTAATATTAAGCACTAAACCAGATAATGGCCCAGGTAAATACCAGAAGTGGGTTTGCCACTCAGTTTCCATTCCAATGACATCGATAGGTATGTTATTATTTTCATATGTAAATAGAGTGTACTTCTCTCTTTTATTTTTCATTTTTTCTTCTAATTCTGGGTATTTACTAAAGTCCTCAGGGTAAGTTTTAATCGGGAAGATTAAATTTTTGATTTGTTTTTTGAAACCACCTATACTAAATAACCCAATTGTATTTGTATAAACTGATAAAACTAAATCAAAGTTTTCCGATGTAGCGGGTTTAAGTCTGTAATTATTATAGTATATAAAATTAGTACCAATATAATATCTCGGAATTATTGTATTGTAATCTGGATAATTCAAAGTATTGGTATACGCAAAATGTAACTGTAACCAATCAAGTGGTCTGAATCTAAAATGACCCATCGGTAACCAGTAACCATGTGATTGAGTCTCTTCAGCTACTGTATATTGAATACCACCAGGAATTTGTTCTCCGCGTATACCTTTGTATTTGGTAGTTAAATTCTGATATCTTACCCCGGGAATAATTGAAAACATTTGACAAATATTAAATGTTGCCATTATATAAGCTGCACTTTTTATTTCATGGCCTGAATAATCATACAAAGTTGATTGTAATAGACGAGGTTTATAACCGCCTCCACCTGCGCCAACACCGTAATTTTTCTTTGCTACTTCAATTACATCCAGCATTAAATTAACATTAAATGGTGGGCCTAATGAATAATCACCATTTAAGAATTTTCCATAGCTATAACTTGAATCAATAAAATCAGCAAAAGTGATACTGGTTCCAAATTGTGGAAAAGCGCGTAAAATAGCTGCGGAAACCTGTGCTCCATCATCATAGAATACAGAACCACTGTTTTCATTATAATCATAATCTCTTTTACGATATTGATAGGAACCACCAAATTTTAATTTGGTCGTAAGTAATTCAGAAATTGTAAAATCCCTATTTATATCTACTGCAGCATTATATGTTCTATCTTTTGTGTTATTAGAAACATTATATATATCAAAGAAGGCAGCATTTTCTGGATCATGAATAACATATTTAACAATTTCACTTGGTGGAGAATATCTTAATTGAGTAAATCTATTTGCAAAACCTGCAACATTTTGCCAGAAATTGAATCTAACATCTTCAGGATATTTACTACCAGAATATGAATGTGATAATTTTGCATCTATACCAAATCCAGCAATATAATGTTTTACTGTTAGGAGATTACTAAATACATCTAAAATATTTTTTGAGTCAGTAGCAGAATAAAATAGGTCATCATCAAGCAGGGAGTAAGATTCATTTCTTGATATAGACCTTGTATCACTTCTGCTGAAAAAGTTCATAAAACCTATATTACCATTATCGTACTGGTAATCCAGTACTAAAGTTGCGCCATATCTCTCACGATCTCTCACTACATCAGATAAACTCATTGACTGAAATTCCGGATCACCAAAGTCTGTAACATATAACTTACCAGCGAAGTTATAGTTAGCACTCAGTTCATTAGCACTTAAATTTCTTTTTTCTGCACTCCCTTGTAAAAATATGCCGAAACTATTATTCCAGAATCGCTGTTCATATGAACCAACTAATTTATAGTCATTATATGTGTTTTTTAAATTGTTATATCCACCTTGAGAAAAAACTTCAAAACTAGGAGTTCCAAATTGTGTTTTAAGAGCTTTACGCATTGTAAAATTTATAACACCACCTAATAAAGTTGCATCCATATCAGGAGTGATTGCTTTTACTACTTCAATCCCACCTAACATATTTGAAGAAATCATACTTAAGTCAGTAGCTCTATCTTCCGAAAAAGATAATTCGTCATTAGTTCTATATTCTGACTTATGTTCATTCGGGTCGCTTGTTGTATAATTAGAAGGAAGTTCTACGCCATCAATAGTAACTCTATTATACTGGGGTGAGAGTCCACGAATAACAACTCTTGAGCCTTCGCCTCCTGTTCTGATAATCGAAACACCGGGTAGTCTTGCTACAGATTCTGCAGCATTGGCATCTGGTAATTCTCTAATTCTTGCAAAAGATACAACATTTTTAATTGCAATTGAAGATAACTGCTCATTAATCGCTTTTGCCTGACCTTCTGCTTGTGCAGTTATAATAATTGTGTCTCCATAAACAGTTTCTGGACTTAAATAAAAATCATGAACTGTTGTCCTACCTGCCTGTACTTCAATCATTACTTCAGAATTTTTATAACCAAGAAAGGAAGCTCTAAGGGTATATTTACCTGGAGGAATATATTTTATAATATAATTTCCATCCATATCAGTTGCACTACCGAAACTTGTACCGATTATAATTACATTAGTAAATGGTAGAGGTTCTTTTGTTTGTGCATCTCTGACTTTCCCTTTTACAGTTCCACTCGGTGCAGAGAGAGCAATTGAATTAATAAACAGAAAAAGACTAATAAATATTGTTAGAATCATTTTTACTTGATTCATATAAACCTCATTATACTTATTAATATATAAAATTTACCAT
>FWPU01007683.1_pt1 | contig 19506 bp, 14 predicted proteins | sample 2228361 | NCBI WGS metagenome assembly FWPU01 (sample SAMEA103939777, study PRJEB20133) | metagenome
GCCTGTCGCGCCCTTCCAGCAAAGCGCTGTTGCTCTAACCGATTATAACTTTAGCAGAGAATCAAGATACGAGGGCCCGATTCCCGATCGGGCCGCTGGTGCATACGTCAGCAAAACGCCGTTTGTGGCGCGAACGGGATGCGAATCGCCCCGTCATCGGTCGCGGGTTTTCGCCGGCGTGGGCGCCGGTGGCCGATATAACGGTCTGCTCGGTCCGTTCGGGGTAGGGTCATGCTGTGCGGGCTGCGATCCGATGCACACCCTAACCCCGTGCGCACCGACGTCCATTAACTTGCCCAATTCGGGACGCGGTGCTTTACTGTTACTCGTGGACAAGATCACCCGAGCATCTGGCAAAAATTACTTCCGCCACTTCTTCGGAGAGCTCAGCCGCCAAACAGAAGAACTGAAACGCCGAGGAATACCGAGAAAGGTCGCCGCGGTTATTGGGGTATCGCTCTCAGTATTAATCTTATCCCTGATGCTTCGAACCCTTATTATCGCGGCATCCGAGGATTCGGCCACTTTCGACGAAGTTACTTACCTGTATGCGGGTTACTCCTACGTGCGCACTCAGGACTATCGCTTGAATCCAGAACATCCGCCGCTGGTCAAAGACCTAATAGGTTACGGAGTCTCAACGCTCAACCCCAACTTCCCGTACGAAAAGTTCTATTCCTCCGCAAACAGCACCTCATACGCCAAAAGCTTTTTATACGACATGGGAAACGACGCAGATGCCTTGCTGTTTCGAGGGCGCCTGCCGATCATCGCCGTCACCATCGGCCTCGGCTTGCTCGTTTTCGTTTGGTCGTCTGAACTGAACGGCCTCGCGGCGGGATTGTTCTCGCTTGCGCTGTTCGCTTTCGACCCAAACATTATCGCCCATGGGCATTTGGCGACGATGGACATGGCCGCCGCCGCGGCGATCGCGCTTAACCTTTACTGCCTTTGGAAGCACCTGCGAAGGCCTTCTTTGGCGAACCTTTTCTCGGTCGGAATAACCCTGGGCCTCGCGGTTTTAACGAAGTTTTCAACCTTGGTACTCCTTCCGGCCTATCTATTCATCGCCGCCTATGCGATCGCAAACAAAGGCGACCGCGAGAAGATAGTGCGAGGTGGCGTTAAGTCCACCGCCCTTGACGCCGAGACGGTTCGCCGATTCGCGATTTCGATCGGAGCGGCGATTCTGATCGCGATCGCTGTGATTTATGGCGCGTACGCGCTCAACTCCTCGCAAACCCCTCCTGACATCCAGGCAGCGTACTTAAACTATTGGAAACCATCGGCGGCATCGGCCATCAAATGGCTGACCGACAGCGGATTAACTCCGCTTGCGCAGTTTCTGCTGGGATTGAGCCTGACCAAGGAACGAGCCACCGCGAACGAAGTGGTCTTTTTCATGGGCAGGATCAGCAAAGGCGAGTACTACTATTTCCCGATAATTTTTGCCATAAAGAGCACGCTCTCCGCGCTTTTGCTGATGGCGCTATCGCTATCCGTGGGTCGAAAAATCAGATCGAACAGCCGTCTGGCCGAAGTATCTCTCATCTCCGGCATCTTTGCCGTGGCGGCCTCGGCCTTGCTCTCGAACCTGAACTTTGGCGTTAGATACCTGTTGCCCATGTATCCGCTTTTTTACGTATACGCCGGAAAGCTTGTTCGACCGCTCGGTGAAAGCGCGTCGCACTTGACTTTAAAACGAGCCTCGAACCTCAAACGCGATGCCATCTGGATTACCGCCCTTTTATCTCTCGCCTGGCACGGATACTCTTCAGCAAGCGCCTTTCCTTATTACCTGTCCTATTTCAATGAACTCGTAGGACTGGAAAAGGGCAGCGAGGTGGTTGCCGATTCGAATGTCGACTGGGGGCAAGATTTAAAGCGGCTGAAAAGATACGTCGAAACAAAGAACATCGATAAGATCGCGGTCTTGTACTTCGGCAAAGACGGCATCGGTTACTATCTGGGGCCGAAGGGCGTCGAGTGGAACCCATACTCCGGCGAAGAGCCGCGCGGATGGATTGCGGTGTCGCAGTATTGGTATTCATTCATGCGAGCGGCTTCGAAAGGAAACTGCGACTGGCTGAAGGACTTCGGCTTCTACAGATGGCTGATCGAAACCAAGTCGAAATACGCCTGGATTAACGAACGTAAACCGGTTGACAAGGTTGGATCGTCTATTTATATCTTCAAGCTTCCCTAGCGAAGATCGTCTGAACGATAGCGCTCGATGCAGGCGATGCGCTCGCGGCGGGTTTCTCCAGGCTGCGGAGGTTATCCGAGGTGGCGAAATTAAAAAGTGGTCGCGCAGCGGCGACGGGCCGAAATCGCGAAACGCGATCGGAAAAGCTTGCGCAGGAAAAGCTCATCTTCTTCGGCATCGGCGCACGAGCCTGGATCTTGTCGATCGGCTTGCTGGTGATACCGATCGCTGGCTGGCCAACGCGCTATTTTGATAATCAAGTGCTCTCGGCGGCCGCGCTGCTGATTTGCGCATCGTTCCTTGCGGTTCTTTGGGCGATCGATTGCCTATGCAGCGGCACTTTGCGCACGCCGAATAAGCCGGTCCTAATCTCGATGATCGCCACCTTATCGGCCTTGATCCTTTCGACGGCCATCGGCATACATCCGCTTCGCAGTCTAATAGGCAACTTCGATCGCCTCGGTGGCCTAATTACGTGGCTCGGCTATTTGGGACTCTTTTTTTTCGCCGCTTCTCGCCGTTTCGAGAAAAAGGAGCTTTACCTTATAGCGCGATTTGCCATCGCGGGCGCGCTCATCGCCTCACTCCTCGGTATCGTCCAGTCCCTCGGTTTAACGCCCACACCGGCCGGCCTAGGTTATGAGCGCTATAGGGCTTATTCCTCTTTTGGCAACCCGATCCTCTTCGCAAGCTACCTCGCCTTGATGATCTCAGTGGGACCGGCTTTGTCTCTCGAAGCGCAAGGCTGGCAAAGATCGGTCCTCGCTTGCCTAACCGCGGTACCGTTTGCAGCTCTCATGGCCACGCTCAGCCGCGGTGGAATCATCGGTGCATTAATCGCAATGGGCATTTTCGCTTTTCCTTACTTTGCTCGCATCAGGCGGAGCGAAGTGCGCTTAAACGGCCGTGTTTTCGCCATCGCGCTAGTCACGATCGCATTGATAGCCGCCGGTTTGATATCAGCCGCTCGCCTAGAACCCGATATCTTCGCTCGCTTCAACCCATCAGCATTCTTGGAGGGCGGAGCGAAAACTCGCCTATTGACGTACGAAGTTGCCCTATCGTCCATCTCAAAACGACCGCTTGTCGGATACGGTCCGGAAAGCTTCGAGGCGGTTTTCATGATGAATAGAACCGATCGCTACGTCGAATCGGAGGGCATTAAAAGCGTTAACGATAGGGCGCATAACATCGCGCTGGACTTGGCCGTCGAGGGCGGCTTTATGCTGTTGATCGCGTTTGGCGGAATGGTCGCGGTATCGCTCTCAGGCCCTGGGAAGTCAGAGAGAGATCTCCTCATCGCGGCGATCAGAGCCGGTTCGGCGGGATACATAGTATCGCTCCTTTTCAGCTTCGGCACGGCAGGGGCCATGGGGCCCTTTTTCGCCTTTTTGGCGATCTCTTCCGCGAACGCCAGAGGAACGCTAGCGATTAAACCGCGAAGCCCCCTTCGCTTGCGCATCATATCGGCCGGCATCGCGGCCGCATTTGCGCTGCTGATCGTGGGCACGTCGGCTTACGTATCCTCCGCCTTCAATTATAAAAGGGGAACCGTTCTGCAAAGGCAGGGCGATTTCAGGGGAGCGATAGCCAGATACGAATCCGCGATCTCGCTTTTCCCATGGGAAGCTAGATATTTCCGGGCTATGGGATGGGCCAAAGCGGACCTCATCGCCAAGGGCAAAGCGGACGAGACTACCGTTTATGATGCTTACCGATCGTTCGAAAGATCGGTGGAGCTGGATCCCACTGATCGAGATGCTCTTTTTTACCATGCTCTTTTTAATTTATCTTTTCTGGCCAGCGAGCGCACTTACATCGACGAAGCTAAATCGCTTCTGGAGCGAAATGTCGCGCTTGACCCGTACTCGGTATGGTCCCGAGCGGCGCTGGCAGATACCCTCGATCTGATGAGCGAAAAGGAGCGCGCCAGCGCCGAACGCGAGCGGGCTATAAGAACCGCTCTGCGATTTGGCGCCGAAAAGGACCCTTTCATTTCCAAGGTCCTTTATGGAGCGGCAAAAAAGCTTCTCGCCGCGGATCCCTCTAATAAGATGGCCGAGCGCTTCCTGAGAGCGTCCACCGCTGCGGAGAAAAGCGCTCCATCGCGCTAAGTCTCTTGCAAGCTGCTCGATCGCCGATCATTCGACGTTAGATGCTATAATTTTCCGGGAAACCCCCGTTTACCGTTTGAGAAAGGTGCTGATCGCCATTGCCCGATCTCGACGCCGTAAGAAAAGCGGACCGCCTGCTTTGGATCTCGTTTATCTCAACCCTCATCGTCGTAAATCTGCTTGACTATCCCATGATGCCGGCCCTGAAGGTCTCCATTCTGAGAGTCGGCACGGCCGCGATCGCCGCCGTTTGGCTTTGGAAATGTCGATCTTCCGACGAGCCTTGCATTAAGTGGAGCCCTTGCGATCTATTTTTAGCGGCATTTTTGGTTTTAGCCGCCGCTTCGACGGCCCTAGCCATGCACTTCCAAACGGCCCTTCAAGGTCGTTATACGCGTTTCGAGGGATTCCTCACGCTCATCAACTACGCCTTGGTCTATTTCCTCGCAATGCAGGCAGCGTACAGCGCCAGCCGAACGAAGCGATTGGCCGAGGCGCTCGCCGCCTTGGGGGGATTGCTCGGGCTTCATGGCTTGCTGCAGTACCTAGGAATCGACCCTTTAGGCGCTCACGCTTACGTGTTTTGGGAGAAAGGGCGCGCATATTCCGTGTTCGGGAATCCAAATATTTATGCGGGATTTATGGCACTGACTTTTCCTCTGGCGCTGGCGAGCGCTCTTACGGCCAGCTCCAAGCGCGGGCAAGTGGCTTACGTAACGGCGCTTCTTCTCATCTCGGGCGGTTTGTTGGTCAGCTTCACGAGGGGAAGTTGGTTGGCGGCTTTGATCGGCCTGCTGCTCTTTCCGGTTTTAGCCGGTCGCGATATCGGCCCGCGCGCAAAAACGCTCGCCACCGCGTTGCTGCTCCTGGTGGTATTTGCCGGATTCATCGCGGCCGTAACCGCGGGATCCGATAACCCGGTAACAAACGTCGGGCGACGCGCAGCGTCGATCCTTGGTGACCGAGGTGGAAGCGTTGCTGAGCGCTTTGAAATATGGAAAACCGCCGCCAAAGTCGTCGCATCGCACCCCCTTTTCGGAGTGGGACCGGATTCCCTGCATTTCGCGTTTTACAGATATGAAACCGAGCGCCTGGCCGAGCTCGGCAAAGGCATGCAAGCGGCGGACAACGCACACAACTACTTCTTGAATTTAGCGGCCGGCGTCGGAGCACCGGCGACCGGCCTGCAAGCGCTCTTTTTCGCGCTGCTCTTTGCATACGCAATCGCGGGTCTTCGCGATAAGGAAGGCGTCGAAAAGCTCGCGATCGCGGGTCTTGTAACCGCGGCTATCTCGTACTTCGCCAATTTGCAAACCTCAGTCGGATCCGTGGAAACCACATCTGCCTTCTGGGCGCTCCTCGGAGCGATATCAGGCCAACTGAAGATTTCAAGGATAAAAACCTTTTCGGGCGGTCGCGCCGGGCGCGGCCGCGCTTTAGCCGGCACCGTGACCGCTATCGCAGCGCTTCTTTTGGCGCTCACTTTGCGGGTTCTCTTGGGAGATGCATATCATGCCGGAGCTCGGCAGGCGAGGATAAGCGGCACTCCCGAAACGATTCGGATTCGGTATGAAAAAGCGATCGCGATTTACCCCCATGAGGACGTTCTCGTCGGGGCCGGAGAATTCGCTTTGGGCGCCAGCAAGCTCTCTCCAAACCCGGCTCTCCTGTCGTGGGGCGTCGATATCCTTCGCGAGGCCACAACTTACGAGCCGCAAGAGCCGCGTCTCTGGACGTTGCTCGGCGAGCTCCTTCTGCAAGAAGCTAAAACCGGAGATTTCGGCCCCATTTCCGAAGCGCGGAAATCGCTAACGCAGGCGCTCAAGATCCACCCCCGCTCTTTCAGAGCTCGGTTTGCCCTGGGCGATTTGTATCTGCTCGAAGGAAAATCGAGAGAAGCCGCCGATGCTTTCGAGCGGTCGCTAAAGTTGAATCCCGAAGATCCCACCGCGCTATTTCTCCTGGGAAAGTGCTATGAAGACTTGGGAGCCAAAGGAAAAGCCATTCAAGCGTATCGGCGAGCGCTCGAAATAGCGCCGAATTACCCCGATGCGAAAGTCTCCCTCGAAAAACTCAAGAGTTACGGCGGTCGCTAGGCATTTCAGCTGAGCCCACCCAGGACGGTGTCCGTCCACACAGCAATAAATCCTTCAGCTTCGCAACCGCCGGCAAGGCAAATGGTGCGTTTTGGTGAAATGCGCTCTGGTCATAAGGAGAATGGTCGATGGCTACAAGCGCGGCTGGAGCGCCGAAATGGAGCTTTTCCAGGGAGACCCGAAGGTGCGAGACGCGGAAATTATCGGAGAGCGCAGATCGCGAGGCGGGCGAACCGCAAAACTCGTTGCGGTTTTCCTTCTCTTACTCGCACTCCTCCTCCTTCCGACCAGGGTGGAGAAAATCGTCTGGTATGCCCAAAACGTCTCGTGCCTGAGATGCCATCCCGAGATGATTGCGGCGTTCGACAAGAGGAGCGTCCACGATCCGTTCCGGACGAAAAGGTGCCTCGGTTGTCACGCGAAGCACGCGGACGCGGGGGTTCGAGAGCGCGCGAGCGTCAACCGAAGCATTTGGGGCGAGTTCGTCGACGGGCTGATCCCCCGCTTCGTCCGAGTGGACATCTGGAATTTCCTCTTTCCGCCGGTGAGGACGAGCGTGGCCGGGGTAAAATCGATGTCTCGCGCTAAAGAGCGAAAATACTTGGTTGAACCCGAGGGCTCCCTTTGCCTCTCCTGTCACAGGCGGCAGGCCGCCCAAATGGCGAGCGCCAATCCCCATCCCCCCTTCAACGCCATGCGCTGCACCGGCTGTCACGATCCCCACGCGTCCGATTTCGCGGACTTAACCCGCCTTCGCTCCGATGAACTCTGTTCGGTCTGCCACCGCATGGCGGAAGACGCCGCGAGGCAGATAGTCCACGGACCGTTCAAAATCAGGTCCTGCACGAGCTGCCATACCGGGCACGCCTCGAATTTTTCCGGCCTTCTTAAGGCGGGGCAAAAGGATGTCTGCCTTTCCTGCCACCGCGCTCTGGCCTTGCAGCTCCATTTTCCGGTGCGCCATCGGCCTTTCGAAAGCGGCAGGTGCACGGACTGCCACGAGCCCCATGCCTCGGAGTCGAAATTCCTCCTCGTCGAAGATATGCCCGGCGAGTGCTACAAGTGCCACGGTAACGTAAAGCGCCAGTTCGAGCTGCCTTCGAAGCACCCCATCGGCTTCTCCTTTACGTGCGTCAGATGCCACGATCCCCACGCCGCCCAGAACGCGGTCCTCCTGCCAGCGAAGGGCAACGATGCCTGCTACCGATGCCATGGGGACATAGCTCCCTCCTTCAAGGCGACTCGGCACTCGAAGATCGAGTTCGCCAGAGGAACGGGGGCCTGCCTTGGATGCCATTTCCATCACGGGTCCGCGAACGCGCCGCTGCTCGCTGATGAGCCGGTTTCTCTCTGCCGGCGCTGCCACAGCGGCAAGATGTCAAAGTTGAGCCACCCCGTCGGGGGTTCTCTTTACGACCCAAGGCGCGGCTCGCGGCTGACGTGCACCAGCACCTGCCACTGGATCCATTACGTCCCGCGAAGAGCCCTTTTGAAATGGACGCCCGATGAGCTCTGCATCGTTTGCCACGTGGGCACGGGCTACTGGCAGTAGCATCGAAGTCGTACGGCCGATCGGGGATCGGGCCGTACAAGAAACGGCGGGTTTGTGCGATGTGAACGCGATGCGCCCGTCCACAGAATGACCGCGCGCATGCGCATCGCCAAAAACGCGCGATCGGCAACAGGGTGGCATGCCTATCATCCGCGGCACAAGCAATGTTTGAACGACGTATGCACGAACGGCCCGATCGGGGGATCGGGCCGTACAGCAAACCGGACGAACGCCCGTCCGCCGAACGCCCACGTGGTCCGTAGGGTCCGTTCCCCGAACGGACCGTTTCCGTTCACCCGTCCGCGAACGCAAAAACCGCATAAATATCTGATCAACCGAAAACCCCGCGCATGCACGGCCTGTAGGGTCCGTTCCCCGAACGGACCGAAACGGCGGTTGATCGACCGCGCGTCCGAAACCGCAAACGCCCGTCTGCCCAATTACCATTTAAAATGGATCAATTTCCGCAACCGCGTCGGAATGACGTTTGCCCGTCCGCGCGGGTGCGCGTCGCTAAACCGCATCGGGGGGTTCGGCGGGATGCGTTTGCGATGCGGATAACGTTTGTGCGACGCGCAAACGCAAGCGGCGACCCCGATGTTAAAAGACCGGCGACCAAACGGGTAAATATCCTTTCGAACGCCCACGATCGCACCTGGAGGCGCATCGCACCGGAGTGAACGATTACGCCGCCGAAGCCGGCTCATCTGGACTGCGAACCGCTGAGAGCGCGCGCGAGAGAGGGGCGCCGCCGCGCTCCCACTTGCGCCGATTTCTCTATTCGGCGGCGGTCTTCGAAGCTCTCGCCGTTCTCGCCCTTTGCGGACTTCTGATCGAACAGCTTTATTTCGCGGCCAAAGCCCGCGTTCCCCGAACGGCCGCCGAGCGCGCCCTGATGGACGCCGAGGCGGCCGTCGAGGCCGACCCCGATAGCCCGGCGGCGAGGGCCGCGTTGGCGAAGGCATACGCCGCGAGCGGGCTGTACGAGAGCGCCGAGGAACAGGCCCTGATCGGACTCCAGCTGGACAAGAACAGCGCCAAATGCTGGTACGCCCTGGGCTTGGCGCAAAAAGGGCAGGGAGATCTCGGCGCCGCCGTCGAGAGCTTCGAGAAGGCGATCGGAACCAAGGGGATGCTCGCCGACTTCTACTCGGATGCCTATTACCGGATAGGCGAGGTGGAGATGTCCCGAGGGAGGTACGCGGCGGCGGCGGAGGCGTTCGCGAACGCCTCAAGGACGGACCCGAACGCCGATGCCGACGTCCTTTATTCCCTCGCGGTCGCTTTGGAAAAAGCCGGCAAGAGAGATGAAGCCGCAAAGGCGTACAGAAGAGTTCTGAGATACCTGCCGGGCGATGAGAAATCGCTGGCGTCGCTGAAAAGGCTCGGCGCCGCAGCAAATCCCTAGCATTCGGGGGATGGGGCATCATGAGCGATCTTGAAGCTGCCGCCGCGAGAGGGGCGTCCAGCCGAAAAGCCGCCGCGGTCGGCGGGCGGTCCGCGCTTCCGATGGCGGTCGCGGTCGCGTTTCTCGCCGCCTTGCTCGCCTTGCTGCTCTTCCTCTACTTCCAGCTCGCCGATTCGCCGCTTCGCAAAGCAAGCGTCGTCAAAAAGGGCTATTCGGCTCTGTTTTCGATTTACGGGTTCGAAGGAGATCGCTTGTACAGGCCGGAAGAGGTCGCGACGGACCGGAAAGGTCGCATTTACATCGCCGATTCTTTCAAGCACAGGATCGTGGTCTTCGATAGAAACGGAAAGTATCTGGAGGAATTCGGCAAAAAAGGCAACGCATACGGGGAGCTGGAGTTCCCGAGCGGTATCGCCGTGTCCGACGATGGAAGGGTCTACGTCATTTCGCACTCTCAAAACAAGATCGTCGTCTTCGACCGAAAGCGCAGGCCAGTTTGGGAGATAAAAGTTCCGGAACCGGAAGCGGCGACGATCAAGAAGGGGAAGCTCTACGTGGCTACCTCCCGCGGGGTGATGGTCGGAGATCTCGAGGGAAATTTGCTCGCCGCGTTCGGCGAGCGGGGGCGAAGGCCGGGGCAATTCGACAGGCCGACGGGCATAGCGGTCGATGAAGCCGGAAGAATTTACTTATCCGATTCGCTGAACTACCGCCTCCAGGCACTGGACGGGCAAGGGAAGTTCAGGTGGGCGGTCGGCTCCCCCATACCGGAAGGCCAAGCCTTCGGCAGGGGCGCCATCGAAAGAAAATTCGGCCTGCCCGTCGGCCTCGCGATGGACGGCAAAGGCTACCTTTACCTGGTGGACGCTTTCGCGGGAGAGATATACGTTTTCGACGCGCGCGGAAAACAGATGGCCAAATACGGCGAATGGGGCCCCGACGAGGGCCAGTTTTACTACCCATCGGGAATAGCCTACTTGGGCGACGAAACCTTCGCGGTGGCCGATAAATTCAACGACCGAGTTCAGGTCGTCCGCATCCCGAGCCCGGCGCGCCGCCCATCCGAAAAATCGCGGCATCCCTATTTGCCGCTTGCGCTCTTAGTCGCTTTGGCTTCCGCCGCTGCTTGGTCCGTCCGCAGGGCGTTGCGCGGAAGAGCTAGGGAGGCGAATTCTGGCTGAGGCCGATCCCTCGCGATGCCGTTTTTACCGCCAAACGCCGATGTCGGAATGGCAGCGAAGACAGACGGCGTCGAGCCTGCCCGGAACGACCGAGTTGTTTGGTCCGCCCGAGGCCGAAAAGTCGTCGCCCAAAAGCTTGTAGCTTCCAGACTGCCCGGAGTGGGGAAAATCCGAGGCCGCGGCCTGAGCGGCATAGCCGATCGGCGTCAGGTGGCACCTGTCGCACCCGGAAGCGCTCAAGTCCGGCCGCAAGTCGCCCAGGTGGCAGCTGTAGCACTGCCCGTCGATCGAGGCCCCTCCTCCGTGGCCCGCGGAGCCGACTAGGCCGAAGGGGGCCGGATGGGACCTATCGGAATGGCTCCACCCTCCGAAGAGGCTTCCGACTTGCTCCTTATACGCGATATTCAGGTTGTGACAGTCGGCGCACCAGACGGAAAGGCTGTACTGGTCGAGGGCGACGTTCGGTCCCTTCCACTGCGTATAGATGGTTTTTCCCGGACCGGTCGTGGACGCCGAAAGCCTTCCCTCCACAGCGCGGATCGGCTGACCGATCGGAGCCGGATCCGCCTCCGATCCGGCGACGAAGTTCCTCATCTGATTCGGATCGTCGACGCTACCCGACGGCGAGCTCCTCAAAAGCTTGTAGCCCGAACCGTTCGGCTTCCAGGTGAGCATCGTCGCGTTGTGCACCTGATGGCAAGTAGTGCACTGGAGGCTCACCGGACCGACCCTCGTCCAGCCCGCATCGGTGACGAGCCATTTGAACATCTTGTTCCTGGCGGAGTCGTAAGATCTCACCATTATCGTCTGCGCCGAGCCGTTGCCGGCCGTCAGGGTTTTCTGCTCTAGCCATTGCCAAGTGGAGCTATCCGGTATTTCCGGACCGGCTCCTATCGTGTGGCCGTTGGACGGGTAGATCGTTCCGGCATCCGAGTACGCTGCGAGCCTCGAATGCCGGTGCGCTCCAATGTGGCAGTAATTGCACGCGTCGTCGGGATCATTCACCCTCAGCAATTTGAAGCTCCCCGTCGCCCTGTGAACCGCGTGGCAAACTTGGCACTTGTTCGACGTCGTCGAGTAGCCGCCATGGGGATTGGAGATGTACTGCTGGTTCGCCTGGTCATCGAAGGGCTTGTACGATCCCTCCGTCGAAGGATCGCCGTGGGAATCCGCGTATCGCCATATGGATCCGCCGTACGGAGGCGGCCCGGTCGGGATGTCGGGGTTGTATCCTTCGCCCGGGGGCACGTTGGGGATTTCGCCGAAAGTGAATCCCCCGGGGGGCGTCGCCGGATCGAGCGCCAGCGCCCCGCCGGCTGCAAAGAAGACCGCGGCGAGCATCGAGGCCGCTATGGCCGCCGGGGCGGCGATCGATCTGACCCCGGTTGGCGAGCCCATCGCCGATCCGATCCCCCTTTGAAGCCCTTCCTTCGCGGATAGTTTTATTGCCCTTTTCGAGCGCGTTCAAACGCCGAGACGCCGCCCGGCGCGCTCGGCAACCGTCCCGCGGCGGCTTTGTGCTATCATTCAGGCAACGACTGCCGCGGGAGTGTTGGAGATAGGCAAGCGCATCTTTTGGTCGATAATATCCCTGGTGATTCTCTCCGCCGGCGTCGGCCTGGCCACGTACGCGTACCTGAACAGGACGCCCGGCGCTCAGCTATCCGGCAAGCTCTACGCCGAGCCCGAATACTCGCATTCGATAACCGGCGTCGGGAAAAGCGCCCTAAAGGGGCCCCTCAGCGCGGTTTCGGTGGGCGACAGGGTTTTCGTTGCGGACTCCGGGAACGGGAGAATATCGATGTTCACGCCCGATGGAGCGCCGATAGACTCCTTCAAGCCGGTTCCGGAGGTGCAGTCCGCTTACCCGATGATGCTGGCGGCGGACCGCCGGCATCGGGTATATGCGACGGTCACGGTGGGCTCGGTAAACAAGATCATGGTCTACGACCGGCAAGGGAATTTCCTCTACGCGTTCCCCGACGGGCTTATGAAGGGCTTGGGCGCGCCGGCTTCGCTCAATCGACCGGTGGGTCTGTTCATTTCGGGAGACCTTCTTTTCGTGACCGATATAGGGGACCACGACATAAAGGTGTTCAACCTCGAAGGACAGCTGCTGAAAAGGTTCGGCGGCTTCGGGCAGGGAGAGGGCCGATTCTCTTATCCGAACGGCGTGGCCGCGGATAAATCGGGCACCATTTACGTGAGCGACTCCAACAACGGCAGAGTGCAGGTCTTCGACCGAGAAGGGCGCTACAAGTTCACCTTCACCTCTTCGGAAAAGCGCCTGTTCTCGCTGCCGCGCGGCATATCCATCGACCCCCTCGGCAGGATTCACGTGGTGGACGTCTTCAACCACAAGGTCTCGGTGTTCGATCCGAGCGGATCGCTGCTCTTCACCTACGGACAGCAGGGAAACGCGGTGGATGCTTTCAATTACCCGAACGGCATAACGATAGACGAAGCGGGACGCATCTTCATCGCCGATCGCCAGAACAACAGAATCGCGGTTTGGAGGGTAAAGTAAGGCGCTATTGTGAAGCAAAGCACAGATTGATATCATCTAATACGCTATGGAACTTGAACGCGAGAGCGATGCACTGCAAAACGAATTAAGAACGAGGTCATCCTCGGGAGTTGAGGCCTTGCTTCACCGCATTTACTTGATCTTGCTCTTAATTTTTCTGCTTAGCGCGTCATTTGTCGCTTACTCAGCGGTTAAGGGAACGACCGCACCTAGGACTAAGGCGGAGCGCGATATCTTTTACTATAAGAGCCTTGTGCAGAAAAATCCGAAGAGCGCCCAGCTTCGGATCTCGCTGGGGCAAGCTTATTTAAACGCGAGAAATTATGAGGAGGCGTCGCGAACTTTAAGCGAAGCCCTGAGGCTCGATCCCACGGCGATAAGCGCTAGGTTAGCTCTTGGCCTCACTTATCAGCAGATGGGCGAGTGGGACCGAGCCGCAGAAACGTTGGAGAGGTTTCTCAGAGATCAGCCTAGAAATTCGACGGCGCTTCTGGCAATGGCCAGGGTGAAATACGAGAAGGGCGCATACGACGAGGCGCTCGCGCTAGTTAAGAAATTGCAAAGCATTGACCCGGCCGAAGTAGACGCCTACTATCTCGCCGGGCAAATCTACGAGAGACAGGGCAGAAAATCCCAAGCAAAGGAAGAGTACCGCAAGATTTTCTTGTACGATCCGGGATCGGCCGAGGCCAAAGCAGCTATAGAAAGGTTGGGGAATTGAGGGTGCTTTCATGAAAACGCGCGTATTGATCGCCCGCATTATCACGATCCTAATAGCGCTGGTTGGACTGCTATATTTTTATGGAATTATCACCAAGCCCCCTGGAGATAGGCCAGCCGAGGTAAAAAACCTGAGGTTGCTCTGGACGTTTTACGGTACGGGAGTATCCGCCGATGAACTCTTGAACAAACCTCACGGGGTAGCCGTAGGAAGAGATGGGAGCATTTATATATCGGACACCGGGCACCAGCGAGTCCTAGTGATTGACGCCTCGCGCCGGCTCAAAGCGAAACTAGATCCCGGACTAAGCCAAAAGTCAAAAGCAAAGAAGTTCAGCCGGGGATACCTTGGATTAGCCGTAGCCGACAATGGCGATGTGTATATAGCCGACAAGCTCCAAAGCAAGATTTTCATCGTGGGACCCAATGGCCGCAAGCGCGGAGAAATAAAGGTAATGTATCCGCTTGCCCTTACCGTTTCAAACGGCAAGCTATACGTCACAACTTACGGCCATGTCGTCGTTTACGATTTGAAAGGCCGGCAGCTCAGGAAGTTCGGAACGAGGGGAAGCAAGCCCGGACAATTTGATTTCCCGGGAGGAATAGCGGTCGACAAAAAGGGCAACATTTACGTTTCCGACTCGAACAACAACAGACTGGTCGCCCTTGACCGCGAGGGGAACGTTCGCTGGACCATCGGCAAGAAGGCGGCCTCTATGAATGATGCCAATCGCACGTTCGGCCTACCCGAAGGACTCGCAATCGATGACAACGGCCTTTTGTATCTAGTTGATGCTTTTGCCGGCGAAATATTCGTTTTTGACGGAAATGGCAAGAAGCTCGCCGAGATCGGCGAATGGGGAGACAAAGAGGGTCAATTTTACTATCCGGCAGGAATAAGTTATGCGGGCGGTCGAACTTTTATAGTTGCCGACAAATTTAACGACAGGTTAGAAGCGGTAGAGCTCAACGTTCCCGGCGTTCCCAACGCCACATTCTCGGAACCGCCAACAGAGTCGCCCCTTTTCAAAATGGCATTGATGGCCTTGATTGCAATTGCGATAACATCGTTAGCCATTGTCGCAAGGCGAGCCTTGAAGCAAGTCCCCGTTAATAAATAAATTGATCGACGATTCTGGAAGGCACTCTGGTTAGTCTTAGCTGCGGGCGCAGGTGAGCCCGCCGTAAGCTAAGCGCTTTTGTGCGCCAAAGCTGACGCTTATATAGTAGGTTATTGACTCGTAGATCATCTTATACGATAATTATAACATGCTTAATTTTTTTTTGATAATCGCATTGTGCTTCTTAACGATCATAGCCAGCCGCGGTCAGGCGCTGGGCTATGGCTATAACCCGATTTCAGATTGCGTCTCGTGCCATAACCTGCAGACATCGACCGGACCGCATCGAGGCTATTCCTCGACCGGCCATAAGTGCAAGGCATGCCATGCGGTGCATCTCGCTTCCGGCACCTACAAGCTGACTAGAGCGAACTCGGCCTCCGACGCCTGCAATTTCTGTCACGCGTTTGGCGGACCTCATGGGTCGAGCGCGTCGCCTTACGACCAGGCTCCCGGCAGAGATCCGGAAGCGACGATAAACGGCCACACCATCGGAGAATCTTTCGATTCGATCCCGGATGGACCGATCATCTCGATCACCCTCCTTTGCGTGAGCTGCCACAGCGTCCACGGAGCTAAAGCTATTTCTTTCAATGACTCGGCGACCAACAAGTATCCTAAGCTATTGAAAAACGATCCCCTCAACAGCGGACAGCCGGTGCCCGATACGACTACGCCTTTCGCCACCTCTTACGGCACGCTAACGGCTTTTTGCTTGAAGTGTCACGCGAACAACCAGGGCTTTGCCAGCCACCGATACGCGACCGCCGATGGAGTGAAAGCTTTCTCGGGGTCCGAAGCCTGCAAGAAGTGCCATGCCTCATTAGGTCAGCCGCACGCCACCCAGAGCTGGAGGATGCTGATCGGTAAAGACACGGGACCTAGCATCACGGAGAGCAACTTGGACGATATGTGCAGGGTTTGTCACGTAAAAGCCGACTTATCGGAAGGCGTAGGCATCACGTACTAGCTCGCGTTCGAAAAAGGACCGTGAAGCCCTTGCTAGCGAACAAATAAACTGGTATTATGGCCTTGGGCACGCTTAAAAACAGAGAGACTTTTTGGCTATCTAGCACATAACGCGCAGAGAAATAAAGGCTGGTGAGGAAAGGAGGTGGGAATTACATGGCGAAAAAGCGGTTTTTTTTCATCCTCGCAGCGACTTGTGTCCTAATTCTAGCAATGGCTTCAGTGGCTTTTGCGTCCGGTTATAATCCGTACGAAGCGACGAGCACCGCAGGGAGCAGCATAGGGGGATATACCCGCACGGCAGATACGCAAATATACACCACGAACCCTCATGGGGGCTATAGCGCTACGAGCAATAAATGCAAGACCTGCCACGCAGTTCACGGTGCAACCGGAACGTATAAGCTTCTGAGGGCAACGAGCGCAGATGACGCGTGCGATTTTTGCCACGTCGGAGCGGGCGCACATACCAACAAGCTCGTATACGGATATGCGAGCGACAATCCGGAAACCGCCCCGACTGCGATCAACAACGGCCACACAATAGGACATGCGTACTCGCCGTCGGCGCCGATACCGGATAGCACCGGCACAGCGGCGGCAGCAACGGGAACGCTCGTTTGCAACAGATGCCACAGCGTTCACGGAGCCAAAGCGATCGGCTTCGGCGACGGAAAGAGGATGATCCTTCGCAACAACCCGCTCGACGACACCTCAACCCCGCCGGTTACGGATACGGCCAGCAACTGGGGCAGCGATCCTCAGAAGGTCGTCCAGTTCTGCCAGAAATGCCATAACGCGAATTCGGGCAGCTCGAGCCATCCGTACGCGGCGGCGGACAATACAGTGGCGTGGACCGACGCCCACAAATGCGCCGACTGCCACAACGCGCAGGGGCAGCCTCACGCGGCTATCCAAAACGGCTATAAGATGCTTACTGGGCGCAGCGCAGGCGCTAGCGTAACCGCGTCGAATCTCGACGATGTTTGCTTGAGATGTCATAGGGACGCGAGCGATACGAGCGGAGTCGGGCTGACGTTTTAACGTAGCGGCCTAAAAGTGTTGCTAAAAAAGGGCCTCATATGAGGCCCTTTGCTTTTTACGATTACTTTGCAGCGCTTATGTATTCAAAGCGACATCCGGTCATAATTTGGGCGGAAAAGCCGCACAGAAACTAGATTAATCTTTGCTTCCATTTATTTTTTCTTTATCGTCGTGACAAAGACCGCAAAAAAAGGGGCTCTTGTCGGACGTGTGGCAGCTCATACACGCCTTTTCAGCCGATCTACCGGTTTTGTGTCCGTTTTTCCAATCGGCGGGATGACCCGGAAAACTGTGACAATTACCGCAAAAACTCTCGCTGTGACACTTCTTGCAAATCTCTTTCTTCTCAAACGCAGCGGCTTTCGCGTGTCCGTTCGGGGTCCAACCGAGTTGATGCGGCATTTCAACGCCGTGGCAAGCCGTGCATTTTGCGATATCGTGACATCCCTTGCAGTTTCCCGAGGGCAGCTCGGCCTTGGGATAATCGACCAACGAACGCCCAGCAGAAGCCCCAACATCGTATGCATGGCAAGCGGAGCACTCGGCGGAGGCTCGATGCCCGTCGTGACAACCCGCGCACTTGGCCATCGTCGGCCGCGCGGCACCGAATCTTTCCCCGTGACCAATCGTCCCATGACAGTCAGCGCACGCATAACCTGCCCTCAAGAACTCCGCGTGGCTAACCCTGATGGACCCTCTGACCACTTTTTTCGTATAGATTGATCTGTGGCAGCTTTTGCAAGTCCTTTCTTCGAGCACCGCACCGATCGATTTTTCGGACCCGCCGGCCATTTTGCGAAGCGACATGCGCGCCAAATCGACCTTCGCCATCGCAAAGCCAAATAAGCCGGCCTTCTGATGACAAACTGTACAACCAACTTCGGCGTGGGACGACTTGCTCCAGTTCTCGTAAAACCCGGCCATTTCGTGGCACGAAGCGCAGAATCGCGGCTGCGAGCTCCCAAACGTCAAAGCGGCCAAAAACGCAAAAACTGTAGCGGCGATCACAATGCGGTCGACAAACCGCCTTCTCGAAGATTTTTCTTTATGCCCATTCTGCCGCCTCTCCCCGCTTAGTTCCTCAATCGCCTTCTGCCCTTTTACCGGGAAAAAAATCGCGATCATGAGCTCGATGAACGACGAGAGCAAAAAAAGCGACGTCGCGGCGATCGCCAGGATGATCGCTGCAAGAAGCGGATCTGCGCTGGGATCCCTCAAAGCACCGAGGGCTTTTGAAGGAAAATCGTCGAACCCCGCATATATACCGTTTAACAGCTTCAAGATGGCCTTAAGATCGTGCATTTTTGCCAACGTCACCTCAACGGCGCGATATCTTTCATGGGAACCACGCCTCCAGGATGAACATGCCGCTCGTGGCATCGCAGGCAGTCGTCTTTCACATGGCACTTGTAGCATACGCCGCCGAGCCTCTTCGCCACCGAGGAGTGAAACCTCACAAATCCGCTTTGATGGGGCATTTTTATTCCGTGGCAGCTATCGCAAAAAGAATCCAGATGGCAAGCGTCGCATCGTTCTCCACCCTTCTGCTCAACCGCGGTCTTGCCATGATCGTACGGCCAACCCTCAGGATGAGGCATCTGAATGTGGCACTTCCCACATTCTCGGGAGGAGTGACAAGCCGTGCACGAACTGAGTTCTCCCATCCCGTGACTGGATGTTTTCGCATCTGCATGGTTTGCGGCCCATGAGCCGACTTTTTCGGTAGGACTCCTTCCGATGCTTCCAACGTGGCAGAGTTTGCAATCGACGGTTTTTCCCTTTTCTCCTTTATGGCAACCTGTGCATTTATCCATCGTCGGCCGCTTTGGCAGCGGGACGGCCTTTCCATGCGCCACTTCGTTATGGCATTCCGTGCAACTGATGCCGGCCTTGGCCATCTGCGCATGCTCTACCCTTATGCCATCCTTTACTAGGTATCCCGCGAGGATCTCTCGATGGCATCCCAAACACTTCTCACCGGCCGCTTGCGCGCGAAGGGGCCCACTCTCTTTTGCGGTCAACTGAGTAGAGATCATTTGCATGAGGTCGAGGCCTCCTCGAATGGAACCGAGGAGTCCATCCGGTTGATGGCATCCCGCGCAACGGACTTTACCGTGCCGCAAAGCGCTCCAGTTTCTCACTTCCGCCGCGTGGCAAAGGGCACAAACGTCGGGTCTCGCCAAGCCCATGAAAGTCGATGTGCCCATCAATCCAAGGGGAACAAACAAAAAAAACAGAAGGATCGACGCTTTTCTCGATAGCATGCAGCCTGGCTTCCTTTCGAGCTCAGTCGGCATCGAGCGCCGCCATCCAATGTTAGCAAAGGCGCAATCTCGCCGCAACGAACAGACCCATAAAAGAAGAAACCTTTATAGATCATACACAAGCCCATAGCGGGGATCGACCGATCGCCCAGCCTGTGGGATCCATTCCCCGAACGGACCGAACGGGCGTCGCATAGGCCGCCAGCGCTCACGCGGGCAAAAACGCGCGGTCGGTGGTCTAATGACGCGCGCCGCGCTCGCGTTGCGAATGAGGTTTGTACGTCGCATGCACGAACGGCCCGAT
>FWPU01002986.1_pt1 | contig 19503 bp, 22 predicted proteins | sample 2228361 | NCBI WGS metagenome assembly FWPU01 (sample SAMEA103939777, study PRJEB20133) | metagenome
CTCGAGCAGCGGATCGGGCGGATCGACCGCATCGGCCAGCGGCACGAGCGGGTGTGGATCTGGACCTACTTCTACGAGGACACCGTCGAGGCGGAGGTCTACCGCCGGCTGGTCCGCAGGATCGACTGGTTCCGGGGCGTCGTGGGGCCGCTCCAGCCGATCCTGAGCAAGGTGGAACGGACGATCCGGGATCTCGCGCTCGAGGACCCTGCCCGGCGCGACGAGCGGATGGCGCGGGAGCTCGAGGCCCTGGAGCGGGAGATCGACCGGGCCCGGGAGGAGGGCTTCGACCTCGATGCCGCGCTCGAGCAGCGGGTGGAGGAGGTGCCCGCGCCCGAGCCGGTCGTCTCCCGGGAGGAGCTCGCGGCCTTCGTGACGGGATCGCCGAGGATCGGCGCGAGGCTCCGGCCCCACCCGGAGATGGGGGGCGCGTTCACCGTGGTCGCGGGAGGCGAGGAGCGCTGCGTCACCTTCGATCCGGCCGTGGCCGACGAGCACCCCGACACGGTGCGGCTGCTCACCTTCGGGGACCGGGTGCTCGAGGAGCTCCTCGCGGCAGCGGGCAGGCCGCGGACGGGCGTGGGGCGACTGGTGCGGGTGGAAGAGACCGACGGACCGCGCCGCTCCGTGGCCTGGTACCGGCCGAGGGGCGGCGCCGCCGTGCGCATCGAGCGCCTCGAGGAGCTCCGGGCGGCGCTGGGCTCGCCTCCGGCTCCAGACGAGGGCTGGGTCGCCGAGGCCGAGGAGGAGCTCGCCCGCTCCCTGGTGCGGCGCCGTGAGGTCCAGCGGGCCCAGGCTCTCCGCCGGGCCGACGAGCGGCTCTCGGCGCTCCGGGAGCGGGGGCGGGAGCTGCTCGCAAGGGCGACTTACGTCTGGGTGGCGCGGAAGGAGCGGGCTGGCTCGGCGGTGGGCGGGATCTCCCAGGTCACGGTCCAGGCGATGGCGGCGACCGAGGGCTATCCCTTCACGGCGCTGCGGGCGAAGGTCGGCGACCCGGAGGACGTCGGGCGGGAGGCGCCCGGGTGGGCCGAGGTCGAGGCCAAGAGCGAGCGCCAGCTCGAGGGGCTCTGGCAGGCGGTACGCGAGGAGGCGGACCGCCTCGTGCGCCGGATCGTGGACGCCGAGGCGGACCGGGCCCGGCTCGAGGCGCCGCCGCCGCCCCCTGCGGTCGAGGCGACGGTGCTGTAGGGAGGAGGCTGGACTTGACAAGTTCGTTTAGCCAAAACTAAAGTCTCCCGTGTCCGACGACGATACCCTGTACCGGGGTGAGTGGCTGGAGATCCGCGCGATCCGACGGCGCAACGGTCGCATGCCTGCGGTGGACTGGTACGAGGGGCTGGATGCACGAGGGAAGGGGCGCTTCCAGGCCGCGGCGAAGAACGTCGAGGTGTCGCTCAGCTCCGGGAGGCCACCGGCGGATCGCTTGGAGAAGGTCAAGGGCTCCAAGGTCGGTCTCCTCGAGTTGCGGGTGACCCCGAAGGGGGGATCTCCACCCCACCTGCGGCTACTGGTGGTGCGGCGCGAGAAGACGCTATGGGCGGCGAATGGGTTCACGAAGCAGAAGAACCGTCTCGAGCGAGGGGACATCGAGGAAGCCGAGCGGATCGTCCGGGAGTTCCAGGAGGGGGAGGGGACATGAGCGACCGTACGCGGGAGGCGCTGCGGAACCCTGAGATCCGCAGGGTGTTCGAGGAAGAGCTGCTGGTCGGCGAGGCGACGGACACGGTCGCTGGCCTCTTGGAGTCCCTACGCCTGCCGCGGAAGGAGCTCGCCCGACGCCTGGGGGTCAGCCCGGGGCGGGTGAGCCAGATCCTCTCGGGCAAGGAGAACCTCACGGTCCGGTCGCTGGCTGCGTTGGGTTGGGCGCTGGGCGTGCGGTTCGAGCTACACCCCGTGCCGATGGCCGACCGGGAAGGCACACCGGCGGTGGGCGACCCACCGCCCCCGGCCTGGCTGCGGCGGCTCACGTCGCCCGCGCGGTACTCGTACGCCTCCGTTTCGCTGCCTCCTCCAGGCAGACGGCTGGATCGAAGGAGGCTGACCGTGCCTCGGGCCGAGCCGCAACGCGGCCGGGAGCAGCTCGCCGCATGAGGGAGGGGCCCGAGGCGCGCGGGAAGTCCAGGCGCCCCCGGTTCAGGCGAGGCGGCGGCGCGCCGCCACCTGCCTACGATGCGGCCGCCGTCGGCCGGGTCGCTCGTCACGTCGAGATCCTGGGCGTCGAGTTGCTGGGGGCTCACTTCGAGCGGATTGATGACGAGCCGCTCCCTGCCCAGCCGCCTTCGACGGAACGGCCTCAGATCGCGATCGGCGTCGAGTGGAAGATCGACGACGTGGAGCGGCTCCTGGGGTGCGCGATCACGTTCGGCGTGCTGTTCGAGGAGAAGGAACCCTACCGGTTGGTGGCTAGGTTCCGGCTCCTCTACCTCGTCGGTGGGGAGGAGCGCCTGAAGAAGGCGGACATCGACCAGTTCGCGCACTGGAACGCCGTCTTCAACGCGTGGCCCTACTGGCGCGAGTACCTCGCGAGCACGCTCGAACGCGCTCACCTGCCGCCCTTCATCGTCCCTGTCATGAGGGTTCCGATGCCTGGCATGCCATCTCCCGTGTGAGGGAGCAGGCGCGGCGCCCTAGGCGAGGGCCCACCAGGAGCCTTGGAGCAACTGCGCCATGAGGGTTGAGCACCTCCTGCGGGAGAAGCGCGAGGAGATCTTGCGCATCGCCGCGAAGCATGGCGCGCACAACGTGCGGGTCTTCGGCTCCGCCGCACGCGGCGAGGCTGGGGAGCGGAGCGACATCGACCTCCTCGTGGAGTTCGAACCCGGATGGAGCCTGCTCGACCATGCCGCGCTGGTCGCCGACCTGGAGGAGCTCCTGGCCAGGAGGTGGACGTGGTCACCGAAGGCGGCCTCTACTGGCTCCTACGCCGTCGCATCCTCAAGGAGGCCCGGCCACTATGACCAAGGATCCGCGCGTCTATCTCGCCCACATCGTCGAAGGCGAGCTTCCTCGCCTGCGCGACGCCATCGCCAGGCTCCTACCGCCGCTCGATGAGCTTGAACGCGAGTTGGCGGGCGAGGATGAGCCGTCGGAGGGCACGTGAGCATGGCTGCCAACGTTGTTGCAACACGGCACAGGATCGCCGTCAGCTTGAGAAGGCGGCCTGAAGGGGAGGTCGGGCGCGCTGATGGCTCTCCCGGCTACCCGTCCTCGCGCCATCCTGGGGGGAGCCTCCCCTCGCCCGCGGCGCGGGCCACGCGGGCCAGGCGGCGGGCCAGGCGGAGCGGCTCGGGCGTGCGGGCCGGGCCCGTGCACGCGAGGACGACGGCCACCGCCTCCTCGACGCCCGTGCGCCAGGCGGCGTGGGCGATGACCGGGCGGGCTCGGGGGCGGGTCCGGACCGCGGCCGCCACCGGCTCGTCGTCGAGGATCAGCGGGACGTGGTCGCCCCGGGCCGGCCCGGGCTCGGCGGGGGTCGCGAGGAGCGGGCGGTCGGTGACGCCCACCGTGGGGAGCCCGAGGACGGCGCCCAGGTGGAGCGCGAGGCCGGCCCGGCGCGGGTGGTCGCGACCGGTCGCGTTCACCAGGAGCACGTCGGGCCGCTCGCCGAGCCCCCGCACGGCCCGCTCGAGGAGCGCCCCCTCCCGGAGCGCGAGGAACCCGGGGCGGTAGGGGGCGGGCGCGGCGCCCTGGGCGAGGGCCCGGCGGGGCTCCGCGCCCGGGCGGAGGAGCACCGCCGCCGCCCACATCGGCTCCCCCGCCCGCCCCGCGGACCCGCTGGGCGAGGTGCAGAACACGCCGGCCACGGCGATCGGGCCGGCGGGTGACCTCCAGCGGTCGGCGGCGTCCGCGGCCGCGGCGAGCTCCCGCTGGACGGCCTCGAGCTCCTCCTCGGTCCCCGGCCACCCCGCCATCCCCCCCGACGCTAGCGGGGATCCGCGCGGCCCGCCGCGGGTCGTTCCGCGGAGGTGGGTGCTGGGGCATCATGGGCGCCGTGCGGGTCGTGCGCGCGGCCTGGGTCGCCCTCGTCGCGGTCGTCCTCTGGCACCCGGCGCCGATCGCCCTGGCCGGCGAGGGGACGGCGACGCTCGTGGCCGAGCCGGTGCGGACCGTGGCCGGGGACCCGGTCGTCCTCTCCGGGACCCTGGACGCGGGGCCCTCCTGCACCGCCGGCCGGCAGGTCGCCCTGGAGGCCCGCCCCGCGGGCACGCCCGCCTGGTCCACGCTCGCCTCGGGCATCACCGACGCGGCCGGGTCGTTCGCGTTCTCGGTCTCGCCCGTCGCGACCGCGGGCTACCGGGCGACCTTCCCGGACGACCCCTCCTGCGCCCCGGCCTCCTCGCCCGAGGTCGTGGTCGAGGTGGCCGCCAGGGTGGAGCTGTCGGCGCCCTCCCCGGTCCGGGCCGACGTGTGCCCCGCGGTGGTGGTCTCGGTGGACCCGCCGAAGCCGGGCAGCGCCGTCGTGCTCGAGCGCCGCCGGGGCGACCGCTGGACCGAGGTCGGGACGGCGGCGCTCGACGAGGGCTCCCGGGCCCGGTTCCGTCCCTGCTTCGGCTTCGACGACCTCGGCGTCGCCTCGTTCCGCGCCTCCTGGGGAGGGGACGTGGCGAACGCGCCGGGGACCGCCGAGGCCGCGGTCGAGGTGGTGCGGGCGGCCTGGATGGTCCGGGTGGACGGGCTCGTGGGCGGCCGCGAGGTCTCGGTGGCGGTCGCCGACGACGGGCGGTTCCTCTACCGCCACCTCGACGCGGCGCCCCGGACGCCCGCCTCCAACCAGAAGCTCCTCCTCTCGATGGCGCTCCTGGACGCGCTCGGCCCCGCCCACCGGATCCCCACGGTCGCGGCGGCGCGGCGGGTGGAGGAGGGGGTGGTCCGGGGGGACCTGTGGATCCTGGGCGGCGGCGACCCCGAGCTGGGGCGCGCCCGCCTGTCGCTCCTCGCCGAGCGGGTCCGCGACGCGGGGGTCCGGCGCGTGGCGGGGTCGGTCATGGGGAGCACCGCGTTCTTCGCCCGCGACTGGTGGGCGCCGGGCTGGCGGTGGTACTTCCCCCGCGAGGAGGTGCCGCTCCCCACCGCCCTGGCCTTCGCCGGGAACGCGGCGGGGGGCGTCCACGTCACCGACCCCGAGCGGCGGGCGGCGGCGTTCCTCACGCGGCGGCTCGAGGCGCTCGGCGTGCGCGTCGGCGGGCCGGCCGGGATGGGGCGGCCCCCGGCGGGGCTCACGACCGTCGCGGAGGTCGCCTCCCGCCCCGTCCGGGCCGTCCTGGCGCGGATGAACCGGACCTCCGACAACTTCGCGGCGGAGGTCCTGGGGAAGCTCCTCGGGGCCACCGCGGCCGGGCCGCCCGGGTCGATCGCGAAGGGGGCCGAGGCGATCCGGGCCTGGGCCGCGGCGCACGGCGTGCGGGTGCGCGCGCTCGATGCGTCCGGGCTCTCGTACCGGGACCGGCTCCGGGCCCGCGGCCTCGTCCGTCTCCTCGACGCGGCGGAGGAGGAACCGTGGGGCGAGGCGCTCCTCCGGGGGCTCGCCGCCCCGGGGCAGGGGACCCTCGAGCACCGGCTCGCCGGCGTGGAGGTCCGGGCCAAGACCGGGACGCTCTCGGGGATCTCGGCGCTCTCCGGGTGGGTGTGGCTGGAACGGGAGGGCGACTGGGCGGCGTTCTCCATCCTCTCGGCGGGCCTTCCCAAGGCCACGGCGGTGCGGATCGAGGACGCGGTCGTCCGGGCCGTCGCCGCCGGCGCGCGGTGAGGGCGATCGTCCGGGCCCTCGTGACCGGCCCGCTGAGCGCGATCGTCGGGGCCGTCGCCGGCGCGCGGTGAACGTCCCGGGCTCAGGGCGAGCGGCCGCCGATGGCCGCCTCGATCCGCCGGGCCGCGCGCAGGACCGCGTCGGCGAACCTCCGCGCCGCGGCCGGCCCGACCCGGCCCACCGGCCCCGAGATCGACACCGCCGCCACCACCTCGCCCCGAGGCCCGAACACCGGGACGCTCACCGACCCGACGCCGGGCTGGCGCTCGCCAGCGCTCGCCGCCCAGCCGCGGCGGCGGATCGCCCGGAGCTCCCGGCGGAGCCGCTCGCCCGTGGGCGTGGCCGGCGTGAGCGGTTCGGCCCGGCCCACGAGCCGCTCGGCGTCCTCGGCCCAGGCCAGGAACACCTTCCCCGCGGAGCCGGCGGTGAGGGGGAGCGAGGCCCCGACCTCCACGATCGTGCGGAGCTCGTGGCGGGACTCGACGGCGTCCACGCAGATCCTCCGGTCGCCGGCGCGGACGTAGAGCTGGGCGCTCTCCCCGGTCTCACGGGCGAGCCGCTCGAGCGCGGGACGGGCCAGGTCGCGGAGCGGGGGCTCGCCGAGCGCCGAGGCGGCCAGGCGGAGCAGGCGGGGCCCCGGCCCGTAGCCGCGGCCGTCGGGCCGGGAGAGGAACCCCAGGGCGACGAGCGCCCGCAGGAGCCGGTGGACCGTGGGCCGCGGCAGGCCGGTGGCGGCGGCGACCTCGGTGAAGGTCCGGGCACCGCCCCCCACCGCCTCGAGGACGGCGGCGGCGCGGTCCAGCACCCCCACGCCGCTCGATCCCGGGGCGGGCTTCCGCTCGCGCGTGGCCTCTGGTATCCTCCGCACGTCCGCGACATGGTACTGGAGTTCCGTATGATGGAACAACCACGGAGGGCGGGGTGAGCGAACCGAGGACGCTCGCGGAGAAGGTCTGGGAGCGGCACGTGGTCCGCCGCGCCCCCGGCGAGCCCGACCTGCTCTACGTCGACCTCCACCTCGTGCACGAGGTGACGAGCCCCCAGGCCTTCGACGGACTGCGGATGGCTGGGCGGCGGGTCCGCCGGCCCGACCTCACGGTCGCGACGATGGACCACAACGTCCCGACCACCCCCGGGCCGGTCGAGGACGAGGTCTCGGCCCGGCAGATGGAGGCCCTCGAGCGGAACTCCCGGGAGTTCGGGATCACGCTGTTCCCCCGGGGCCACGCCGGCCAGGGCATCGTCCACGTGATCGGCCCCCAGCTCGGGCTCACCCAGCCGGGGATGGTGATCGTCTGCGGCGACTCCCACACGAGCACCCACGGCGCGTTCGGGGCCCTCGCGTTCGGCATCGGGACCAGCGAGGTCGAGCACGTCCTCGCGACCCAGACCCTCCCCCAGGCCCGGCCGCGGACGATGGCGGTCACCGTGGAGGGCGAGCTGCCGGCGGACGTCACGGCCAAGGACGTGATCCTCGGGATCATCGCCCGGATCGGGACCTCGGGGGGCGTGGGCCACGTGATCGAGTACCGGGGCTCCGCGATCCGGTCGCTCTCGATGGAGGGCCGGATGACGGTCTGCAACATGTCGATCGAGGCCGGGGCCCGGGCCGGGATGGTCGCGCCCGACGACGCGACCTTCGCCTACCTCGAGGGCCGGCCCCACGCGCCGAAGGGGCGGGAGTGGGAGCGGGCGCTCGACGACTGGCGGGCGCTCCCGACCGACCCCGGCGCCGCCTTCGACCGAGAGGTCGTGATCGACGCCCGCGAGCTCCGGCCCTACGTCTCCTGGGGCACGAACCCCGCGCAGACCGTGCCCATCGACGGGGTCGTCCCGGACCCCTCCTCGTTCGAGGACCCGCGCCAGCGCGAGGCGGCCGAGCGGGCCCTCGCCTACATGGGCCTCGAGCCGGGGACGCCGATCCGCGGGATCCGCCCCGACGTCGTCTTCCTCGGCTCGTGCACGAACAGCCGGCTCGAGGACCTCCGGCTCGCGGCCCGGATCGTCGCCGGGCGGAAGGTGGCCCCGGGGATCCGGGCCATGGTGGTGCCGGGCTCCACGATGGTGAAGCTCCATGCGGAGGAGGAGGGGCTCGACCTCGTGTTCAAGGAAGCGGGGTTCGAGTGGCGGGAGTCGGGGTGCTCGATGTGCCTGGGGATGAACCCCGACATCCTCCGCCCCGGCGAGCGGTCGGCCTCCACCTCGAACCGGAACTTCGAGGGGCGCCAGGGCCCGGGCGGGCGGACCCACCTGGTCTCGCCGGCGGTGGCCGCCGCCACCGCGGTCCTCGGGCGCTTCGGCACCCCCGACGAGCTGCCGCCGAGGGAGGTCTGAGCGGTGGAGCCGTTCCGCGTCCACACGGGGCGGGCCCTGCCCCTGGGGCTCCCCGACGTCGACACCGACCAGATCATGCCGGCCCGCTTCCTCAAGCGGATCGAGCGGACCGGGTTCGGGGAGTTCCTCTTCGCCGACCGGCGGAAGGACCCCGCCTTCCCGCTGAACGACCCCCGCTACGCCGGGGCCACGATCCTGCTCGCGGGCCCGAACTTCGGCTGCGGCTCCTCCCGCGAGCACGCGGTGTGGGGGATCGCCCAGGCCGGGTTCCGGGCGGTGATCGCGCCCTCGTTCGCCGACATCTTCCGGGCCAACTGCATGAAGAACGGGGTGCTCCCGGTGGTGCTCCCCGAGGAGGTCGTGGAGCGGCTCCTCGCGTCGGTCCGGGCCGACCCGGGCGTCGAGCTCACGGTCGACCTCGAGGCGGAGGAGGTCCGGGGCGCGGGGGTCGTCGCGGGCTTCGAGATCGAGGTGGAGGCCCGTCGGCGGCTCCTCGAGGGGCTCGACGACATCGCCCTCACCCTCCGCCACGAGGCCGAGATCGCGGCCCACGAGCGGACCCGCCCCGCCTGGATGCCCTCGCTCGCCTGAGCCGCGGGCGGGCGGTCCCCGCCGTCCGCCTCATGGCGGGGCTGAGGATATCCGGATATCCTCATGGTCGTGGCGAAGGTGCTCCTCTCCATCGACGACGAGCTGCTCGCGCGGATCGACCGAGCGGCGCAGCGGGCGGGCCTGAGCCGCAGCGCCTACCTCGCGCGCCTGGCGGCGCGGGAGCTGGGCGCGGCGCAGGGCCCCGGCGCGGAGCCTCGGGTCCGAAGGGCCGCCCGCGCCCTCGACGCCCTGTTCCGCGACCGGGGCGCGCCCGAGGAGGCCACCGCTGCGGTCCGCGCCGAGCGGGACTCGAGGTGAGGGAGGTCGTCCTCGACGCCTCGGTCGTCCTCAAGTGGTTCACGCCATCGGGCGAGCCGGGAGCGGCGGAAGCGCGCGCGCTCCGGGACCGGTACCTCGCCGGGCGGTTGGTGATCGTGGTCCCCTCCCTCCTCCACCTGGAGCTGATCAACGTGGCGGGCCGGAGGTGGGGGTGGGACGAACGGGCGCTCCTCGACCTGGCGGCGGGGCTCGAACAGCTCGGGCTCGAGGTGGTCGAGCCGCGGATCGACCGCGTCGCGGCGTGGGTCGCGCGCGGCCTGACCGCGTACGACGCCGCCTACGTCGCTATCGCCGACGAGCGAGGCGTCCCGCTCGTGAGCGACGATCGGACGATCCTGGAGCTCGCCGGGGAGATCGCCCGGCCGCTCACGGGCGGCTGATCCCGGGAGCGGGATCGGGGCGGCGGGGCCACGCCGGACCGGTCGCTCCTCACGGCAGCGGGTAGGTCCGCAGCGCGCTGTGGCGGGCGATGACCTCGAAGTCGGCGTCGTTGTGCAGGAGCGTGGCGCCCTCGCGGATCACCGGGACCGCGATGAGGCAGTCGGTCAGGGCCCTCGGGGTTTCCCCCGCCGCGCGGCAGGTCCGGTAGATCGCCGCCGCCTCCTCGAAGTCGGCGAGGCCCCGCAGGCGCAGGAGCGGGAACGCAACGAGCCGGCTCCGGAGCGGGCGGAGCTGCTCGACGCCGGCCCCGGCCAGGAGCTCCATCACGATCACCTCGGTGAGGCCCACCTCCTCCCCCCGCTCGAGGAGCTCCGCGAGCACGCGGGCCGTCGGATGCCCGCTCCCGCGGAGGAACTCCACCCAGGCCGAGGTGTCCGCGACGATCACCGGCGCCCGACGCGGGAGCGCCGCATGGCCCTGAGATCGCCTTCCCAGCCGCTCCCGGCGAGGTCCAGCATGTCCCGGGGGCTCGCCTCCCCGGCCACGGCCCGCAGCGCGAAGTCGATGGCCTCGCGCTTGGTCCGAAGGCCGTACAGCCGCATGACCCTGGCGATGAGTTCGTCGTCGACCACGACGTTCGTCCTTCCCATCGATCCGAAAATCATACACCACGATACACAGCCAGGTGCAGCCTGGCCGCCTCAGGCCAGGTGACCCCGGAACCACTCCGCGGCCAGATCCGCGACCCGCTCGAGCGCGCCGGGCTCCTCGAACAGGTGCGTGGCGCCGGGGATCACCTCGAGCCGCGCCGGGCAGCGGAAGAGCGGCAGCACCTCCCGGTTCAGTTCGAGCACCACGAGGTCCTCCCCGCCCACGACCAGCAGGGTCGGGGCCCGGACCTCGGGGATCGCCTCCCGGGCGAGGTCCGGCCGCCCGCCGCGGGAGACGACGGCGCGGACCTCCTCGCCGAGGCGGGCGGCGGCGAGGAGCGCGGCGGCCGCCCCGGTGCTCGCGCCGAAGTAGCCCAGCGTGAGCCCGGCGGTCGCGGGCTCACCCCGGAGCCAGCGGGTCGCGGCGAGGAGCCGCTCGGCGAGGAGCGGGATGTCGAACACGAGCCGGCGGTCGAGGGCCTCCTCCTCGGTGAGGAGGTCGAAGAGGAGCGTGCCGATCCCCTCGCGGCGGAGCCGCTCGGCCACCATCCGGTTCCGCGGCGAGAGGCGGCTGCTCCCGCTGCCGTGGGCGAAGGCCACGACGCCCCGCGCGCCCTCGGGGACCCCGAGGTCGCCCGGGAGCGCGAGGCCGTCGGCCTCGATCGTGACCGCGATCGGTCCCTCCCGGCTCGCCATCGCGCCGTCGCCGCCTCCCCGCCGGGGACGGCCCGGTGGGTCGGGGCGCGGCCCTCACCTCCCCTACCACTGTGGCACGCTGGAGCCAGGATGGGCATCCGGCTCGCGCTCGCCGGCGACACCATGCTCGGGCGCGGGGTGGCGCGCGAGCTGGGGCTGGGCACGCCACCGGAGGCCCTGGTCTCCCCGGAGGTCGTGGAGGCGGCCCGGTCCGCGGACCTCTTCGTGCTCAACCTCGAGTGCTGCGTCTCCGAGCGGGGCGAGCCCTGGCGGCGGCCCGGGAAACCCTTCTTCTTCCGCGCGCCGCCCGAGGCGGTCAGGACCCTCGTCCACCTCGGGGTGGACTGCGTGACCCTCGCCAACAACCACGCCCTGGACTTCGGGGAGGAGGCGCTCCTCGACACCCTCGAGCACCTCCGCGCCGCGGGGATCCGGGCGGTGGGGGCGGGGCCCGACGAGGCCGCGGCCCGGGAGCCCGCGGTGCTCGAGGCCCGGGGCCTGCGCCTGGCGGTCCTCGGGGTCACCGACCACCCCGACGACTTCGCCGCCGGCCCCGACCGGCCCGGGGTGGCGTTCGCGGACCTCTGGTCCGGGGTGCCTGCCTGGCTCCCCGAGGCGGTCCGCGCGGTGCGGGAGCGGGCGGACCTCGTGCTCGTGACCCCCCACTGGGGGCCCAACATGGTCCCCGAGCCCGTGCGCCACGTCCGGCGGGCAGCCCGGGCCCTCGTCGAGGCCGGCGCCGACCTCGTGGCCGGCCACTCGGCCCACGTGTTCCACGGGGTGGACGGGCGGGTGCTCTACGACCTGGGCGACTTCCTCGACGACTACGCGGTCGACCCGGTGCTCCGCAACGACCTCTCGCTGCTCTGGTTCGTGGACCTCGAGCCGGGGGGCCCCGCGTGCGTCGAGGGCCTGCCGCTCCGCCTCGAATACGCGTACACGCGGGTGGCGGAGGGCGAGGACGACGCGTGGATCGAGCGGCGGCTGCGGGAGGCCTGCCGGCCCTTCGGCGCGCGCGTCGAGCGGGAGGGGCGGATGCTCCGGGTCCTCCGGTAGGCGTCCGCCGCCGGGGCCGCGTCTCGACCGCAGGGCCCGCGTCTCGACCCCGGGGCCCGCGTCTCGACCCCGGGGCCGCCTCTGCTCCTGGGACCGCGTCTCGACCACCGGGCCGGGCCCTCGGGGTATCGTTCGGGGGCCGAGGAGGAGGGATGCGCAGGAGCGGGTCGGTCTTCGTCGCGGTCGCGCTCATCGGCACCGGCGTGCTGCTGCTGCTCCGCGACGCCGGGGTCGTGAGCGAGGGGGTCCGGATCTGGCCGCTCCTCCTGCTGCTCTTCGGCGTGGCGATGCTCGTGGACCGGGCGGCCACCGGGTCCCTGCGCCAGGACGGGCTCGCCGGACCGCTCGTCCTGGTGGCGGTCGGCGCGCTCTTCCTCCTCCAGGACCTGGGGGCGGTGGAGCGCGACCTCTCGGTGTGGCCGGTGGTGCTGATCGCCGTCGGGCTGGGCATCGTGCTCTCCGGGCTCGGGGTCGGTCGCACCCGGGCGAGGGTGGCGGTGGAGGCCGTCGCGCTCGACGGGGCGACCTCGGGCCGGCTCGTGCTCCGGCACGGGGCCGGCCGGCTCACGCTGGGCGCGACCCACGAGCCCGGCGCGTTCCTCGAGGGGACCTTCGTGGGCGGGGTCGAGCGGCGGGTCGAACGGCGCGGGGAGCGGCTCGAGGTGCGGCTCTCGCCCCCGGCCGGGGTGTGGCGGGGCCTCGCCCCGTGGCGCTGGGGGCGGGGCGGATCCCTCGACTGGAGCCTGGCGCTCTCGCGGCGGGTCCCGCTCTCGCTCGACCTCGCGACCGGGGCGGCCCGGGCCGAGCTGGACCTCTCCGACCTCCGGGCGGGCGAGGTCGACCTCCAGGCGGGCGCGAGCGACGTCGACCTGCGCCTGCCGGCCTCGGGGAGGACCGCGTGCCGGGTCAAGGCGGGCGCGGCCAAGCTCCGGATCCGGGTCCCCGACCGGGTCTCGGGCCGGATCGTGGTGCGCGGGGGCGCGTCCTCGCTCCGGGTCGACGAGATCCGCTTCCGGCGGAGGGACGGGAGCTTCGAGTCCCCCGACTTCGAGCAGGCCGAACACCGGGTCGAGCTCGAGCTCGACGTGGGCGCGGCGGACGTCGAGGTCCGCTGAGGGACGGCCCGGTCGGAGCCCGCGGCACCGTCGGCCCGTGTCGGGGACCGCGGTTCCCGGCCGGGGACCAGGCGGTTCCCCGGCGGGACCGCCCGGCCCGCTACGTCCCCGAGGCCACCCCCGCGCGGCGGAGGGCGTCGGCCCGGGCCTCGGCCGCGAGCCGCGCGAGCTCCTCGGAGATCGCCGCGACCGGTGCCTCGGGGTCCGCGATCCGCCGGGCCCCCTCGGGGAGCCGCTCCAGGTCGGCCTCGAAGCGGGCCCGCGCCTCGGCGAGGGTCCCCGGCGGCCCCGTGCGCCGCCCGTCCCGCATCACCGGGAGGAGGAGCGGCTCGGCGCCGGGCGGGGGTTCCTCGTCGCGGAGGGCGATCACGTCCCCGTCCGGGCCGCGGAACACCTGCTTCCTGCCGGGGAGCGTCACCTTGTCGGTGGCGAGCTTCACCACCGGCCGGCCCGCGTACTCCACGAGCTTGTAGACCGAGTCGAGGTAGGGCGCGTCCGCGGAGACCCCCATCTTCGTCCCCACGCCGAAGGCGTCGATGGGCGCCCCGGCGCGCGTGAGCTCGTCGAGGTCGTACTCGTCCAGGCCGCCGCTCGCGAAGATCCGGACCGAGGGCAGCCCGGCCTCGTCCAGGACCCGCCGGGCCTTTCGCGAGAGCGCCGCCAGGTCGCCGCTGTCCAGGCGGATCCCGAGCCGGTCGGCGAGGCCGAGCTCCCGGATCACGCGGACCGCCGTGCGGACCCCGTTCAGCGTGTCGTAGGTGTCGACGAGGAACGTCACCCGGTCCGGGAAGTCCTGGGCGAAGGCCCGGAACGCGTCCTCCTCGGTGGGGAAGGCCTCGATGAACGAGTGGGCCATCGTGCCCGCGGCGCGGAGCCCGTAGCGGCGGGCGGCCTCCACGTTGCTCGTGGCCACGAACCCGACCATCGCCGTGGTGCGGGCCACGGCCATCGCCGCCTCGGCCCCCTGGGTCCGGCGGAACGCGAAGTCCACGAGGTCCGCCCCCCGGGCGGCGAGCCGGCACCGCGCGGCCTTGGAGGCGATGGTGGTCTGGAACGTGACCTGGTTCAGGAGGTAGGTCTCGACCAGCTGGGCGACGGCGATCGGCGCCGTGACCTCGAGGAGCGGCTCGTTGGCGAGGACCACCCGCCCCTCGGGGACCGCCCACACCTCGCCCTCGAAGCGGAGCCCGCGGAAGGCCTCGATCGTGGCGTCGTCGTAGCCGAGCGTCTCCGAGAGGTAGCGGAGGTCCTCCTCCTCGAAGGAGAACGAGGACAGGAACTCCAGGCAGGCCTCGAGCCCCGCGGCCACGAGGAACCCCCGGGAGGGCGGCAGGCGGCGGACGAACAGGCTGAACGTGGCGGGCTCGTCCATCCCGCGGCGGAGGTAGCTCGCCGCCATGTTGAGCTCGTAGAGGTCGGTGAGGAGCGCCCCCGCCATGGCCTACAGGGTACGCGGAGCGGCCCGCGCCCGCCCGGGCCTCCGACGCGGCCGAGCGCCGCCGGCCCCCGGACGGGCCTGGCGGCCGGAGGGCGGACGGAGCGGCTCCTCCTCACGGGCCTGGCGGCGGGGGGCGGGGCGGCTCCCTCTGACGGGCCTGGCGGTGGCCGCCGGCCCGTGGCACCCTCCCGGGCGTGGGGTCGCGGAGGCGGTTCGAGCGGCTGGTGGCCGAGGCCATCGACTCGCTCCCGGCGTGGGTCCTCGAGCGCCTGGAGAACGTGGACGTGGTGATCGAGGAGGAACCCCCGGACGACGACCCCGACCTCCTCGGGCTCTACGAGGGGATCCCGCTCACCGAGCGCGGGATGGACTACGCGGGCGTCCTCCCCGACCGCATCGTGCTGTTCCGCCGGACCATCGAGGCCGAGGCCGAGGACGACGAGGACCTCAAGCGGATCGTCGCGGACACCGTCGTCCACGAGGTCGCCCACTTCTTCGGCATCTCCGACGAGCGCCTCCGCGAGCTGGGCTGGGACTAGCGTGGAGGATCTCCGTCCGTCCCCTGACGTAGGTCTTTCGGGGGATGCGCGGCGGCGCAGGGCAACGGACCGGACCCGAGCATGGGGGACGAGATCCGCAGGCGGGCCCAGGACAGTAGCCCCGCCCCTCGCGCGGCCCTGATCGGGCCGCTGCCCGCTATCGTCGCTCCCGTGGAAGAGCTCGACGAGCGCCTGATGCGGCGCGCGCTGGACGAGGCCCGCCGTTGCCTCGCGTGGGGGGACGTCCCGATCGGCGCGGTGGTCGCGCGGGGGGACGAGGTGCTCGCGGCCGCGGGCAACGAGCGCGAAAGGCGGCAGGACCCGACCGCCCACGCCGAGGTCCTCGCGCTGCGGGAGGCGGCGGGGCGGGTGGGACGGTGGCGTCTGGACGGCTGCACGATCTACGTCACCCTCGAGCCCTGCGCGATGTGCGCGGGGGCCATCGTGCTCGCCCGGATCGAGCGGCTGGTGTACGGGGCGGCCGACCCCAAGGCCGGGTTCTGCGGGTCCCTCGGCGACCTGGTGCGGGACCCTCGCCTGAACCACCGCGTGGACGTGACCCCGGGGGTCCTCGCCGAGGAGGCCGCCGAGCTGCTCCGGGCCTTCTTCCGGGCCCGCCGCTGACCGGCGCGTCCGCGGTGGCCCGCGGGCCGGTTGCTAGACTCGGTGGCGGAGGCGTGCCGGAGCGGACGAACGGGACCGCCTCGAAAGCGGTTAGGGGCCTAACCCGCCCCTCGCGTGTTCGAATCACGCCGCCTCCGCCCGTGAGCCGCCCGCCGGGGCGGCTCTCTCGCACCCGGGCCGGGCCCGTAGACTTAGCTCGGTGGCCTGCCCGAGCGGACGAAGGGGCACGCCTGGAGAGCGTGTAGGGGGGCAACTCCCTCGAGGGTTCGAATCCCTCGGCCACCGCCGATCCCTGCGCGCCACCCTGCGCGTGCCAAGCGCCCGGTCGTCGTTCCCGCGTGCCCGTGTGATGATGGCGCACGGAACCCCGACGGAGGCGACGGAGATGGCACCCGACCTGCTGGTCCCGGACACGGGCGCGGAGGAGGAGGCGCTCGACGCCTACTCCCGGATCGTGACGAGGGTGGCCGAGCGGCTGATCCCCTCGGTGGCGAGCCTGCGCGTGATGCGCCGGGTCCGCGGCGGGAGGAGCCTGGCGGGGGCGGGCTCCGCCGTCGCCATCACGCCCGACGGGTTCCTCCTCACCTCGGCCCACGTCGTCGGCTCGGCGGAGGGCGGGACGGCGGGCTTCGTGGACGGGCGGGAGCTCCCGTTCGACGTCGTGGGGACCGATCCCCTCTCGGACCTCGCGGTGATCCGGGTGCGCGGCGACCTCCTCCCGGCCGAGCTGGGGGACGCCGAGCGGCTCCGGGTCGGGCAGCTCGTCGTGGCCGTCGGGAACCCGATGGGCTTCGAGGGCTCGGTCACGGCCGGCGTGGTGAGCGCCCTCGGCCGCTCCCTGCCCACCCGGGACGGCCGGACCACGCGGGTGGTCGAGAACGTGATCCAGACCGACGCAGCCCTGAACCCCGGGAACTCGGGGGGCGCCCTCGCCGACTCCTCCGGGAGGGTCGTGGGCATCAACACGGCGGTGGCGGGCGTCGGCCTGGGGCTCGCCGTGCCGATCGACCGGACCACCCGACGGATCATCGCCGCCCTGATGCGGGAGGGGAGGTTCCGCCGGGCCTACCTCGGGATCGCGGGCGGCACCCGGCCCCTCCCGCCGCTCGCGGCCCGCGCGACCGGCCGGGAGCGGGCCGTCGAGGTGGTGGAGGTGATCGAGGGGAGCCCCGCGGCCCGGGCCGGGCTCCGCCCGGAGGACCTCGTCCTCGAGCTCGACGGCGAGCGGATCGAGGACGTGGGCGACCTCCAGGCCGCGATGGTGGGGGAGCGGATCGGCCGGACCGTGGAGGTGAAGGTGTTCCGGGACGGGCAGCTCCGTTCCCTCCCCGTCACCCTCCGCGAGCTCGACGGCTAGGGCTCCGGGGATCCCCCGGAGGTCCGCCCCGGCCGGGGGAAGGCCTCCGGGTCCTCCCCGGTGCGCCCGCCCGCCGGATGCGGCATCATCCCGGCGGGCGCCGCCCCTCCCTTCGGGGCGCGTGCCCCCGGGTCCGTTCCCCGAGCGACGGAGGAGAGGATGGAGACGACGGCGTTCCGTGCCGAGCTGAGCGAGCTGCTGGCGGGGGACGAGCGACGGTGGGACCCCGACGGGACCCTGGCCCGCCTGATGGCGGAGGTGCCCGGCCTCTCCAGCCTCGGGAAGCTCGCGCTGCTCCGCCTGGCCGCCCGCCACCTCGGGCCGGGCGAGGCCTACCTCGAGGTGGGGTCCTGGAAGGGCCTGTCGATCATCGCGGCGATGCTCGGGAACGCCGACGCGCCGTTCTTCGCCATCGAGAGCTTCGACGGCTACGGGGTCCGCGGTCGGGAGGCCCGCGAGGCGCTCCGGCGGAACGTGGAGGCGTGGGTCGGCCCGGGGCGGCTCCGCCTGCTGGAGGGGGACTTCGTCGCGCTCCTGCGCCGGCCGGGGCTCATCCCGCACCCGGTCGGCGCCTACTTCTACGACGCCGACCACAGCCCGCTCGGGCAGTACCTGGCCCTGGCGCTCGCCGAGCCGCACCTGGCCGACGAGGCGATCGTGATCGTCGACGACACGGCCTCGCCCGCCGTGGCGCGGGCGACCGACCGCTACGTCGAGGGGCGCGGCGGCTACGAGCTGCTCGCCGACCTCCCCGGCTCGCCCACCGGCGGGCGGTGGTGGAACGGCCTGCGGGTCTACGCGTTCCGGCGGACGGGGGCCGGGTTCGGCCCCGCCCCCGGGGTGCGCTGGCGACGGCTGACCTACACGGCGGCGTACCGGCCGACCGCGGCCCTGTTCGGGAGGGTCATGCCGCGGGCGGGGATCCGGCTGGCCCACGCGATCCGGTCGCTGCCCAGGATCCTCCGGGGGCACCCACGGGAGCCGATCGGCTCGTTCCTCCTGCTCGACGAGACGGGGTCGGCCGGGGGCCCGGCGGGGCGCCGGCCGCGTCGGGGCGGGGGCGTATACTCGTCGCGGTGACCGTGCTAGGCGGGGAGCTAGCGGTGCCCTGTACCCGCAAGCCGCTCCAGCGGGGCTGAATCCCCGCCCGCGGCCCGGAGGGCCCGAGGCTGCTCCCGGCACGGGGCGACGATGGCCGGGTCCTGCGCGACGCCGACCCGCGAACCCCGTCAGGTCCGGAAGGAAGCAGCGGTAAGCGGATCCCGGCGGGTGCCGCAGGGGCGCCTGGCCGGAGCCACCGGCCGGTGATGCGCGCGGGTCCTGCGAGGTCAACGGCGGGTGCACGGTCACCGTTCGTCGTCCCCCGCGCAGACCCCGCGGGGAGCCGAGGCGACCCCGGGGGAGGGGGCGTGGTCGAGGAGAGGCAGCAGCAGGCGCTCTACCGCAGGTACCGGCCGCAGGCCCCGGCCGAGATCCTCGGGCAGGACCACGTGGTCCGGGCCCTCACCGGGGCGGTCCGGGAGGGGAAGCTGGCCCACGCGTTCCTGTTCTGCGGGCCGCGGGGGACCGGGAAGACCTCGACCGCCCGCATCCTCGCGAAGATGGTGAACTGCGAGCGCGGGCCGACCCCCGAGCCCTGCGACGCGTGCGAGCAGTGCGTCGCGATCCGGGAGGGGCGGCACCTCGACGTGGTCGAGATCGACGCGGCGTCCCACGGCGGGGTCGACGACGCCCGCGAGCTCCGGGAGCGCGCCCCCACCGCGCCGGCGATGGGCCGGGAGAAGGTCTACATCATCGACGAGGCCCAGCGCCTCTCCCGGGAGGCCTTCGACGCCCTCCTCAAGGTGTTCGAGGAGCCCCCGCCCGGCGTGCGGTTCGTCCTGGCCACGACCGAGCCCCACCGGATGCCGGCCACGATCGTCGGGCGGTGCCAGCGGTTCGACTTCCGGCGGGTGGGGGCCGAGCAGCTCGTCCAGCACCTGCTCCGGGTGGCCGAGCGGGAGGGCATCGCGCTGGCCCGGGAGGCGGCCTCGGCGATCGCCCGGCAGGCCGAGGGGTCGGTCCGCGACGCGCTCTCGCTCCTCGACCAGGCGAGCGTGCTCTCGGACGGCTCGGTGGACGAGGGGACGGTGGCGGCGCTCCTCGGCGCCCCCCGGGTCGCGGTCCGGCACGCGATCGCCGACGCCATCGCGGTGGGGGACGCCCGGGCGGCGTTCGAGGTCGTGGCCCGCCTGGTGCAGGACGGGCACGACCTCCGCCACGCCACGAACGAGCTGCTCGGCCACTTCCGGGACCTGCTCCTGCTCCGGGCCGCGCCGGGGCAGGAGGACCTCCTGGACCTCTCCGCCGACGAGTACGAGCGCCTCCGGGCCCAGGCCGCGAAGTTCTCCCCCGCCGAGCTCACCAGGATCCTGGCCCTCCTGCTCCAGGCCCAGAGCGACATGCGCTGGACCACCTCGCCCCGGCTCTCGCTCGAGCTGGCGCTGCTCCGGGCCGCGATCCCCGAGGCCGACCCCGAGCCCCGGGGGCTCCTGGCCCGGATCGAGCGCCTGGAGCGCCTGGCGGGCCTCGAGCCGGGCCGGCCGGCCGAGGGGGCCGGACGCGCGGCCGGGGCGTCGGCGGCCGAGCGGCCGGCGA
>FWPU01004780.1_pt1 | contig 19503 bp, 15 predicted proteins | sample 2228361 | NCBI WGS metagenome assembly FWPU01 (sample SAMEA103939777, study PRJEB20133) | metagenome
ATGCCGCGCGGTTACCTCATTGTAATTGCCGCTGGCCAGATGTACATATCGGTAAACCCGGTCATCGGCTTCTTTCCGTACGATAAGCATGAGTTTGGTGTGGGTCTTGAGGTTGCCCATGCCATAAATAACGAAACATCCGGCTTTCTGAAGTCGTTCTGCCTCGCGCAGGTTGTTTTCCTCATCAAAACGCGCCTTAACCTCGAATAATACGGCCACGTGCTTGCCGTTTTCGGCTGCCCTGTACAATGCGTTGGTTACGCGCGATCCACCACGTGCCACGCGGTAGAGGGTAATTTTTATTGACAGCACATCGGGGTCATCGGCAGCACGCTCCAGCAGTTCCAGCACCGGCTCCATGGAATTATATGGGTGGTGAAGAAGGATGTCGCGGTGTTTCAGAACCTCAAACAGGTCGGGCTTATCTTCATCCGGATAGTTAAGCGGCTTTACAGGGTCTGGTAGTTTAAATCTTCTGCCCCTGAATTCACTGTGATTTATTATCTGGTTTAATCCGCTTAAATCCAGCAGGCTGCTTTGTGGGATTCTGAAGATATTATGATCGTCAATGTCGAACTGAATCTTTAGCAATCGCAGCATCCAAGGGTCAGCATTGCCCTGCAATTCCATGCGCACTACCCTTCCGGTGCGGCGGGTTTTAAGCTTTTGCTTAAGGTCTTCCAGAAAGTTCGATTCAATATCATCGCTTTCTTCCAGAGTAAAGTCGCCATTGCGGTTTATCCTAAATAAATTCACGCTGCGTATATCTACATTCCGGAAAAGGTTGTGTATGTTATGCCGTACAATATCTTCAACCGGAACAAACACCAGCAGATTACCCTCTCTTATTTCAAAGAACCGGGGAATATTACTGGGTATCTGTACAAAAGAGATGCGGTTTTGCTGCTGCCCTTCGTAGGTAATGGCCGTTACCACTCCAAAAAGCAGCCGGTTGTTTTTTAGTACCGGAAAAGTGTGGTAGCTGTCGAACGCCATGGGCGTTAACATAGGAAATACGGTGCGCGTGAAGTAGTGATTTACCAGTGCGGTTTGGTCGACCGACAGCTCAGCGTACGAACGTATTTCAAAGCCGTTTTCACGGAACAGGGGCTTGAGTTTATGTACAAAGTATTCGTTCTGGTCGTTTACAAAGTTGCGGATGGCGTTGAGCAGCAGCTTACGAAAAGGTTCTTCCCGCAGGCCGCTGTAGTCAAAGCGCTCTTTGCCATAGTCAATGTAATTGTAGAGGCTGCCCAGGCGAATGGTGCAAAACTCATCGAGGTTGGACGAAGTGATGCACAGGAATTTCAGGCGGTCGAACAGGTTGCGGTCGGCTTTGCGGGCCTGGTCCAGCACGCGGTAGTTAAACTGCAGCCAACTGAGGTCACGGCTTATGTAGCGGCTTTCGCTTACCGCGGTGAATTCGGTGTGTTGTTGTGCCGGCTTTGTTCCTGTTTCCATAGGTGTAATCAGGCATCAATGCGGGCATAACGTGCATTTTTTTCTATAAATTCCCTACGCGGGGCCACTTCATCGCCCATAAGCATGGAAAAGAGGTGGTCGGCTTCGGCAGCCGATTCGATGGTTACTTGTTTGAGTGTTCTGCGGGCGGGGTCCATGGTAGTAGCCCACAGCTGTTCGGGGTTCATCTCACCCAGACCCTTATAGCGCTGCACGGTTACCGAGTCATCTTTTCCGCCACCCAGTTCCTTAACTACCGCTTCGCGCTCTTCTTCGGTCCAGCAATAGCGTTCTTCCCGGCCTTTTTTAACAAGGTAAAGCGGGGGCAGGGCTATGTACACGTAACCGTTCTCAATCAGCTCGCGCATATAGCGGAAAAAGAATGTTAAAATGAGGGTGCGGATGTGGCTGCCATCCACATCGGCATCGGTCATGATGATGATTTTATGATAGCGCAGCTTGCTCAAATTCAGCGCTTTGCCGTCTTCGGCAGTGCCAAAGGATACACCTAACGCGGTGATGATGTTTTTAATCTCCTCGTTAGCATAAATTTTATGCTCCTGAGCTTTTTCCACATTCAGAATTTTACCCCGCAGGGGCAATATGGCCTGAAAGGTGCGGTCGCGTCCCTGTTTGGCCGACCCCCCGGCAGAATCGCCTTCCACCAGATAGAGTTCGGAAACCGAGGGGTCGGTGCTGGAGCAATCGGCCAGCTTGCCGGGCAGGCCAGTGCCGCTCAGCACGTTTTTGCGCTGTACCATTTCGCGGGCTTTGCGGGCGGCATGGCGGGCCTGTGCAGCCAGTATTACTTTATTAACAATAAGCCGGGCTTCGCGCGGGTGTTCTTCGAGGTAGTACTGCAAAACCTCGCCCACGGCCTGATCTACAATGCCCATGGCTTCCGAGTTCCCCAGCTTGGTTTTGGTTTGTCCTTCAAACTGGGGTTCGGCTACTTTTACCGAAATAACAGCGGTAAGGCCCTCGCGGAAGTCATCACCGGTAATGTCGATTTTTGCTTTCTCCAGCAGGCCCGACTTCTCGGCATAGCTTTTAAGCGTACGGGTAAGCGCTCTGCGAAAGCCCGCTACGTGGGTGCCACCCTCATGGGTGTTAATGTTGTTTACGTATGAAACCAGGTTTTCGCTAAACGAGGTGTTGTAGCTAAGCGCCACCTGTACGGGCATTTCGCCTTTGTTATTTTCAATGTATATGGGCTGGGGTATTAGTTTTTCACGTGTGGAATCAATATATTCCACAAATTCAACCAGTCCGCCTTTTGAGAAAAACGAGTCTTGACGCGGAGAACCCTGTTCGTCTTTTTCGCGCAGGTCGGTTAGGGTAAGGCGAATACCCGGGTTTAAGAAGGCCAGCTCACGGAGACGGGTGGCCACGGTTTCGTAGTTAAACTCGGTAACGGTAAAAATTTGTTTGTCGGGTAAAAAGCGTACAGTGGTTCCTCGTTTATCCGACTGCCCGGTAACGCGAACAGGATATTGAGGAACACCCCGATGATATTCCTGCTCCCAGATTTTTCCATCGCGGTACACGATGGCATGCAGTTTTTCAGAGAGGGCATTTACGCACGACACCCCCACTCCGTGCAAACCGCCTGATACCTTGTAGGTATTCTTGTCGAATTTTCCTCCGGCATGCAGCACCGTCATAACCACTTCCAGTGCCGAACGCTTTTCTTTTTCGTGAATATCAGTAGGTATGCCTCGTCCGTTGTCTTCAACCGAAACGGAGTTGTCTTCATGAATGGTTACCTTGATGTCATCGCAAAACCCTGCCAGGGCCTCATCAATTGAGTTGTCCACCACCTCCCAGATAAGGTGGTGCAGCCCCTTGCTGCTCACATCACCAATGTACATGGCCGGCCGCTTGCGCACGGCCTCCAGACCTTCCAGTACCTGAATATTGCTGGCTGAATAGCCTGAATCCTTCTTTTCCTTTTCTTTAACTGCACTCATGGATAGGGTTATCAATAAACTGTCAAAAATACGGTTTTTTAGCCGATTTTTGATTATTTATTTACCATAATAATGTGCCTGTTTGCGTCTTTTCTAACCGCGCCTTTTCGTCTTTAAGTTGCTTGTGGCCCTTTGGTATGGCTGTGTTTACAGCCCTTGCCTATTTGGACAAGCATGCCGCGTAAGCGACCTTTACAGTGCCCATAAGGGTATTCTATAAAGCACGCTATCTAAAAAATTTACCATTCTGTAAGGGCCCCACTACAACCTGCATATTTTGCCCGACCCCATGTTCAGGGTAAGGCAACAGAACCATGAGGGTAACGTGCAACCATGCGGGCAGGGTGATTTTAAAAAAATACCGGTTATTTAAAATTGGCAAAAAACTATTGTTAGCGGGCACTAACCCGAAACCGTAGCTTTTTCACGGGTAGCAGTTTTGCCCTTTTTACCGGCCTGTTCATTCATGAGCTGATGCTTTGCCTTTTCCAGCTCCTGTTTTTGGGTTTCGGTTACCGCAGGGTAGCTCAGGTTAAGTTTTTCAAAGTGATGATAAATAAGAAAGGCCATGGACAGACGGGCATACCACTTGTCATCAGCCGGAATGATGTACCATGGGGCATGTTCTTTCGAAGTCTTCTCCAAAGCTATCTCATAGGCCTCCTGATAGTTGTCCCAGAAGGACCGTTCGCGTATATCGGAAAGGGAAAACTTCCAGTTTTTAGCAGGATCTTCAATGCGCTGCAAAAAGCGTTTGCGTTGCTCCTTTTTGGAAACGTGCAGAAAGAATTTCATAATAACTGTACCGTTTTGCGCCAGGTTTTTTTCAAAGCGGTTTATTTGCTTATACCGCGACTCCCAGAAACGGTCGTCAATATCGTTTACTGAATTTATGCCGGGTATATTTTCATTTAATATCCATTCCGGATGCACCCTGGTTACCAGCACGTTCTCATAGTGCGAGCGGTTGTGAATGGCTATTTCGCCCCGTGCCGGTAAGCCCAGTGTATGTCGCCAGAAATAGTCATGATCCAGTTCGCTGGCATTGGGTGCCTTAAAGCTGTACACTTTAACCCCTAACGGATTAAACCCCGACATGATATGTTTTACCGCTCCATCTTTGCCGGCTGCATCCATGGCCTGGAGGATAATTAAAATGCTGTATTGGTTATGGGCATAGAGTTTGTCCTGAATTTCAGCCAGGTGCTTTCGCCCCAGCTCCAAAAGGGCCTCAGCATCGCGTTTGTTTAATGTCTTTCCCGAATAGTGGGTGGGCCATTCTTTAAGGCAGACTTTTTTTCCGGGTTTTACCAAAAAGTCGCGCACGCGCAGGATTTTTTCATCTGAAAGCATTGTACAGGGGTTTTTTATGCAGGAAAAGATAAGGGCATTCTCCGGTTATAGAAGCTGATAAAGGTCAGAAGTAACAAAGAATATTTTTTGCTGGCAAATCAGGGCCGGAATGCTTAAATTTTAAAGCGTAAACCGGAAGGCGTAAAACAAGCAAATAAACCAGTATATCCATGAAAACCCTGTCTTTTCTGCTTATTCTTGCGGCCTGTGCCGCATGGGGCCAGTCACCGTCCAGGGGCAAAGCCACCGGACTCCCGAATGATGAAGATAAGATTAAACAGCTTATTGAACGGGAAACCAAAGCCTTTTTTGAAATTGATTATAACACCTGGAAAGATTGCTGGGCGCATGTACCCTACGCGTTCTGGTCGTTTGCCGATACCACCGATGTAAATTATTTTGCCGGTTGGGATGCCATTCATGAAGGTTTTGCCAATTACTTCAAAACATCAAAACCCTCGGCTGCCAAAATTGAGCGAAAATGGATTTCAATAAAAATATACGGCAACGGAGCATATGCGCGGTTTGTTCAGCTGGTACGCGATGATACCTGTTCAGCTGGTACGCGATGATACCATCAGGCCGGCACAGGAAGAACTGCGCGTACTGGAAAAGATAAACGGGCAATGGAAAATAGTTTGTGTATCGGTTATTGCCATTGAAAAGGAAAAGGAAAGTCAACCGGTACGGTAAGTTTATTTTAAAATTCAATACTGCCCGGTGCGCAACATTACCAGCGTGCAACCATGCACAACTTCAATGCCGGCCATGCGGGCACGTTTCTCTAGGTCCGGATTTTCTGTACCAGGATTGAATATGATGCGCACGGGTTTTAGTGCAATAATATAGTCCAGCCAGGGTTGCTGGTTAACCGGATTGATATACAGGGTAACCGTGTGCACATCCTCTACGGCAGGTTGCTGTGAAAGCGGCAGCACGGGTTTACCTAATACCATGCCCTCTTTAAGGCCAATAAATACTATTTCATGCCCATAAAGGGTAAGCATCTCTGCAGCCATGTATGCATAACGTGCTGGATTTGCCGATGCACCCAGAATTACTGTTCTTTTCATTATCTAAAATTTTTGTTTTATAAAATCAGCTGCCGCCTCTGCACAACGTTCACCATCCATAGCTGCCGATACGATGCCACCGGCATACCCGGCACCTTCTCCGCATGGGAACAACCCCTTTACTTGGGGATGCTGCAGGGTTACCTCGTGGCGCGGTATGCGCACGGGTGATGAAGTGCGGCTTTCAACCCCTACTACCACGGCTTCTTCGGTAAGGTACCCGCGCATTTTTTTTCCAAAAACTTTAAATCCTTCCTGCAGTGCTTCGAGTATAAAAGGGGGTAAAAAATACCGGAAGTCAGCAGCCGTTAACCCGGGCTGGTATGAGCATTCCGGCAGTGAGCCTGAAAGCCGGTTATACAGAAAGTCCGTAAGCCGCAGGGCCGGGGCCGCCTGGGTGCCCCCTGCAGCTTCGCAGGCCTTTTCTTCTATATCGGCCTGAAAATACATACCGGCAAGTGCCCCGTGTTCAGAATAAGGTTCAAAGTCGGGCGGAGAGACCGTTACCACCATACCGCTGTTGGCAAACCGTGAGTCCCGTCGGGAGGGCGACATGCCATTAACCACCACCTCACCGGGCCGGGTAGCTGCCGGCACAATAAACCCTCCGGGGCACATGCAAAAAGAAAATACGCCACGCTGCCTGGGCTTTACGGCCTGGAATGAAAGGCTGTAGGGTGCAGGCGGCAGCCAGTAATCGCGCGCGGACGAACAATGGTACTGAATGGAGTCAATAAGTTGTTGCGGATGCTCTACCCTTACGCCAAGTGCAAATGGCTTAACCTGAAGTGCCAGCCCCCTGCCTTGCAACAAAGTAAACACATCGCGTGCTGAATGCCCTGTTGCCAAAATAACGGCCCGGGCCTGCACCACATCGTTGTGCTGTGTAACCACGCCTACCACGCAGTCGTTGCGTATCAGTAAATCGTCCACCCGTGTGTTAAAATAAATCTCACCTCCGCATACAAGCACGGTATGGCGCATTTGTTCAATAAGTTTGGGAAGTTTATTGGTGCCAATATGGGGGTGGGCATCTATTAAGATATCCGGATGGGCACCATGGGCCACCAGCACTTCCAAAATGCGCTTTACGCTGCCGCGCTTCGTGGAGCGGGTGTATAATTTTCCATCGGAATAGGTGCCTGCTCCTCCTTCGCCAAAGCAATAGTTCGATTCGGGATTAACCTGATGAAACCGGTTTATGGCGGCCAGATCGCGCCGGCGTTGCTGTACTGCTGATCCCCGTTCAAGTATTATGGGTTTGAGCCCTTTTTCAATGAGGCGAAGCGCTGCAAACAAGCCAGCCGGGCCGCAACCAACAATGATAACCGGCTCGGCATTGCCTACATAATTTTCGGGCTTTTGCCAGGAAATGTCCGGGCTGGGCTCAGCAGCAGGCACCACATCAATCAGAACCCTCACGCGTACGTTCCGGCCTCGGGCGTCAATGGAGCGTTTGCGCGGTATGATGCGCCATTTCGTTTTGTCGAGGCCCGTTTTTTCAAACAACACCTCTTCCAGCTGGCTGCTTCCGAAAGCTTCGGAAGGGGTAAGTATAATTTCCATATCAGTTTGCGGAAGGTAGTTATCCTTCACCAACGGGAACAAAGATACTTATCGGGCCTGAAACACATGGCCAAAGTAAAACCCTCCCTGAAAAGTTACTACCAACGGGCTCTGGTTAATCCCCTCAAAGTAAGGTCTGCTTTGTGGTGAGGCATCGAACAATCGGTACCCGAAAGCGGCACCGGCAAAAACATCGAGTGAAAATCCCTTCCGGTTGTTGCGCTGCATAAAGCGGTATCCGGTTAACAGTCCGTATTGAATGCGTTGCTCTGAGGCGCTGAAAGTTACCACATTGTCGGGGGCAATTTCTTCGTTGACAAAGTGTCCCAGGTTGGTAAACCGCAACTCGTGCGCAAAATGCCACATGCCGGCTTTTTTCGGATTGTAAAACTTTTGGCGCACCACCATGGAGTAGCCGCGCTTATAGGGTTTGTCGTTAACAATATTTTTATCGGCCAAAAAAAAGGGATCGCGTATGCCGGTAAATTCAAATTCATGTCCCAGCCGTTCCTGATTGTAAAACTCAATGGATGCAGGCAGGCGGCCAGCAAATACAAACATGGGGTTACCGCTTAGAATAATGCCTTTAAATTCGTTGGTGCGCTCGGTAAAATACCCAAACCCCCTGCGCGCCGCTGTTGAAGTAAGCTGAACGCTTTTCGACAGTTTTACAATCTCATTCATAAGGCCGGGGTCATCGTAGTAGGGCCGATAGTAGCCTGTAAGTTTACCGGTGGCATCGAAAATTTCCCAGGATCCCATCTTTTTGTCGCCCTCCATATCACCCCGTGTTTGCAAAGCCCCGTTGGGGTAAAAACCGGTATAGCGCCCCCTGTTACCGGTATATACGCATCGTCCTTCCAGGGTGCCATCTTCGCGGTAAAACAACCACTCTCCTTCGCGTTTGTTATCGGTTATCTTGCCACCAACCTTAAGTTTACCCGAAGAATAATATTCGCGGTAATAGCCATTCCCTTCGGTGAAATGTGCTTCGCTTGTTTTATGCCCGCTGTCATCAAAACTCACCCAATAGCCATCTTTTCTGCCTGCAACAAAGCTCCCGCTGGAAGCAACGTTTCCGTTCGGGTGATAATAGATCCACACACCGTTGGGCTCGTCTTCGGTATAGGTGCCGCAGGAAGCCACTTTGCCGGAAGGATAGTAGGTGGTCCACTCACCTGTTTTCCGTCCTTCCCGGTAATCGCCTTCACTCAACAAGGTGCCATCGGTTTCGCTGTAGTATCGCCATCGGCCTGTTTTGCGAGGACCAAGCCGGGGCCCCTGCCCGGCTATTTTGCCGGAGTGGTGGTATTCGGTAACCAGACCGTAATCTTCGGTAAATTCACCCTCGCTTTTCAGTATGCCGTCTTCATAATAGGTCTTCCATATACCATGGCGCTTGCCCAAAAGGTAAACGCCCTCTTCTTTTATGGCTCCGTTTTCGTAATAATATACCCAGTGCCCTTCGCGTACCGGACCATTCATAACACCCTCCATGCTCTTTTTACCGTTTTCGTAAAAAAATACCCAGTGTCCGGCATTGGTGTTGTTGACCATCTCACCCCTCATTTTGATGTTGCCCGACTCGTAGAAAAACTCCCATAGTCCCACTGTGTTGTTGTTTTTGAAAGCCCCACGCGATTCTGTATTGCCGTTCAGAAAATACGAAGCGTAGGTGCCATTGCGAATGTTGTTTATTGTATCAATGACCTGAAACACTTCTTTAACGTGGCGGTGTGCGTGGTCGTGCCAGGTAACGCGTACCTGCTGTGCAAAAACGGGCATAATGCAGAAGAAATACAGGAAAATACCCGGAAAGCGCATTTGCAGCTCATTTACTCAGGTTAAAATTACGCATTGGCGCCAAAAAATCCGATGCTGCTGGTAATCAGGGCCAGACGGCCGGTTTTAAGCTTGAATTCCAGGTTGCAATTTCTTCCAAATCCAGAGCCTTACTCCGGCACCGGTCTGGCAAACGCAGCCCGGCCCCATTCGGCTTTTTCGGTTTCAGTCCATAAATCCGGGAAAAAAATGACCTTCTGAAAACGGGGCGGCAGGTATTTCTGCCAGTTGGTTCCGCCGGTAGCTTTAATATCTTCGGGATCTTTTTGCAGATAGCGCCCGGCCGACTTGAGGTGTGCCAGCGGCCAAAGCACATTGGCCAGGGTGTCGAGCTCACGCAGCTTGCCGGCAAGTTCCATATTACCTGTATAGTGTTTGCGGTAAAGAGCGTTCAGGTTCGAGTGAACCAGCTCGCTTCCGGTTTTGCGAAACAGCTCCATATATTTTTCTTCAAACTGCCGGAGGGTTAACGTTTTTTGCCCGGTAGCCAGCTCGGTGGCTCCTCTTCGCCAATATAAATGCGCCAGCAGTTCATCTATTGCAGCCGGGTTATTTAGCTGGCTTCGTTCTTCTGCCGCCACCAGGTTAATCATGTCGGTACAGGCAATTTCAATAAGCCGGTACTGGGCCGACTGAAAGCCGCTGGCCGGCAGCAGGGCCATTCGGAATTTAAGGAACTGTTCCTTATCCATGCCTTCGGTCATGATATCGAACGATCCGGTAAGATTTTTAAAATAACGGATGATGCGGGTAAGCCGGGCACTGACAAAAGCCGCATCGGGATGGGCATGACCGGCTATCTGCTCCAGTTCCCATCGGATAAGCCTGAAATAAAGCTCGGTTATCTGGTGGTAGACGATAAACACCATTTCGTCTTTAAAACGCGTGCGGGGTGTTTGCAGACTCAGCAAAGTATCCAGATGAATGTAATCCCAATAGGTAAGGTAGTCGGAATACAATAGGCCGTCCAGGTAGGAAGACAGATCCTGGCCCATGGCCTCATACTTTTCCTGCAGTTTTTTAAGTTGCCCGCTGTAATCCAAAGAAGGTGGCTGTTCGTGTTTTTTCACAATGGGTAATGTTTAAATTTGCCGGATAAATTTGCCGTTTTATGCCGGCAAATGCACACCAAAGTAAAAAAATACATGACATCGCACAGCACCGAAGCTCCGGCAAAAAAGTCGCTTAAGCAGGACCATTTTGAACACCCCGATTTTTATGGCATTGACGATCTGCTTACCGAAGAGCAAAAACTGATTCGCAGCAGCATACGCACCTTTGTAAAGAAGGAAATTACACCTTTTATTGAAGACTGGGCTCAGCGGGCTTATTTTCCGTATGAAATTGTAAAGAAGTTTGGCGAAATCGGAGCCTTTGGCCCCACCATTCCGGTTGAATACGGTGGCGGCGGACTTGACTATATTTCGTACGGCCTGATTATGCAGGAGATTGAGCGGGGCGACTCGGGCATGCGCTCAACGGCCTCGGTGCAGGGTTCGCTGGTCATGTATCCTATTTACAAGTTCGGCACCGAAGTGCAGCGTAAAAAATACCTGCCCAAACTGGCCAGCGGAGAATGGCTGGGCTGCTTTGGCCTTACCGAACCGGACTACGGATCAAACCCGGGCGGTATGGCTACCAACTTTAAAGATATGGGCGACTATTATCTGTTGAACGGTGCCAAGATGTGGATTAGCAATGCTCCGAAAGCCGATGTGGCTGTGGTATGGGCCAAAAATGAGCAAGGGCGTATACACGGATTAATAGTGGAGCGCGGCATGCCCGGCTTCACCACACCCGAAACACATGGTAAATGGTCGTTGCGCGCCAGCACCACCGGCGAGCTGGTTTTTGACAACGTGAAAGTGCCTAAAGAAAACCTGCTGCCAGGCAAGAGCGGTCTGGGTGCCCCTATGATGTGCCTGGACTCAGCCCGTTATGGCATTGCCTGGGGCGCGATTGGTGCCGCTATGGATTGCTACGAATCAGCCCGGCGTTACGCACTCGAGCGTATTCAGTTTGGTAAACCCATTGCCTCGTTTCAGCTCATTCAGAAGAAGCTGGCCGAAATGCTTACCGAAATAACCAAAGCACAATTGTTAAACTGGCGACTGGGTGTACTGATGAACGAAGGAAAAGCCACCACGGCACAAATTTCAATGGCCAAGCGCAACAACGTACAGGTGGCACTGGAAATAGCGCGCGAAGCCCGGCAAATTCACGGTGGCATGGGCATAACCGGAGAATACCCCATTATGCGCCATATGATGAACCTGGAAAGTGTTATTACCTACGAAGGCACGCACGACATTCACCTGCTTATTCTGGGCCGGGAAATTACCGGCATACAGGCCTTTACATAACAAAGCCGTGCTGATGTTTTTTAACAAGCCGTACTCTTCTGGCCACATACCGCCCGCTGCCGTCGGGGGCCGGTTCAATGGTGTATTCCACCCAGTCGCCCTGCTGCAGGTCGTTAAAGTCCACATTCTCCAGTGCATCGTACCGGAAAAATACGTTGTTTATTTCGGGGGCTTTTATAAATCCGTAGCCCGTTTTTAGCGACAGAATGGGGCCTTCCCTGCGCTCGCCTTTGTCGGGTAAGGCGCCAAGCGCTTCTCTTACCGAATTAAACTGTCGCCGGGCCGGTGCTACAAACAAATCGTTTATGATCTGGCTTTTGCCGTGCGGGTCTTCGTCAATTACATCCGAGAGACACAATGGCATATACACCCAGTCTATAAGCTCCTGGCTGGCCTGACTAACCACCTTGCGCTCTCCGTCTTCTTCGGCATATTCATAATTCCAGTATGCCAGCACGGTTTTCACACCAGCCAGATTAAGTTTTTTTACCAGCGGAACAAAATCACCGTCACCTGTAACCAGCACCACATAATCGTAACCATTAAGCCGCACATTTTCATACACCTCAAGAGCAAACCATACGTCAATTCCTTTTTCAATCATTCGCCCTTTTACTTCGCGTATCGGGAGAAAGTGTGTGGTAATGCCTGAGTCCATTAAAACATCTTCGAAGAGTCGTTCGGAATACAGCAAATCACCGCGTACAGATGCTTCATCAGCCGACAGCTTGCCGCGAAAGTAGTGGGCATCGACAATCTGAACCTGTTTAAGTTCGAGCCCTTCTTCAGCAGCCAGATGCTGCCTGATGTATTCATGTATTCCTTCTATGCGCAGGCGGCTCTTTCGCCAGTGAATGTACGTGTAGTAGTTGCTGGCCAGATAAAAATAGTATCCATCATAAAATACCGCTACCCTGAAGAGGTCCAGGCTCTTCCTTGCCTTTCCTGATTTCATACTTAACTGGTTAGACGCCTAAAGGTAATAACGTCATCCCGATTAAGATAATTCTGCCCTGAATTTTCAATTAACGGTAGCTGTAAAGGTTATACGCTGCACCGGGTTTTGCGGGTCGTTCGAGTAGATGGTAACGGCTTTATTCTGCAGTCCCTTCCGGTCTTCGGGATTAAAATCAATGTTCAGCACGGCACTCTCATTCGGCCTTAGCCGGTTTTTGCTTACCGAAACCTGTATGCAGCTGCAGTTGCCCTGCACAAAACGAATTTCAAGGTCAGACTTTCCGGTGTTGGTAAACGCAATATCGCGCCGCAGTGCTTTACCGCCGGGCACTGTACCAAAATCGAACTGGTATGATGTAAAACGCAGCTGCGGAGCCTTTGCAGCCTCTTCGGGCGAGGGTGGCACAAAAAAATCTTCAAGGGTAACATAAACAGTAAATTCTTTGGCGGGCAGCAAATCGTCATCGGTATGAATAATAATTTTATCCGACTGAAACCCATATAGCTCCTTTTTTAATCTGTTGTATTTTATTTTAATCTCGCCTTTCTGTTCCGGCATTACGGTTACCGGCTGCACCTCTACCTGTATCCACGAAGGTGCTTCGGTCTTTCCGGTAAAAGTTACAGGCTTTTCGCCTGCATTGATAAACTCTACCGAGCGCAAAGTCCACTCATCCCTGCGGTAAATTTTTCCCATGTTAATCGCCAGGCTCCTTAGCCGCCAGTTTCCGCTTACTGAGGGGTAATCGAAAAAGTTTTTTCCGCTTCGGGTGGCTACCTGTCCTTTTATATACAGGGTAAAAGGCTGGCTTTCGGAGTCGACAGTAACGGTAAGTGATTTATGAAAGAAGCCTGGACGGTATTTGGGGTCGTACTGTGCGCGGATAATTCCCGTTTTGCCCGGAAGTATGGGCTCGCGGGTCCACTCAGGTGTCGTGCATCCGCATGAGGGTTTAACCGACAGGATGGTTACCGGTTGGTTGCCGGTGTTGGTGAGCACGAAATCATGGGTAACGGGCCCGTCTTCTTCAAAAATTTTTCCAAAGTCGAAAGTCTCCTCCGAAAAGCGCAGTGTAGCTACCTGCTGAGCGGTAGCCGCACCAACCAAGTACAAACCAAAAAAAATCAACACTGCCTTTTTCATACCCGGAGCAATTTGGTTTAGCGCAAAGGTACAGGATGTTTTCATTTCTTTTAAGCGGCACAGATGCGGGTTTTCATAAATCTGGATGTAACCTGTAAAACAAACGCCGGGATTGTTTTTATTTGCAGCCTATGACGCGCGTACTTACTGGCATTCAGAGCAGCGGCAAGCCTCATCTGGGAAACATACTGGGGGCCATTTTGCCGGCCATCCGCCTGTCGCAGCAACCGCAAAACGAATCGTTTTTCTTTATTGCCGATCTCCACTCGTTAACCACCATACGCGATGCCACCGTTCGCACCGAAAATGTGCGGGCGGTTGCCGCGGCCTGGCTGGCTTTTGGGTTCGATACCGAAAAAAACTATCTGTATCGACAGTCGCGCATACCCGAAGTGTGCGAGCTTGCCTGGTATTTAAACTGCTTTGCGCCCTACCCCATGCTGGCCAATGCACACTCATTTAAGGATAAAGCCGACCGGCTGGCCGATGTAAACGCAGGATTGTTTACCTATCCTGTACTCATGGCTGCCGATATATTGCTGTACGATGCCCAGGTGGTACCGGTGGGCAAAGACCAGAAGCAGCACCTTGAAATTACACGCGATATTGCCGCTTCGTTCAATAACCTTTACGGTGAAACTTTTGTGGTGCCCGAGGCCCGCATTGAAGAACAGGTAATGACCATCCCCGGCACCGATGGCCAGAAAATGAGCAAATCGTACGGCAATACGATTGATATTTTTGCCCCCGAAAAGGAACTGCTTAAACAGGTGCGGTCTATTATTTCCGACTCCACTCCCCTGGAAGCCCCGAAAAACCCCGATACCGACACCACCTTTGCCCTGTACGCCCTGTTGGCAACCAAAGAAGAAAGCGAAGATATGCGCAAAAAATATCTGGCCGGCAATTACGGATATGGCCACGCCAAACAGGAACTCTTTGAGCTGATTATTAAAAAATTTGAGGAGCCGCGCAGAGCTTTTGCATTTTACATAAATAACCCGCAAGAGCTGGAATTAAAACTCAAACAGGGAGAAGACAAGGCCCGCCCCATAGCCCGCGATGTTTTGAATCGCGTTCGCAAAAAGCTCGGTTTTCAGTAACCAGCTACGAACCTGCCTGCCAAACCAGCTGTTCCCTGCCAGAGGAGGAAATAAAAATGCGCAGCGGACTAACATCCAGACGCATTCGTACATCTTTGGCAGGCTGCGATTTCAGTTCAACCGAAACGCCCTCACCCAAATAGGCTATGGGCATCAGCACATCGCTGTCGGGGCAGTATTTGTTATGCACCTGTTGCAGTATTTTTTCCATCTGCTTCCCGTATTTTTCCTGAAAATCGTCTTCCAGGTCGTGAAGCCGCTCCTCCTGTTCATCGTATTCCGGATTATCGTAATCCAGCTTGTTCAGGTCGGCTCGCGCCTTTACAATCTCTGCCAACGCTTTATTTAATGCATCCAAATCCGTTTCAGCCATATTTTCTACATTTCTACAATCTTAAAAAAACGCTGGCTGTAAAACCAATTTTCATACAAATTAATGGCGATGAATTGTAACTTTACATCCGGCAATTATCCGCACTATGGCACACGACTTTCTTCCTATTAACGGCACCGACCATATTGAATTTTACGTGGGCAATGCCAAACAGGCTGCCGTGTTTTACCAGTACGCTTTCGGCTTTGACCTGATTGCCTACGCCGGGCCCGAAACCGGCGTGCGCGACCGGGCCTCGTACGTGCTGCGTCAAAACAAAATAACCCTGGTGCTTACCTCGGCCCTTCACCCCGAATCAGAAATATCGGAGCACGTTAAACTTCATGGCGATGGCGTTAAGGTGCTGGCCCTGTGGGTGGACGATGCCCGCAAATCGTTTGAAGAAACCGTATCGCGCGGCGCTGAAGCAGCCTTTGAACCAAAAGTGCTTACCGATGAATACGGAGAGGTGGTAGTTTCTTCCATTAAAACCTATGGCGAAACCATCCACACTTTTGTGGAACGCAAAAACTATAAAGGACCCTGTTTGCCCGGATACAAGCCCCGCCAGAGTACCTTTAAAGTTCAACCCATAGGACTGAAGTACGTTGACCATTGCGTGGGTAACGTAGAACTGGGAAGCATGAACAGCTGGGTGGAATTTTATGAAAAGGTAATGGGCTTTAGCCTCCTGGTAACGTTCGATGACAAGGACATCTCAACCGAATACAGCGCGCTGATGTCGAAGGTGGTGGCCAACGGAAACGGCTATATCAAGTTTCCCATCAACGAGCCCGCTCAGGGCAAAAAAAAATCGCAGATAGAAGAATACCTCGACTTTTACCACGGACCCGGCGTACAGCACATTGCAGTAGCCACCGATGACATTATATTTACCGTAAGCGAAATGCGCAAAAGAGGTGTTGAGTTCCTCTATGTTCCTGAGACCTATTACGAAGATGTACCGCAGCGCGTGGGCAAAATAAATGAAAGCCTGGAAGATTTGCGCAAACTGAATATTCTGGCCGACCGCGATGAAGAGGGCTACCTGCTGCAGATATTCACCAAACCGGTGCAGGACCGCCCCACCGTGTTCTTTGAAATTATTGAACGCAACGGAGCCAAATCGTTTGGTAAAGGAAACTTTAAGGCCCTGTTCGAAAGCATAGAACGTGAGCAGGCGCTGCGCGGAAACCTCTGAACCCCTCTAACCTGCATGGACGTAACACAAATTGCACGGCAAAGAGCCGAACAATGGCTTAACAGCCCGGTGATCGATGAGGTGAGCCGGCAGGAAATTACAGCTCTGCTGGCTCCCCACAATGCGCAACAGCTTACCGACAGTTTTTATAAAAACCTGGAGTTCGGAACAGGCGGCCTGCGCGGTATTATGGGTATAGGCTCCAACTGTATGAACCGCTACACCGTAGGTATGGCTACGCAGGGTTTAAGCAATTACCTGAAGAAAACCTTTGCCGGTAAAAAAATTACCGTAGCCATAGCACACGACTGCCGGAACAACAGCCGGTACTTTGCCGAAGTAACGGCAGCGGTTTTCAGCGCCAACGGTATAGCCGTGCAGATGTTCAGTGAACTTCGGCCCACCCCCCTGCTTTCGTTTACCGTGCGCTACCTGAAATGCCAGGCCGGTGTGGTTATTACCGCCTCGCACAACCCACCCGAATACAACGGCTATAAAGTGTACTGGGAAGACGGTGCCCAGATTGTGGCCCCGCATGATAAAAATATTGTGGCCGAGGTGAACGCCATTACCGACCTCGCCCAGGTAAAATTCCATACAAACCCCGAACTAATCGACACCATTGGCCCGGAGGTTGAAGAGGCCTACTACGCTGAAGTATTAAAACGCATACCCAGGCCCGACATCATTAAAAAGCATCATCAACTACCGCTGGTGTATTCCAGCCTGCACGGGGCGGGCATTACCATGGTGCCCGAGTGCCTTAAAAAGATGGGCTTTACCAACCTGCACCTCGTAGAACAGCAAAGCAAGCCCGATGGCAACTTCCCTACCGTTCACTCGCCCAATCCCGAAGAAGCATCGGCTATGGAAATGGCCCTGCAAAAAGCCCGGCAGGTTAATGCCTCGCTGGTAATGGCCACCGACCCCGACACCGACCGTGTGGGTATTGCCATCCGGCATCCGGACGGACACTACATGATGCTAAACGGCAATCAGGCATTAAGCCTGATGATGTGGTTTATCCTTGAAAATCTCAGCGTGCAGGAACGGCAAAAAGGCTTTGTAGCCAAAACCATCGTAACCACCGAGCTGATTGACGTACTGGCCAAACACTACCAGGTGCCCTGCTATAATACCCTTACGGGATTTAAATACATTGCTGCCATTATCCGCGAGCTGGAAGGCCGGGAAAAGTTTATTGCTGCAGGGGAAGAAAGCTATGGCTACATGGTAGGCGACTTTGTACGCGACAAAGATGCTGTTTCGGCCTGTGCCTTTTTTGCCGCCATGCAGGCCATAGCACAAAGTGAGGGCAAAACCCTGTACCACTGGCTGGTTGACCTGTACACAAAGTTTGGCTTTTACAAGGAGGGCCTGATTAACGTTGTGAAAAAGGGGCAGCAGGGCGAAGCTGAAATGAAAGCCCTTATGCAGCGCCTGCGGCATGAACCACCCATAGCTATTGCCGGAGAACTGGTGGTGCGGATATTGGACTATCTTACTTTAATAGACCTGGAAGTGTACACCGGTAAGATTCAAAACCTGCCGTTTCCTCAATCAGATGTATTGCAGTTTTACCTGCGCGACGGCTCGAAGATATCCGTAAGGCCCAGCGGCACAGAACCCAAAATCAAATATTACATCAGCGTGTATGCCCCACTCACCGAGGCCGGAAAGTTTGAAGAAGTAAACAGCCTTCTGGACAACCGAATTGCCGGAATAAGCCGGCACCTGCAACAAATGTAGCAAAACGCCATGCCATGGAAAAAGAGTTTATCAGCAACCTCATCGTAGTATTTAACCGCGACCTGCAGCAATTACAAAAAGAAATAGAAGCATACCCAAATGAGGAATCATTGTGGAAGCTGGCAGGCGAAATCAAAAATCCGGGTGGCAACCTGTGCCTGCATCTGTGCGGCAACCTGCAGCATTTTATTGGCCACCTGCTGGGCGGTTCGGACTACCGGCGGAACCGGGACTATGAATTTTCGGCACGCCAGGTGCCCCGCACCACTCTGTTAAAAGAAATAGAAACCACCCGAAGCACAGTAAGCCAAACCCTCACTGCACTAAACGTATCTGTACTGCTTAAGCCCTTTCCGGCCGAACTGCCCATGGGCCAGGTAACCACATCCTTCTTTTTGTTGCACCTGGCTACCCACCTCAACTATCACCTGGGACAGGTAAATTACCACCGCCGGCTTATTGAATACGGATTTTTTTAAGCCCCCAAACCACCGTACCTTTGTGCCCCAATGAAAAAGGTGGCCTTTTATACGCTGGGATGCAAGCTGAACTATGCCGAAACCTCTACACTTTCGCGCATGTTCGAGCAACGTGGCTACAAAAAGACCGCCTTTACCGACACGCCCGACATCTTTATAATTAACACCTGCTCGGTGACTGACAATGCCGACAAGAAGTGCCGCAAAGTAGTGCGCGAAGCCCGCTCCATTTCGCCAAACGCCTACATTGCCATTGTAGGCTGCTACGCGCAGCTTAAGCCACAGGAAATTGCCCGCATTCCCGGCGTAGATGCCGTACTGGGCGCAGCAGAAAAATTTCAGCTTCTGGACCTGCTGGACGGCTTTGTACGGAACGATAAACCCCAGGTTCTGGCATCCGACATCTCGGCCGCCAGCCAGTTTACCTCATCGTTCTCCATAGGCGACCGTACCCGCACCTTTCTTAAGGTTCAGGATGGTTGCGACTACTCCTGTTCTTTCTGCACCATACCCCTGGCGCGCGGAGCCAGCCGCAGCGACACCATTGCCAGTGTTGTTAAAACCGCCCGCGAAATTGCCACTACCGAAGTACGCGAAATTGTGCTAACAGGCGTAAACACCGGTGATTTTGGCATGCACAACGGAAAGCGCAGAGAAAAATTCATTGACCTGATCCGGGCGCTGGATGAGGTTGAGGGAATAGACCGGTTTCGCATCTCATCAATTGAACCTAACCTGCTAACCGATGAAATCATAGCTTTTGTAGCCTCGAGTAAAAAGTTCGTACCTCACTTTCACATACCCCTTCAATCAGGTTCCAACAAAATCCTGAAACTTATGCGCAGACGGTACCTGCGCGAAGTATATGC
>FWPU01007684.1_pt1 | contig 19500 bp, 16 predicted proteins | sample 2228361 | NCBI WGS metagenome assembly FWPU01 (sample SAMEA103939777, study PRJEB20133) | metagenome
ACCCTGTGCGGAAAGCGTTTGTACGATCTTTTGGGCGTCGGCGGGATCCACTTCGGAAGAGAGGGTGACGTAGAAGGGCTGCGTACCTGAATATAAAACGAAGCCGATAATTGCCGTGACGGCAAGCGTTGCGAGCGCGATATTGATGCGAGCGCTCAGTGAGAGATTTGACCACGCCTCGCGTATACCTTGCAGTAGTTGGCGAAAGAATTCCACGTTGTTTCCTCATCCCTCAGCGCCGCAACGACGCCGAGGCGTTTCTACCGCCTGCATGGCTCCGAATCCATGCGCTCTTTACTCGTGGTGCATTCTTGCGCCCGCAAGGTGAACCGCCGCACGCCGGCGTCTTCCGCCCCGTCACAGGATTTTGCAACCCCGCATTGTACGCTCCCCGATAGCGATTGGTACCTGTGACAAAACGAAACGCCGGCAAAGGCGTGTCGCCTTGCCCTGCTTACATTGAAATATTCTACTGTAACCTCCGCTGCAATATCCGCCGGCCGTATGGTCACACCGACGTACGCTCGCGCCCGGGGCTCAAACTCCGCGTAGAAACCTCGGGCACGCACTACACCTGCATACGGTTGATCTCCTCGTATGCAGCAATGACCTTGTTCCGCACCGTCATCATCGTTTGAAAGGCGAGGTCCGCTTTTTCGACGGCTACAATGGCCTGCGTAATGTCCTTTATCTCGCCCGAAACAAGTTTCCGAATGGTAGTATCCGCTTCTTCGTGCAAACGCTGTACTTCGCCGACCGCTTCCGTGAGCACGTCAGCAAAGCGGGTTCCGGCTTCCTTCGCCCGCTGCGGTTGGCGCAATTCAGGCACCGCATCTGCGCGGCCTACCTGCGTTATTCCTTGTATGGGATCAGCCATGTTTGCAACGTCTTCCTCATCGTGTCGCTGCGGCGTCTCTAGGTAGCCGTGTTACCTATAATTTTGCGTTAAATCGCTGCGTATTGCAACTATTTTTTTTAATGCCTTGAGGAATTTAGCGCTGGATTAGTTCAAGAGCACGTTGATGGATGCGCTGTCCCGCCGATAAAACCGCCAAATTGGCTTCATACAACCGCTGGGCCGCCACGAGATCCGCCATTTCCACCGGTAGGCTCACGTTCGGGTACTCGACATACCCCTCCGCGTCCGCATCGGGATGGCCGGGGTTGTAAATACGACGTAACGGCGACGGATCCTTGAGGATTGCTTTCACGGAAACACCGCCCTGACCCGGTTTGTGTGGGTTTAACGACGCTCCTTGCAGGACGAGTAATTGACGTCGGAATGCCCCTCCTTCCGGCGTGCGTGTGGTCTCTGCGTTAGCAATATTATTTGCGATCAGATTCATGCGCAGCCGTTGGGTCAACAGCGCGCTTACGGCGATGTCTCGTGCGCTGATCGGCTGTATCCGCATCGTTCTTTCCTAAGTGCCTATCGTGAAAGGCTTTGCAGTGTGTTTCGGTACTGTTCAAAACGTTTGTTTAACAAGGTGGCGTACGTCACATATTTTGACGTGTTCTCGGACAACGCAGCCAACTCCTGATCGAGGTTGACCTTGTTGAAATCGTTGCGCGAGCTTTGCGCGGCTTCGCGTAGAACACGCTTGCTTACTGCTAACGTTTGATGGCGGGGATGACCCGTGCGGAGAACGGCGCCCCCCCGCCCATCCAACGTTGCGCGCAAAACCCGCTGAAAGTCCAGTTGTTGCGGCGTAAAGCCCGGGGTATCGGCGTTGGCAATATTGTTCGCCAGTACTCGGTGATTCTTTTCCGAGGTGCTCATCGCGGCGACGAGCAGTTGTGTGACATCAGCACGCCCGATGGAATCCACCATACAACATAAATACTCCCGTAATACGAGTGGCAAGGTTTATGCCAAAACCGGCTACGGTATGTAAGCACGCCGTAAAAAGGGATAAGCGGCACGTTCGAAAGAAAACCAACTACGAACCTAGGCAACTTTGGACCCTTGCGGTCATGTATAAGGCATTTTTTGCCTAGTCTACTCGGTACACGAATGCTCGTTGGGAAAAACACTGACTAACCGAGTAGCGCCTTGACGCGCTGGACGACTTCCGGGATAACGGTTCCGGCGGGACCCTGAAGGAAAATGTCGGTGATTGTTTCCGTAAAGTCCGTGGGCGTAATGTTGCACTCGATTACCGTGGCACCATGACGTTTAGCGGTATACGGGAGTTCCGCTGCAGGGTACACTTGCGCCGAGGTGCCTATCACCCACATCACATGACACGATTGCGCCAAGGCTTCGCTTTCCAACAACGCATACGGGGGTATCCATTCTCCGAAGAGCACCACATCGGGCTTCATGATGGTGCCGCAAACGCACGTAGGAGGTTCGTCGGTCAACGTCTCTAGCTGCAAGGGCTCTCGCCTGTGGCAGCGCGGACAGTAGAGGCGGTAGGCATTGCCGTGATACTCGATGACGCGGCGAGAACCGGCTCGCTGGTGCAAATTATCAATATTCTGGGTAATAATCGCCGCCAGCTTCTCCATGTGTTCGAGTTCTGCCAGCGCATAATGGCCGGCATTGGGTTCAGCATGCTGAAGATTTTTGCCTAATTCCCGCCAAAGTTGCCAAAGGCGCCGTGGATTTTCATGAAAGGCTTCTATGGTCGCGAACTGCTCCGGTGGATAGCGTGACCATAAACCGCCGGGGCTGCGGAAGTCAGGGATGCCGCTTTCACAGGACATGCCGGCGCCCGTCAGCGCAATGGTTTTTGGGGAAGTCGCTAAAACTTCCGCAGCGGAATCCAGCGAATTCACGCACGTCCCCCTTCGATTCGTTCCATGCCGCCGAGGTAAGGACGCAAGGCTGGGGGAATCCAAACCGACCCGTCGGCTTGCTGAAAATTTTCCAGGATCGCGACGACGGTGCGTCCGACGGCAAGCCCGCTGCCGTTTAATGTGTGTACAAACTCCGTCTTCTTGTCACGTTTAAAACGAATATTTGCCCGGCGGGCTTGAAAATCAGTGAAATTCGAACACGAGCTGATTTCCCGATACGTTTTCTGCGAGGACAACCATACTTCGAGATCGTAGGTTTTTTCTTTTTTTAAACCCAGATCCCCCGTGCACAACGTAACCACGCGGTACGGCAGTTCCAGCCGCTGCAAGACCGTTTCTGCATGGTGTGTCAACAACTCGAGCTGTTCCCACGAGTCCTCGGGCAAAGAAAAACGGACGAGTTCGACTTTGTTGAATTGGTGCTGGCGAATCATGCCGCGGGTGTCTTTACCGTAGGAGCCCGCCTCGCTCCGAAAACAGGGGGTATATGCGACATAGGCGATGGGCAGGCTGTGTAAGTCCAAGATCTCATCACGGTGTAAGTTGGTCACCGGCACTTCAGCCGTGGGTATGAGCCAGAGGTCGAAGTCTTGGACACGAAATAAATCTTGTGCAAACTTGGGCAACTGTCCGGTGCCGAGCATACTCGCCGAATTAACCATGAAAGGGGGTAGAATCTCTGTATATCCATGTTCTTTTGTGTGGAGGTCGAGCATAAACTGAATCAGGGCTCGCTCCAACTGATCCCCCCTTCCGCGCATAACGGTAAAGCGTGCCCCAGCTATTTTGGCCGCACGTTCGAAGTCTATGATTCCCAACCGCTCGCCAAGAGCAACATGGTCCAGCACCTCAAAATCAAAAGAACGCGGCTGCCCCCAGGTTCGTACTACCGGGTTGTCCTCGCTGCTTTTTCCGAAAGGCACGCTCTCGTGGGGGATATTGGGCAGCATCAGTAAGCGTTCGCGGAGGTCGTTTTCCAAAGAGCGGAGCCATTCTTCGGAATCTTTTATGCAATCGCTTATCTGCTTCAGTTCCTGCAAAAGTTGCGAGGTGTCTTCGCCCGCCTTCTTTTTTCGTGCAATTTCCTCCGAGGCGCGGTTTTGCCCCGCCCTCATTTGCTCCATTTCGTGCTGGGTGCGCCGACGGTCTTCATCCATGCGAAGGATATCGTCCAGCGCAACAGAAATGCCTCGACGGAGCATTGCCTCTCGAACAATATCAGGGTTTTGGCGCAACAGCTTTATGTAAAGCATAGGTGGATATAACTCCGTACTGATTTACCAAGGGTTTCGGACAACATAGGCGAGAAGGGACACACGCAAAAGCGCGGCTATCGGGTCTTCTTAAGCAAGTCCAGAATGCGCTCCAGATCGTCGGCACTATAATACTCGATCTGAATACAACCCTTCCCTTGCTTGGTATTGCGCACCGTGACCTTCGTGCCGAGAATACGCCGCAAGTCTTGTTCAACTACGGCAATATTTGGGTCTTTCGGTGACCTTTGTGGGCTACGCGGCCCCTTTTCCCGGGGCGAACGCTGCGCCAGCGCCTCCACCTCACGTACGGAAAGCCCTTCCTCTATAATTCGTCGGGCAATGCGCCGTTGCTGTTCCGGTGTTGGAAATTGCAGAAGGGCTTTGGCATGCCCGCCGCTGATTTTCCCCTGAGCAATGGCCGCTTGCACATCTTCTGGCAGATTCAACAGGCGAAGTGTGTTCGCTACGGTCGCGCGGTTTTTGCCGACCTGAGCAGCTAGCTCTTCTTGCGTCCAATGAAATTCTTCTTGCAGTCGTGCATATGCGCGCGCTGTCTCAATGGGGTTCAAATTCTCGCGCTGAATATTCTCAATCAAGCCCAAGCGCAGCATGTCGCGGTCGGGGACATCGCGAAGCAGTGCCGGGATGCGGGGTAAGTCGGCCATAACCGCAGCGCGCACACGCCGCTCCCCGCTCACGAGTTCATACTCATCGCCCACTTGTCGGACGATCACGGGTTCTTGCAAACCGTCTCGACGCAAAGACTCGGCGAGTTCCTGAAGACTCTCTTCTTCAAAGTTTATACGCGGTTGGTGTGGATTCGGCTTGATGCGGGTTGGGTCCAACCAAATAAGTCGAGCACCGTCTGGCGAGGGTTCTTGCATGTCCTCGGCGCGCGACGTCACCGCCGTTGCCACCGGGGCACCGCCGATGAGGGCGCCCAGTCCTTTGCCTAACGCTCGCTTCTTCGGCTCGCTCACGGCACTATGCTCCTTGCGATACGATGGCGTGCGGCATGGTGGGGGCACCGGCCCGTTGGATCACTTCTTCCGCGAGTGCTTGATACGCCAAAGCCCCGGCGCAACGTGGGTCATAGTACATTACGGGTTTACCGAAGCTGGGGGCTTCGCTTAGAGTAACGTTTCGAGGAATAACGGTGCGAAATACCGTATCACCAAGATGTTGCCGAACATCTTCCACAACCTGCTTCGATAAATTGGTGTGTTGGTACATGGTCAACAGAATCCCGAACACGCGCAACTCCGGGTTCAATCGTTCTCGCACTAAGCGAACCGTTTGAAGCAACTCGGTGAGTCCTTCCAGCGCATAGTACTCGCATTGAAGGGTAACCAAAACCCTTTCCGCCGCCACTAGGCTATTGAGTGTTAATAACCCGAGGGACGGTGGGCAATCCACAAGAATAAAATCGTAGTGTCCGAGAATTGGGGCCAACGCATGACGCAACCGAAATTCACGGTTGGGTTCCGAGACTAACTCTACCTCAGCACCGACGAGGTCGCGATGGGAAGGGGCCATGTATACGTTTTCGGATGCCGTCGGGACTACAATGCCGGTCAGGGGCGCCTGGCCCACGATCACATCGTACATCGTACCTGCCACGCTGTTTTTGTCTACCCCGGCGCCTTGGGTGGCATTTCCCTGCGGGTCCATGTCCACCAGCAACACCCGTCGCCCTGTCGCGCCTAAATACGCCGCAAGATTTACGGCGGTAGTCGTTTTTCCTACACCACCTTTTTGGTTAGCCACAGCAATAATGCGCGTCATTCCGTAATCCCATTCGAACGCAGACATCGAAATTCTAGCACAGAGCCGAGGGGCGAGGGCATGCTTTGAGCCATGCCGTGTACGTCTGCTTCTCCTTGGGCTTTTCCGAGGCGGCAAATATGTAAGAATATTGCCTGGGTACGCTATGCGTAGAAGTAAAACCCGCTTTGCTAAAGGCCGTCGTAACGTCTACGTTCTACCTAGAAAGGTACACGCGCCATGTCATTGGATGTACTGCAACCCCTACGCTGGGACGGCGAAAAACTCTCGGTTCTGGACCAAACGCGGCTGCCCAATGAGGTGTGCGTAATTGATTTGCCGGACCTCGAGGCCGTTTGTGAGGCCATAGGGAGCCTGCGCGTGCGTGGTGCTCCCTGTATAGGACTGTGTGCGGCTTTCGGCATCGTGCAAGAAATGCGTCGCCGCAAATTCGCTACCCTGGATGAGGCGCGGACGGCATTCCACGCGGCGTGCACGAAGTTACGCCGCACGCGCCCTACGGCCGTCAATCTACGTTATGCCCTCCAACGCCTAGAACAACGCCAATCCAAGGTCGTGCGCTCGCTCAATGAGTGGATAGAAACGCTTGAAGTAGAAGCCCAGGCCATGCGGCACGAGAACGACTCCGCCTGTCGCGCCATTGCGGAGTATGGGCTTAGTCTGTTGAAACCGGGCATGTCCGTAGTGACGTATTGCAACACCGGTGTGTTGGCTACGGCTTCGGTCGGTACTGCATTAGCGCCCATTTTACGCGCCCACGAAGCCGGCATGTCGGTGCACGTGTACATCTGCGAAACTCGTCCTTTGCTCCAGGGCGCTCGACTCACAGCGTGGGAACTTTACCAAGCCGGCGTACCTCATACCCTCATCTGCGACAATGCCGCAGCTTTCCTTATGAAAAAAGGGTACCGTGCAAATGAAAAAATCGGCTTAGTACTCGTAGGGGCCGATCGGATTGCCCGAAACGGCGACACCGCGAATAAAATCGGAACCTATGCGCTCGCTCTTGCGGCGCGCGCACACCAAATACCCTTTTTTGTAGCCGCACCTTGGTCTACGTTTGATATGACGGTGGCAAGCGGTCAAGAAATTCCTATTGAGATGCGCAACCCCGAAGAAGTACGTACAATGGGGGGATACTCAATCTCACCGCAGGAAACAGCGGTATGGAATCCCGCGTTCGACGTAACGCCGGCCGAATTAATTGACGGGTTTATTACCGAACGTGGTATTCTCAGGCCGCCCTTTCCCGAAACTCCACCCCATCGCTCAGATCACGCATAAAGACGAACCATGTACGAAAAAGTTGCCGAGTATCTGATGACCCTTTCTGCGGAAGAACTCCGCGCAATTGCTTTGGAAGAAATAGCGATCTGTGCCGCTTGGTTCGATTCGTTTCGGAATAACACGGAAATTCAAAATCTATACGCCGGACTCAAAACGGTCTTTGAACAATGGGTGAAGGTGGCTACTCCTCCGTCAGGTGAAACTGAGGGATACCGACAACAACCGCTTCTCCGTGCGCTGATCAGCGAGGTGGTAAAAGGCAACCTGGGGCACCTACAACGGGATGAGTTGGACTTGTTGTATTTTGCCAAGGGTTTTGCGGAACGCACCGGTCGCGAAGATATCTTCGAGCGGCCCATGCGCTGTTTAAATCCGTTTTTAGACGCGCTTGTTCGGCTTCGTGAAGAGCGTCCGCTGTGCATCGGTGTTCCTAATCTAGCACGGCGATTAACTATTATTCCTCCATCTGCTTTGCGAGAGGCCCCGGCGCGGGAGATCCACACTTTCGCCGGACTGGAAGCCGACTGTACCTTAAACCTATTGCAGGTCAAAGGCAACACAAAGGTACTGGGGGACATACCGGAGGGTACTGCCCTGGCGGTAGAGGACGGGGATGGTTTTATAAGCGGGTCCGTCTTGGGGTGGTTAGCATGCTCTAAGAATGCAGAGATTTTCGGCGGAGTTCAAGGCGTAGCCGTCGCACGGCGGGGCGACCTTCGATGCGGGAAAATTCATCCGCGTTCGCGCGTGATTGCGAAGGAAGGTTCTGTGCACAGCATCGAGGCGGCGCAACCGGCTATGGTATACGGCGCTTTTTCAGTCCAAACAAAGCGCCACATAACGGGGGGTAAAGTGTTAGGGCGGCGCATCAGTATTGCCGGGGAGGTCATGGGCGGTGTCATTCAGACGTCCGAACGTCTTCAAGCGGAATATTTCCGCGCTACAGAACGACAAGGGTTGTCCCTCGTGCTCCGACGCGGGTTCGTGTGCTTCGACTACGGCGAAAAACTTCCACCGGAAGCAAATAAGTTGTACATGAACGCACTGCGCCTCCGCCACCGGGTTTTTTATTTAACGCAGATGATTGAGGTGCAAGAGCGCGAAATAGACCAGTTGGCGGCAAATATTCTTATGTACCTCTTTTCAGAAAGAAGTACTGAAGAGGAATTGAAGCGATTAGAGTTGCTACGTTGCCGTATCGCGTATCTCAACCGCCTGATCGAGGGGGCGAAGGCCATCATCGGTCTTGCGGAAGAGCGCCTCACGCAATCGGCGCTGCAAGAATCTATGTCATCCGATCGTGAAGAGGGCGAAGCAAAAGAGGATCGCTTGCTCTTCGACACCTTGGAACCGGACTTGGCGGCGATTGCCCGCGAAGGTGCCGTTGACCGTGAGCTGTTGCGCCTACGCGACCAGTTGCTCATCTTGGGACAGCGCACGAACCGTTGGCTTTTGCTGCGGCATGAAGTAGAGGCTATCCTACATGAAGCGGTATCTCTGCTGGAAACGATGGAAAGCCTGCGGAACGCTGCGGAAAGGCAGCAACAGAACATTCAGCATTTGCTTGAACAGACGATGAAAAAAACAAACATTGTGGAACGAGCACGGCAAGTTCGAAAGAGCATAGCGCTGCTGAACGAAGTTGTAGACGTTTTGCAACGGCATGGCACGCAATCGCCCCTGTGGCGCAAAATAAACGACCGACATGTTAAACTGCTTCGGCGCATAATCGAGACGCGCATGTCCTATGTCGCGGGTTCTCGCGCGACCCTACAAGGGTTTGAGCGCCAGTTCGCAAAAATCCGTGACCGGCTATGGGATGAATTTCAAATATCCTTGCCGGCGCACATCACGGAAGGATGGCGCTATGAAGGCTCGGAGGTTATCGGGCGTTTTACGGCAGGGGTACGCCTTTGCCCCTGGCCGCACCAGGCGGAAGAAAGCTCCGGAGAAAACGTGCTGATTACTCCCGACCTCCCGGAAGTAACGCGTTTCCGACGCACGCATCAGGGAACAATAGAGCGAGCCTAACGTAGGCATTTTGCCTTAAGGAAGGGTGCCGCGGGCATGAATGAAAACACAAGCGCTACAGCTGAAGAACCGACGCACGTCGTGGCTATAGACGGACCCGCAGCCGCGGGTAAGAGTACTGCGGCCAAAAGAGCCGCTGCACGCTTGCATTTTGCTTTCTTGGACACCGGCGCCATGTATCGTGCTGCGACATGGTGGTGTTTGCACTCCGGGGTAAACCTGGACGACGAGGATGCCGTGGCGCGGACTGTAGAGGCTATTCCTCTCCGGATGGAGGATACGCCTTCGGGGATGCGTGTCGTGGTAGACGGTCGCGACATTACGCGGGAAATTCGTACGCCGGAGATCACCCGCGTCATCTACAAGGTGGATAAGAATCCCAGGGTACGAAAGCACTTGGTAACGTTGCAACGCGCTTTTGCACAAAAGCAGCCCACGGTAGCGGAAGGCCGCGATATGGGAACTGTGGTCTTTCCAAAAGCTCGTTGTAAGATTTTTCTCGATGCAACGCTGGAAGAACGAACCCGTCGTCGTGCGCAACAACTCCGCGAACAGGGAATGGCGGTGGACCTCGACCAACTGCGTCGAGAAATTGAGGAACGGGACGAACATACCCGCACCCGCGCAACCGCCCCCTTGCGACCGGCCGACGATGCGGTATTACTGGACACTACAAACCTTACCTTAGATGAAGTGGTGGACCGTATCGTAGCGTTGGCCCGTGAGCGGATATGCGTTTAATTACTTCGCACCGAGTTTGGTATATCCCCGAACCTGACTGGAACGCCGCGTTTGCATTGGCGGAAGCGACCCACCAGTCTCCGCTGCTCGCCCATCTCCTACAATTGAGGGGGCAGCGCAGTCCGGCGGATATAAAACGTTTCTTGCAGCCGTCCCTCTCCGATTTAAGCGACCCGTTCGAACTGCCCGACATGAAGCGTGCGGTTAAGCGGATTGAGCACGCTAAAAAACAAGGAGAGCGCGTGCTGGTTTTCGGAGACTATGATGTAGACGGCATTTGTGCCGCCGTTATTCTCACCCACTCGCTGACACGCATCGGCTTTTCACGAAAACAAATAGAGATACAGATACCGTCCCGCGATGGCGACGGATACGGCATTAAACCTACACATGTGCGCAATGCATGTGACAGAGGCGTATCACTCATCCTTGCGGTAGACAACGGCATCACGGCGTGGGATGCTGCGGCGACAGCGCAGGAACTCGGCGTGGACCTCATCATTGCCGATCACCATATTCCCGAGGGCACTGTACCCTTTGCGAATGCCGTGGTCGCCACCCGCCTTTTGGATGCATCGCACCCCAGCGCCAACCTATGCGGTGCCGGAATCGCCTTTTTTATGGCACGTGCGCTAGGCAGCGGCGATGATAATGTGGACTTGGCGTGCCTCGCTACGTTAGCGGATGCTGTACCCTTGCTGGGGGACAACCGAGTGATTGCTCGATGTGGACTGAATGCACTTGGAGCGACAACCCGACTCGGTCTGCGCGCGCTTTTTGGAAAAAGCAAGATAGATGAAACGAATGCAACGTCTGAAAAGATCACTTTTGAAATTATTCCGCGCCTCAACGCCGGTGGTCGAATGGGCGATGCATCCCTCACTTTGCGCTTGCTGCTCGCTGATACGGAAGAAGAAGCGCATGCTCTGGTGGACACCATAGAAACGACCAACACCGCCCGACGCGAGGAGACGGCGCGGGTTTTGGCTGAGGCTCTGGACCAAGCGGAAGCTCTAGGCGAAGTACCCGCCATAGTGGTGCATAGTACCGGCTGGTCTGTTGGCGTTATTGGAATCGTTGCCGGACAACTTCAAGAGCAATTCAATCGTCCTTGTGTGGTCATTGCGTTCGGAGAAGACGGCAGCGGCACGGGATCGGCACGGTGTCCGGCCGGATATGACTTGATGGCTATTCTGCGACCGGCGGCTGACGATCTCGTGCGTGTGGGAGGGCATGCGCAGGCGGCGGGTTTGACGATACGTCGGGAACGGCTGGATGCGTTCATCGCAAAGGTGTATGCCGCCACAGAAAAGTACGTGAGCGAACATGGCATTTCGACCCCGCTTGCGGTGGTGGATGCTATTTTAGATTTCCCCCAAATTACACCAGCGCTGTTGAATGACATCCAACTGCTTGAACCTTTCGGCGAGGGGAATCCGACGCCGACTTTCCTGACAAGGGCGGTTCGTGCTCTCCCCGGGGCGCTGCGGGTGGTGGGCAAAAATCATTTATCCGGAGAGCTGAGCCGACAGGGCTTCGTCTTCCGTGCCATTGGTTTTGGCCTAGGCCACCGTATCGAGGAGGTGCAACAAGAGGAGGACGTGGACATTTTTTACACGCCGCAATGGCATACCTGGAGAAATCAAACGGAGATACGTTTGGGACTTCACGATATTACCTCGAGCAAGAAAACACGAGTCGAGTCCTCGACATAAGAAAGTGCAGAAAAATTACCCACTAGACCCCGGGTAGGCAAGATACCCTCGCCCATTTTACGAACCGCTCAAACGCTCTTTTGCTTTTTCCAACAAGGGCTCTTGCGATTCGTCAGGTTGTATCTTAGATAGAAATTGCCGATAACGCATTGCCGCCAAGCGCAGGGTTTCCTGCGATGCCTTATCGTCCGGTAAAGCCAGCTCTGCTTCTAACGCCGCCCGGTACATCTCGGAGGCCGCCTGGGGCAACCACTTGGCTTCGTTGACTTGCGCTTGCAGTACGTAAATCTGCACAGCAGCGGGGTTCCCCTGTATCCGTGGCAAAAATTCGCGCGCCCACTGGTCGGCATCGTCGAATTTTTCTGCGCGTGCAAAGGCCTGCACCGCAATGAAGACCGTCGTTCCAAGCATATCTGCGGCTTCCGCTTCGGTGATGGCATCGCGAAACAGGGATTGAACACGGGCAAGGTCCACGGGCTCCCTTCGGAGCAATGCCTGCCCCAGCGCTAACCGCACCTTGACCGCATCTTCTTGAGCAAGATTTTGATTCAATAGGGATTCTAGTTTTGCGACCGTCTGCTCTGTCGCAGGCGCATTTTGTGCCTCCAGGACGGCACGATCAACCTCCGAAAAGATATTTTTATCGGCCTCTGAGGAAAGCCATTCCACCCGTACCTGCCGCGTACCCTGTCCATCGCTTATCGCCCCGTCGGTGGGCGTAAGGCCTTGTAACGTGACTTCGGTGGTATCATCGCGCTTGCTGCTCACGAGTACAAGCGCCTTCTCCGGCCCGGCACCCGGTGGAGCGGCAAACCGTGTGCGGGTATCAAGCATCTTGCGATTTTGGTTTAACAAGTAACCGACAACGAAGAGAACTACGACAATGCCGCCCACCCAGAGTAGCAGCTGTTTCAAATCACTTGGCTTATTCTTGCGCATGTTGGGACTCCGGCATTTTCGCTAAACACAAGTTTACCACGTGAGCGCCACGTATGTTCATTGGGAAAGAAAAAGGGGCGACACGGATTTTTCGTCCCCGTGTCGCCCGGAAAATGCTTCTTGGGTTTTGCGTTTACAACACACCGCGCTCTTGCAAAGCACGAATACCCGTGCGCACTTCCTCCGCAGACTTGTGTAAAGACGCTTTCTCGTCCTGTGTCAGTTCCAACTCCAGGATCCGCTCTACCCCTTCGGCTCCTAGAATGCATGGAACACCCATGTAAATATCCTGCAACCCATATTGACCGTCAAGGTACGCGGCACAGGGTAAGATTTGTTTTTCATCACGAACGATAGTCTGCACCATTCGCGTTGCACTCGCCGCAGGTGCATAGTAGGCGCTTCCCGTCTTCAACAACGCCACAATTTCACCGCCGCCTTTGCGTGTGCGCTCTACGATCGCGTCAATACGCTCTTTCGGCAGGAGCTTCGTAATGGGTATTCCGCTCACAGTCGTGTATTGAGGAAGCGGCACCATGTCATCCCCATGGGAGCCGAGCACCATCGTGTCCACGTTTTTCATGCTTACATTCAGTTCCATCGCTACGAACGCACGCATACGTGCGCTGTCGAGAACACCGGCCATGCCCATCACGCGCTGATGCGGAAAACCCAATTTCTTATACGCCAGGTACACCATCACATCCAAAGGATTGGTTACGACAATGACGATCGAATTAGGCGCGTACTTAGCAATATTCGCGCAGACATCGGAGATAATGGCGCCGTTCTTCTCCAGCAGGTCTAACCGTGTCATGCCGGGCTTCCGCGCAAGCCCGGCCGTCACGACTACGACGTCGGCGCCGGCAATGTCCGCATAGTCATTGGTTCCTGTTACGCGCGCTGTGTAACCGCGTATAGGACCAGCCTCGGTAATGTCCAGGGCCTTGCCCTGCGGTAGTCCCTCAACGACGTCCGTCAATACGATGTCGCCCAAATCCAACTCCGCACAATACTGGGCGACGGAAGCCCCTACATTGCCCGCTCCCACTACAACAATTTTAAAACGCTTTCCGACAAGCATAGGTACCCCTTTCTTTCGGCTTGGTTGAAGAAAAATCCCCTTAGACGAAATGTCCTTGGAAAGAAATTATACAAAATACAGCATTCGCGTTACCCCCTGGAGCAAATCTCAGCACAATTCTATTCGTTCGAGCAAAAGGAGACGGCGAGTAATAAGAGCGAATTTCAGCGGCGGGGCTCTGGGAAATAGTGGGCTTCAATCAAAAGACAAAGGGTGTGCCACAGTGCAATATGCGCCTCTTGTATCTCTTTGGTGGAATTGCCGGGTGCATGAATGCACACCGTGGCACGCTTCGCCATTTCGCCCCCATTCGGGCCTGTGAAAACCAACGTCGGCAGGTCGAGCGCATGTGCGACGCTCATCGCCAACAGGCAATTGCGCGCATTTCCCGAAGTGGATAATGCTAAAAGCGCATCAAAGGGTTTTGCCATAACGTATAACTCTTGGGCGAAGGCGATACCACTCACGGAAATATCGTTTTCGACCGCCGTCTTTAGTGCGCCGTTTAACCCCAGGGCGTATGCACGCAGGCCGGCTTCCAACCCGTGTACAAGTTCGTCGCCGCAGGGCTCCTTCTCAAGTCGCTGCTGGACAAACACCGGTAGCGGTCGTTTCCGTTCGAAACTTTTCATTAGTTCGCCGACGATATGTACGGCGTCCGTGTGCGATCCGCCGTTACCGCACGTAAATAGAACCCCGCCTCGGTCATACGTGCGCACCAATATTTCATGCATGGCGCGCAATGCAGGAACACACACTTCCAAGGCGGGACGACGGCCCAACAAGTTTTCAATGATTTTTTCTTCTACCGCAGACCATTGCATAACGCTGAAGTTCCTTCCATTTGTGCAAGGATGCGCACAGATATTCCATGTAGGCGACGTTGCACATTGTAGCGTACACGTACCCTTAAAGAGTGTTGAATTTGCTTCGCACTGTGTCTTTGTCTTTGTCTTTGTCTTTGTCTCAACATACATGAACATAACTTGTGCGTATTTAGGGCAAAAATCTGTTTTGCAGAGTGCGTTGACTGGTCAAACCTGGTTCAGATCCTGTCCGAGGGTAGTATGCGTGCTTGCGTGTGATCCGCAGGTTGTGCACAAAGGTGGGCCCCCGGTTAACCAATAGTACGGGTAATTTGGGGGCGGGACCTATGCTTGTCTTCTTGTTATCTAGACATTATGCGACCTCCTTTACGATGCTTGCTCCAACGATACGGAAAATGTCGCAACATTACGCCCGAGCTAGCGTTGTAAACGGAACATGTCCTCGCTTGAAATGCGCATATAAGAATGTGCTATAAATACGTCCATGTTGCAGCGACGCACCCTCATAGCGGTATGTGCAGCCGTGGCCGCGGCTTTCCTATTGCCAATGGTCATGGCCAATGCGCTCATGCTTGACGAGGCGTGGTCCTGGTTTTATCTTACGGCGGCCATAGCCGTACTCATACTTTGGAGCGTGTTCTTTATTCCCGCGGCGCCGCGCTCCACCTACCCCTCCGATGTGCTTGCGCCGCCCCTTCACCTCTACGCACGATTAATACCGCCTCGAGCACCTCCTCACCGTTTGAGCTAACTTTCTCTTTTTTAAGCCACAGGCCGCCCCGCGTGGACTGTTTCCACGCAACGCCTTGGGGCCCGTGGAAGCATACATTAGGCTCAAACACTAGAGGAGTTTTCCCCATGCGCAAACATGGTTTTACCCTGATCGAATTACTTGTGGTCATCGCCATTATCGGCATCCTCGCCGCTATCCTACTGCCGGCGCTTGCACGTGCGCGTGAAGCTGCACGCCGTGCCAGTTGCCAAAACAACCTAAAACAAATGGGGCTCGTTTTTAAGATGTACGCAAGCGAATCGCGCGGTGAACGATTTCCCACGATGAAGGTGTTCGCATGCGATGGAGATGTGCTCCCCTTTGACCCGATCTTCAACGCGGAAGCGGTATATCCCGAATACCTCACGGATTGGAACGTGCTGATTTGCCCGAGCTGGTCTGTGGGCTCCACCCCCATGCAAGCGTGGGACGAAGGAAACACCGATTACCCCGCGTGGGAGCCGGTAACTGCTACAAAGGCCTCCTCGTACGACGGCGTCCTCCATCCTTGCGAGGTACGTCCGCACCCCTACTATTACCTGGGATGGGCTATATCTCCGGCGCTGTTCGAAACGCCCACAGATTCACAAAACCTTGAGATGAACATAATGGATCTAGGCGGACAACTTCCCTCGGACCCCTCCCTGGTGGATCAAGACTGGGACATCAGCATGAATCCCATCGGCGGGAAAACAACGCTATATCGGCTCCGTGAGGGTATCGAGCGGTTTTTCATCACGGACATCAACAACCCCGCGGCCACGACCCAAGCCCAATCCGAGCTACCTCTGATGTGGGATGTCATCGCAGACATGGTTGCACACTTCAACCACATCCCCGGCGGTAGTAATGTGCTGTACATGGATGGGCACGTGAACTTCCTCAAGTGGCTACCCGGCCAAGAGGGCACGTTCCCGGTAAGTGAGGCAGGATTGGCTATTCACGAGGGAATTCATCACTTCATGCATTCCCATTAGACCCTCTTGAGGTGGGGGGAGTCGAGCAAACGCTCCCCCCACCTCCTCGTACATTTTTTAGGCGAAAGATTTCTAAAACCGCTCCGAGTAAAAAACAATACTTGCAGGAAAAGGTATACCGCCTCCATCGCGCGAGTAATGCATGCGTTCGCGGCGGACAGCAGCGCTATGTCACATCTCGGCGGCAAGGTATGCGACTTTCGGAAACGCTACTTCGTTTTGCGGTAGAAAGATCCCACATCTTGAAAGTTGAAATCGGAAACGGAAGCTGATATAAACATAAAAGTAACTGAGAGGGCTTTCATCGTGAAGGCAAGGCATTCCCTATTACTCTTTCTTGCGATAGGGATAGCCCTATTCTTCGTCGTGCACGGCATGCACGATCACGGTGGATCGTGCTGGTTCTGTCACGTAGCCGGCGCGGCTCTTTTAGCCTTCAGCTACGGCCTCCTCCTTGTTGTAGAGCCTTGGCCCTCTTACCGCCGTACCATACTCCGTCCTCTCATGTGGGAAGGGTCTGTACGGCTGGCGAGTCGTGCTCCACCCTCCTTCCGCGCTTTTCCCTGCTGTTAATCACTTCCGCGCACGTGCCGTCGGTTTCTCTTTCCGCGGTGCGATCACTTCCCATTCCGCAAAAAAACGTTACTACCTCTCTTTCTCTCTCGACACACTGCTATCTACTAGAAGGAGCACACTCCATGCAGAAAAAAGGGTTCACCCTCATTGAGTTGCTGGTGGTTATTGCGATCATCGGCATCCTTGCAGCAATCTTGTTACCCGCGCTGGCACGTGCACGCGAAGCGGCACGCCGGGCCAGCTGCCAAAACAACCTGAAACAGTTGGGGCTCGTCTTCAAGATGTACGCGAACGAGTCCAGGGGCGAGCGTTACCCGCCGATGAAAGTCTTCGCGTGCGACAATACGGTCACAACGTGGGAGACGATCTTCAACGCAGAAGCCGTTTATCCCGAGTACCTAACGGATTGGAACGTGCTGATTTGCCCCAGTTGGGCTGTCGGTGCGACGCCGTTGCAAGCGTGGGATGAAGGAAACACCAATAATCCGAAATGGCAACCTTCCAATACACCGGGACGCGGGGTTTCCTTTAACGGTATTGTCGAACCCTGCGAGGTGCGAAGCCATCCTTACGTTTACTACGGCTGGGCTCTGTCCGCGTCTCTATTCCAGACACCGACGGACTTCACCAACTTTGCGCAAGCCGTAACCAATATGGGCAATGCCATCCCACTCGATCCGACATTGGTGGATCAAGACTGGGACATCTCGGCGACGCCCGTAAATAATAAAACCACGCTTTACCGTCTGCGCGAGGGTATCGAACGATTTTTCATTACGGACATCAACAATCCCGCAGCGACGAATCAAGCGCAATCGGAAATCGTGGTGATGCATGACATGATCTCAGAGGAACCTGAACACTTCAACCATGTTCCCGGCGGTTCCAACGTGCTATTCATGGACGGCCATGTGGAGTTCCTCAAGTGGGTTCCCAACGTCGAGGGTTCGTTCCCCATGAACTCCGCTGGGCTCGCACTTCACGAGGCTACGCACACGTTCCTGCCGTAAGAGACCGACCACTAGCGTCTCCATTCCGGGGTACACCCGTGCTGCGCGGGTGTACCCCCCTCCGTTTTTGGTATAAAAAGGATCTGCCGGAAAATTTTTACTCGGCAAATGCGCCGAAACATATGCAATTGTCCAAAGGTCTAAGCAACGCGCCCCGACATTAAAAGGAGTTATTTGCGTGCCACCCACCTTTCGCAGTGCAACCGCCTACCCATTAAGTCGTGTTTCGTTCAGACATTCTCGAAGCAGTACACTTGTTGCTTTTATTCTCGTCTCTGTATCTATCGCCGCGTCAGGCCGTGACTTTTCCTATCGTTCGGCTTTCACGGTGGCGGATGTCCCTTACTTACAGGAAGTCGGGAGAAAAATCCCAACAAATTTCCCTTGCTATAGTGTCGCTGTACATGAAGGAAACGTGTACGTTGGTACGAACCAAGGGTTGTATATCGTTTCCGGCGCAAAGGCGTTGGCTCGTGTGGAGGGTGTCCCCGAAGGCGTAATAAAACGGCTGGTCAGTTTGCCTGACGCGCTGTACGTGTTCTTGGAAGTGGGTCTCGGACGGTGGATACAGGGGCGATGGGAATTACTCGCAGAGGGTGATTTTACCGATGCCATACATTTCCGTGGACAAACCGTAGTCGCCTCGCCCACCGGCCTTTACACCGTGCGGGGCAGTGTCCTCGAACCTTTGCCCAACGCGGAAAATTCGCCTCTAAAAATTTTACGCATCACTGAATACGCCGAGAATATTTACTGCCTCGGCTATGATCGCGTATTTTTATTCGACGGAAAAGAATTTCAAACGGATGATGTGGTGGATTTCGGCCAGTTTCCATCCAAGGATTTACGCGATGTTTTAGCGCGCGGAAACCATCTCGTAATAGCCACCCATCATGGTCTAGGCATACTTCGCGGTTCGGCGGCAACGGCGATTCTGGGTGAGGACGGCCTGCCCGTGGAAGAAACAAAAACCTTGGCGGAAGGTTTCGACGGCGAATATTGGATAGGTACCCCACACGGTGCCATACGCGCCGGAGAAGGCTTTTTCCACTATTTTGCGGGGCAGCGCTGGTTGCCGGACGACCATGTCAATAGTATCACCGTGCATCAAAAGACCGTCTATATCGCTACGAACGGCGGCCTGGGCATCATCGAATATACGCCGTTCACCCTCTTCAAAAAAGCGCTCTACTACGAGAAACTACTCCAACGCTGGAACCTATTGCGCATGGCGTTTGTTCATAAGCTGGAATGGGACGATGAGACACAGACATGGATGCGAGAGGTGAGCGACAACGACGTGGGTTGGAGTACGCATTACTGGGCTTCGCAGGCCTTTAAGTATGCCGTAACCCAGGACCCTGCGGCGCGGCAAGCCGCGCGCGACGGCTTCAATGCGATGAAATGGAGTGAGGAAATTACCGGAATCCCCGGGTTTCCCGCCCGTTCGATTTGGGCCGTAGGCGAAACGGCGCATAAGGCCATGCATGGTTCGGGGGGATATCCCGCCGAGTGGCATGCTACGCCGGATGGGTTGTGGGAATGGAAAGGAGACACTTCCAGCGACGAACTGGATGCCCATTATTATTACGCCGCCATCTTTTACGAACTAGCCGCTACGCCGTCGGAAAAAGAAAAAGTGCGTGAGCATGTTCGGAGGATTACGCAACATCTCATTGAACATAACTACACCTTGTG
>FWPU01007687.1_pt1 | contig 19490 bp, 19 predicted proteins | sample 2228361 | NCBI WGS metagenome assembly FWPU01 (sample SAMEA103939777, study PRJEB20133) | metagenome
CTCAGCTTCCTGATCCAACGTGGGATTTCATCCCTTTTCCAATAACTTTCCGCTGATTACTTAGTACAGTCTGGCGTAAATACCACGGCAGAAATTCCGGGTGCCCCCTGGGCGCGCTATCTCTGGTGGAAACTATCGGCGAATTTCTGCCGGGATTTACTAGAGCAGGCCGCGCTGCCGCGCCTCATCCACAGCGGCGTGGCGGTTGACCGCGTGCAGCTTGGCGAGGATGTTGCGCACGTGGGTTTTGACGGTATGGACGCTGATGAAGAGCTGGTCGGCGATCTGACGGTCGGACGCGCCCGTAGCGATGCGTTCGAGCACCTCCCGTTCCCGTTCGGTTAAGGCGCTGCTCACTTCCTGGCGATCCCGCGGCCGACCATGGGCGGAGGTGGAGTCAGCCGCCAAACGGGCAAATTCCTCCATCAGCCTGGCTGCCAACCTGGGAGGCAGGATGGCCTCGCCCGCCAGTACGGAGCGCACCCCCCGCAAGAATGCCGCGGAAGTGGTATTTTTGAGCAGATAGCCATTGGCACCGGCCTTGACGGCCTCAAAGAGCTTCTCGTCCTCGTCATGGACGGTCAACATCAGGATACGGACATCGGCCAGTTCGGGTGTGGCACGGATCAGCCGGGTGGCCTCCAACCCGTCGCAGACCGGCATGGAGATGTCCATCACGATGAGGGCCGGGTGGAGCGCGCGCGCCAGGGTCAACGCCTCGAAGCCGTCACCGGCCTGACCCACTACCTCCAGGTCCGGCTGGGCATTGATCAATCCGGCCAGCCCGGTCCGGAATAGTTCATGGTCATCCGCCAGCAAAATCGACCATCTGCCCATCACATCTCTCCTGTCGACTGTGTACCTGTCAGCTGGGTAAAGGTCACCAGGATTTCAGTACCGGCGCCTGGCCGAGAACGGAGGGTAAAACAGCCGCCGCTCCGTTCCGCGCGCGCCCGCATAATGGCTATCCCCATATGGGACGTGCCGTCCACGCACCCGGGGTCAAAGCCGCGGCCGTCATCGCGCACGCTGAAACACACCTGGCCCTTCACCTGATCAACATCCACGTGCACACGCACATGCCGGGCCTCCGCGTGCCGCCAGACATTGGTCAGCGCCTCCCGCACGATGTGTAACACCTGCCGTTGAGCAATGGCCGGTAAAGCCAGTGCATCTTCATCGGCAATCACCAGCTCGATGGGAAGGCCGGTGGCCGTCCGCAGCTCTTCCACACAGGCCGCCAGTTGCGCAGCCAGGGGCTGTCCTTTGGGCTCGCCCGCGTAGAGACCGGTCAAAGCGGCACGTACCTGGCTGTAGACCCGGCTGGTAGCCTCCCGCATCTGGGCCAGTTCCAGAGTAGCGTCCGCCGTGGCACCCTGGACGATCAGCTCCCTTAGCCTCTCTGCCTTGAAATTGAGGAAACTCAACGTCTGGGCCAGGTTATCGTGGAGTTCAGCAGCCAGCCGTGCCCGTTCCTGCTGAACGGCAAGCTCCTGGGCCTGCCGGCGGTCACTCTCCACCAGGCGGGCGTTGACAATGGCGACCGCGGCGGTGTTAGACAAAAGTGCCAGCGCCGTCTGCTCCTCGGGACTGAAGGCATCCTGTCCGAGGCGGACCACGCAGAGCGCGCCCAGGGTTTCCTCACCTACGCAAAGGGGTGTGGCCATGCAGTGACCGCCAGCCAGCCCGCGCAGAAACCCACAGCTGGCGCACGCGGTTTCAGCCACCACCGTCTGACCCTGACCAATGACCCGGGCAGGCAGGTCTGCCGTGACGGGTTGGCGCAGCTCGGGACTGGCCTGGCCGTCACCGCTGCTGGTTGCCAGATGCAGCGCCGTACCCTGTTCATCGAGCAGACAGAGGGCAGCGGCACGGCCGTTCAAGAGCGCACAGGCGCGGTCGGTCACCGACTTGAGCAACTTCTCCAGCTCCAACTGGGCCACAATTTCCTGGCTGAACTCAAAGGCGGCGGTCAATTCTCGTGTCCGCTGGGCCACACGCGCCTCCAGTTGACGTCGGCTGGCCAATACCTCGGCGCGTAGGGTATCCAACGCCGCTGCCAGTTGACGTAACTCGTCATCGGCCAAGGCGGGGACAGCCTGTTCCAATTCACCTGCAGCCATCTGCCGGGCCGCCCCCCCCAGGGAGGCTAACGGGTCCACCACATGCCGCCGGGTGACCTGATATCCCACCCCCAGGAGCAGTAGGGCCAGGAACAGGAAGGCGGCCTGGATGGCGTGCAGACGCTGCACCTTGGCCTCGGCCTGGGCAGCAAGCTGGACCACAACCACATCCAGCGTGTCGAGCAGCGCCAACGCTGCGTCCGTCAAGGACGCAGTGGGTTCTCCGGGGGTCGCAACCCTGCGGTCCAGTTCCACGCTAAAACGCAGCCAGGCCTGCCAGACATCCATCAGTGCCGCCCGCACCGCCGGGCTATTGGGTGGAGGCAACGCCACCCGTTGATCGTTTACATCCAGTGTAGTACCACCTTGACGCAGCGCATCGAGGGTCTGGGCAAAGCGCCGACGGTCGGCCTCCAGCATGGGGTCAGTCGGCGCAACAAGGGCCAGCCAGGCCATCCGCTGGGAAAGCATGCGCTGGCGGCCGGCCAGGTTGATCAGTTGCGCATCATGGTGCTGGCTTGCCACGACGGCGTAGGTCACTGTAACCGAGGCCAGGACCAGTAGCAAGAATAGGAAAAAGAGCAGTCTCAAACGGGCGCGCACCGAAGTGATCATAGCAGAAATGATTTTACCACACCGGAGGCCATGACAGGCCCTATCTTGGCAGATTCGATCCACAGATTTCACAGGGGAACACAGATGTCCCTACTCCTGGGTGCACCGACACCCACGCCGTATGGTACGCGTACCGTATCAGAATTGACAGGCCCCACGCCCTCGCGTACAATCTCAGTGGGTCGGTGATGGCATGCTGGCTCACTGCCCTGCAACTTTCCGCCCCCCAATTCGTTCCTATGTTGAACCCATCGCACCAGGAAGCATCCAGTTGCCCAAGCCACGGCGAACCCCGCGAACTGCCCGCCAGAAAACCCATACTGCAAAGGATGAGGCACCATCATGACCAGCGACCGTCTTCAACAGATTGAAAATCGCATCAACGCCGGCCCGTTCAGCGCCTCCTGGGATTCCCTGGAGGCCTACCAGGTACCGGACTGGTACCAGGATGGCAAATTCGGGATCTTCATCCACTGGGGCGTCTATGCCGTGCCGGCCTTCGGCAACGAGTGGTATCCCCGCAACATGTATCTCCAGGGCTCGCGGGAGTACCAACACCATCTGGCTACCTACGGCCCCCATCGCCAGTTCGGCTACAAAGACTTCATCCCCCTCTTCAAGGCGGAACAGTACGACCCCCAGGCCTGGGCCCGGCTGTTCAAGGAGGCCGGCGCCCGCTTCGTGGTCCCCGTGGCCGAGCACCACGACGGCTTTCAGATGTACGCCAGCGACCTCTCCCGCTGGAACGCGGCCCAGATGGGCCCAAAACGGGATCTCATCGGCGAGCTGGCCGAGGCGGTCCGCAGGGAGGGAATGGTCTTTGGCGTCTCCAGCCACCGGGCCGAGCACTGGTGGTTCATGGGCGGCGGCCGGGAATTCGACTCGGACGTGCAGGATCCCCAGTACGAGGATTTCTACGGGCCGGCCCGGCATCCCCGTCCCCACGAGCAATACCTGGCCAACAGCCCGGATCAGGCCTTCCTGGTGGACTGGCTGCTACGCTGCTGCGAGCTGGTGGAGAAGTATCAGCCCCAGCTTTTCTGGTTCGACTGGTGGATCATGAACCTGGCCTTCAAGCCCTACCTGAAGAAGTTCGCCGCCTACTACTACAACATGGGGTCTTCCTGGGGGAAGGGGGTAGCCATCAACCACAAGTACGATGCCTTCCCGGCCGGCACCGCGGTCTTCGACATCGAGCGGGGGCAGGTGCGCAGCATCCGGGGCCTCTTCTGGCAGAACGACACCTCGGTCTCCAAGAATTCATGGGGCTACATCCAGGGCCACGACTACAAGGAAGCCAACGACATCGTCTGTGACCTGATCGACGTGGTCAGCAAGAACGGCGCGCTGCTGCTCAACGTAGGTCCCCGGGCCGACGGCACCATCCCCGAACGGGAGGAGGAGATCCTGCGCCAGATCGGCAGCTGGCTTCGGGTCCACGGCGAGGCCATCTACGGCACCCGTCCCTGGATCACCCACGGGGAAGGCCCCACCCAGGTGCTGGAAGGCGCCTTCACCGACACCCGCCGGGCCCGCTTCACCAGCGCGGACATTCGCTTCACCACCCGGGGCAACACCCTCTACGCCCACGTGCTGGACTGGCCGGCCGACGGCCAGGTGACCATCCATTCCCTGGGCACCCAGGCCGCCACACGTCCGCCCCGGATCGGCCAGGTGGAACTGTTGGGCAACCCCGAACCGGTCGTCTGGCATCAGCATGAGGCCGCATTCCAGGCAGACGTCAGTGGACGTCCAGCCACAGGCTTCCCACTGGTGTTGAAGATCAGCCCGGCGTAGGCCAAGGGCAGGCAGAGTAGACGGTAGACAGTAGACGGTAAAAGGTCGTGATGACAGCTATCAATGAGGCAATGCAATGGAATATCGAATGTTGGGCAAAACCGGCCTGAAGGTGTCGGTGTTGAGCTACGGCGCCTCGCCCCTGGGGAGTGTCTTCCGGGAGGTGGATGAGGCCGAGGGGATCCGCACCGTCCACACCGCCCTGGACCTGGGGATCAACTTCATCGACGTGTCCCCATACTACGGCCTGACCCGGGCGGAGACGGTGTTGGGCAAGGCGCTGCGGGGCATCCCCCGCACCCAGTACGTGCTGGCCACCAAGGTCGGCCGCTACGGCGACGCAGCGTTTGACTTCTCCGCCGCGCGGGTGACGGCCAGCGTGGAAGAGAGCCTGCGGCGTCTGAACGTCCCCTACATCGACCTGATCCAGTGCCATGACATCGAATTCGGCGACCTGGACCAGGTGGTCAATGAGACCATCCCGGCCCTGCGCCGGTTACAGCAGCAGGGCAAGGTGCGCTTCATCGGGATCACCGGGCTTCCTTTGAAAATTTTCCGCTATGTCCTGGAACGGACCGATGTGGACAGCATCCTGTCATACTGCCGCTACGCGCTGAACAATACCCAACTGGCCGACCTGATCCCGTTCCTACAGGAGAAGCAGGTGGGCATCATCAACGGGTCGCCCCTGAGTATGGGGCTGTTGACCAACCGGGGCGCGCCGGCGTGGCATCCTGCCAGCCAGGAAATCCGGGAGACGTGCGCCCGGGCTGCGGCCTTCTGCCGAGAGCAGGGGGTGGACATCGCCAAACTGGCCCTCCAGTTTGCCCTGGCCAACCCGAACATCCACACCACCCTGGTGGGAACGGCCAACCCGGAAAACATCCGCAAGAACGTGGCCTGGATGGAAGAGCCCCTGGATGAGGAGCTCCTGGCCCAGGTCCAACGGATCCTGGCGCCCATCCACAACCAGATCTGGCCCAGTGGACGACCTGAGAACAACTAAAAGCCATTGTCCATCCATGGCTCGGGTCACCTTGTATACAGCTCCAGATCGGGAATATCGTCGTAGTCAGCGATGTTGCGGGTAACCAGGGTCAGATTGTATTCTAAAGCGGTGGCTGCGATAATCAGATCCAGAGCACGGGCATTCACCCGTTTGCCTTGTTCTTTGAGATGATTGCGTAATTGTGCACAACGTCGGGCGACCGACAATGAGAAAGGTAAAACCACAATGCCTTCCAAAAGGGCATCAAAACGTTCCTGCGCCTGGACTGGGTCAGGACTACGAATGACGCCCTGATAGACCTCCATATAGGTGATAATGCTGATGGCGATACCCTCCGCAGCAAGCCTGCTCAGGAGCTCGGCTGCATCCTGGACGTCACTCAAATGGTCGATAACCCAGTCAGAGTCGATCAGATAAGGCATTGTTGTCAGGCGGGACGGCCACGGCTGTTCTGTTTGCGTGCGAGATGAATGTCTGCCAACAGTTCTTCGCGGTCGATTCCACGTAAGGCGCCTGCGCTTTTGCTCAGGGCAGATCTGGCCTTCTGTGGGCTATAGCCGGCCCAAAGATCTTGTATTGGCTCTACCGTCAAGCGATAGAGTTTGCCATTTTTCTCAAGCAAAGCCGGTGCATCCCCAATTTCATCCAATAAGCGGGCAAGCTCACTGTCAGGTTTGACGCGGATGCGATATGGTTCGGTGACCATCATCGGCACCTCCTACTGTGCCTCAAACTTACTGTGCCTCAACCTGGAGGGCAGGACATTAGCGGCCAACCAGAAAGGATGCCCTCTGCCCTCCAATGTCCAAAATAGCACTGCAAACGCCTCTATCCAGGATAGTATATCACATGGGAGAATCCCCGTTGAGCATTGTGCGGCGTCACGGTATTTCCACCAATACATACTGTCGTTCCACGGTCACTTCGTACGTCTCTGCCACGTAGGGGCCCTTCTGGGGCCTCTGGCTTTCTGCCAGCTCCTTGCCTTCGGCCACCTGGACCGGGTAATTGCGCACCCGGGTGCGGGCCGGATCAAACCAGGATTGACCGGTCCTGACGTCGAACTCCCAGCCGTGCCAGGGGCAGCGCAGGATTTCGCCCCGCCGGGTGTAGGTGTATTCCCCGGGTACGGTGGCCAGCAGCAGCCCGCTCAGCCGGCCTTCACACAGGGCTCCCCCCTGGTGGGGGCAGCTATTGCGCAGGGCGTAGAACTCGCCGCCGATGTTGAAAACGCCAATGGAGCGGCCGGCCACCTCCACAATCTTACGACCACCTGGCGGAATTTCATCCACTGTGGCGACCACGTAGCGCGCCATGTCCACCCTCCTCGATGCAGTTCAACGCTCGTCTGGCTTTCAGTGCTCCTCCGGCCGCGAGACCTGGTACAGTCTGGCGTAAATGCCCCCAGAGATCAAGTGGTGCGTAGACGGGTTCACGTACCGCACCGTAGGTCCGGCCTCCCGGCCGGACAGGGGTGCCTGCACCTCTGTCACGCAAGGATGCGTGACCTACCTACCACGCACGACTCAACATCCAGGGGTCGATTTCCGCCAGGGCTTACAAGCGCCGGGGCGGCAGCTTGTAAAGGGCACGGGCGTTGTCGGCCATGATTTTGCGCTTGAGATCCGGCGGCAACTCCACCGGGAAGGCCCGATCCGGCGCGTCGAAATCCCAGTGGGGATAATCCGTGGCAAACATGAGTCGGTCGTCGGCGTTCAACTGTTCCAGCAACTGGCGGAAAAAGCGCCCCTTGGGTGGCTCTTCCATGGGCTGGGTGGTGATCCAGAAATGCTCGTGGATGTACTCCGACGGCGCCCGGTGCAGGTAGGGCACCTCTTCCTTCAGCCGGCGCCAGCTCTGGTCCAGCCGCCAGGCCAGGGACGGCAGCCAGGCAAAGCCGCCTTCAATGAGGACGACCTTCAGGGTAGGGAACCGTTCGAAGACCCCTTCGCAGACCAGGCTGATGACCTGGGCCTGGAAGGCCTGGGGCATCCCTGCATGGTCCTCGATGTAATGGGAGGGAAAGCCGGCGCCGGTGATGGGGCCGCCGCCAGCGCCGCCAAAGTGAATGCCGATGGGCAAGTCGTGGCGGACGGCCGCCTCGTAGATGGGCCAGTACTTGCGCCGGCCCAGGGGTTCTGCGGTGCGGGCGATGAGGAGGACCTGCACAAAGCCCGGGTGGCCGCCCCACCGCTCGATCTCCTGCGCGGCCAGGGGGCCATCCTCATAGGGCACCACGATGGAGGCCCGCAGGCGAGGCTCAGGCTCCACCCATTCGGCCAGTTGCCACTCGTTGGTGGCCCGGGCCAGGGCCGCGCCGAACTCCAGGTTCAACTGCCCGCCGGCACCCAGGAGGGGGTTGAGGATGCCGTATTCCAGGTTCCAGGCGTCCAGCAGTTGAACCCGCATGAACGCCAGGTCGGAGCCGGGTGGCAGGCCGTTGGGTGGCCAGGCATCGTGGCGGGCGGCGTTTTTCATGGCCCGGGGATAGTGGCCGCCGTAGTGGCCGCGCAGGCCGATGATCTCATGGTGACGACGCCAGCGGGCCGGCAGGTACTTATACAGGGTCTCGTTGGAGGGAAATGCGTTGTGAATGTCGCAGTCGATGACAGGTGTCTGGACTCTTTGGCGTTTTCGTGTCCTACGCTCAGCCACTTGTATTGGTTCCATGCCCTTTTCTCCTGTGCCCTTGGCGATTTACGCTAAACATCAACATGGTATTTCTTGGGGTACAAGTTCAATTCGCTCATGGCTAACCATTCGATGTGCGTAAACAAGGCAGGCTTGAATGTCTTCTGGTTCTAGCCATGGATATCCCTCTAAAATAGTCTCTGGGCTATCTCCGGCTGCCAGCATGCCCAAAACATGCTCAACGGCCAGGCGTCGACCGCGAATGATCAGTTTTCCACCAAATATGCGGGGATCAACCGTAATTCGCTTGAGCAGATCTTGTGTAGTCATTTTTCTCAACCTCCCCATGCTTGCGGCGTTTTATCTGCCCTATAGCCGATAAAACCGGCGAGCGTTCTCTGCCATGATTTTAGCATACAATGGCTCGGGCAGGCCGGTGGGGATCGCCTCTTCCGGGCGGTCGAAGTGCCAGTGGGGATAGTCGGTGGCAAACATCAGAAGCTCGTCGGACTCCAACTGCTCCAGGATCTGCAACATGGCCGCCGGATCCGGTGGCGCGTCCAGGGGCTGCAGGGTCCAGCGCATGTGCTCCCGCATGTACGCCGACGGGGGCCGTTTCACCCACGGGGTGTTGTGGCGCAGCCCCTTCCACTCCTTGTCCAGCCGCCACATGAGGGAGGGCAGCCAGGTGAAGCCCCCTTCAATCAGGGCCACCCGCAGCGCCGGGAAACGGTCAAAGACGCCTTCGATCACCAGGCTGATTACCTGGGATTGAAAGACCTGGGCCATGCCGGCGTACTCCTCCAGAAACGTGGATGGCCAACCCACCGGCGTAGGTGGGTTGCCAGGAGCACCGCCGTAGTGGATCCCCACCACCAGGTCATGGCGCACCGCCGCCGCATAGATGGGGTCGAAGTGGCGCTTGCCGTAGGGCATGGCCGAACGCACCGGCAACAGCACCTGCACAAAGCCCCCATGGCTGCCCCAGCGGTCAATCTCCCGGGCGGCCAGCTCCGGGTTCTGGCTGGGCACCACGATGGAGGCCCGCAGGCGCGGCTCCCGAGCCAGCCAGTGCTCGGCCTGCCAGGTGTTGATGGCCGTGGCCAGGGACGCGGCCAGGTCCTCGTTGTGTACCGCGGAAACCTGGTACACACAGGTCAAAATACCCACCTCCACCGGCCAGACGTCCAGCACCTGGGATTGGAGCAAAGACAAATCCGAGCCAGGGGGGAGCCCATCCCCAGGCCGATAGTCGGGCCGGGCGGTGATGGCCGCGCCACGGGGATAGTCGTTGGCGTCTGGCCCCACGAAAGCCGACTCCCGAATGTAGTCGCACCAGTAGTCGGGCAGATAGGGGAAGAGGGTTTCCAGGGAAGGCAACTCGTTGTGGAGATCACAGTCGATCACAGCGGGCCGTCGGTCGAGTTCCATGATGGATCCTCCTGGGAAGCCGGGCGGAATACGCCACCTGCCGGCCGGAGCCGTGGGCGCCCCCCTTGCTAAAGATTATCCAAATATGGTTTTAATGTTCTTCTAACCATTTTGCGACATGATGGCGGCTGTCAGCGGCCCTGGTGGCCGCTGAGGGGAATATCCCTTTTTACCGTGACGCCATCCGGGATTTGGGCAACCAAAATGACTCAAACAAGGAAAGGAAAGCTATGAAGACCCATCACAAAGCCCTATGGGCCGTCGCCCTGGTTTTTCTGCTGGCTCTGGCCTTGACTGCCTGTGGCAGTTCCAGAGAAGCGCCTGCTGCGGAAGTTCAGGGGGAAGCCCAGGCCGATGTGGCCACCCAGGCCCAGGAGCCGGTTCAGACGGACACCCAGGCCGAAGCCCAGACGGAGGATGCTTCAGAAGCGAACTCCTCCCAGGGTGACGAGGCAACCGCGGACGCCGACGAGAGCACCGAGACAGCCCCAGAGACGGCAACCGAGGCGGAGGCAGATGCCCCGGCCCAGACTGAGGCCGCCGGTGAAGACCAGGCAGCAGCCCAGGCAGGCGACGTCCACATCTTCCGCATCGACCCGGAGCGCACCCAGGCCCGCTTCATCATCGATGAGGTGTTGATGGGCAGCCCCAAGACGGTGGTCGGGGTGACCTCCCTGGTGGAGGGCGAAATCCGGATTGATCCGGCCGCCCTGGGGAACACCCAACTCAGCACCATCCGGGTGGACGCCAGCGACCTGACCACCGACGACAACCGGCGAAACCGGGCCATCCGGGAACGCATCCTGGGCGCCAACAACGAAGCCTACCGCTACATCACCTTCGAGCCCACCGCCATCGTGGGCCTGCCGGCGTCGGTCTCCGTGGGCGAGTCCGTCCAGTTCCAGGTCACCGGCAATCTGACCATCCGGGACACGACCCGGGAGGAGACCTTTAACGTGACGGTCACGCCCACGTCGGAGACCGAGATCACCGGCCTGGCTACCACGGTGATCCGCTATGCGGACTACGGCCTGGCCATCCCCAGCGTGCCCTTCGTGGCCAACGTCTCGGAGGAAGTGCAGCTGGAGCTGGAGTTCACCGCGGTGGCCACCGGTTCCTGAGCCTCAAGGGGAAGCCGGCCGGATGACCAGAAGCTGCAGGGCGTAGCCGTCCAGGTGGAGGGCCAAGGGCAGGGAACAGGCCCGGCGCTGGGCCGTGGCCGGATCCACCAGCCAGGCCTCCCCTGGCACGGCCACCTGCAGTTGGACGCGCATAGGTGTGCCGGCCTCGTTGAAGAGCAGATAGACGTGATATCCCTCCTTCACCACGTGGCGCACCCGCAGGTCCGGCGCCGGGCGATCCGGCATCACATCTGGCTCCACCAGGCGGCCGATCTGGGCGAGGAGGGCAGCGCCTGACTCGCCCGGGTCCTCCGCCGGGTCATAGCGGATGAGGCGGCCGGCCCGCTCCAACTGGGCCAGGGCCGGCCGGGCCCGGGGATCTGGCTCGTGGGCCAGAATCAACGCCCGGTAGTGCATCCCGGCCAGCCGCACGCCCGCCTCGTCCACCTGGGCATCTTCCCACAGGTGGCGCTCCTCCAGGTAGTTGAAATCCCGCTGATGTTGAAAACAGACTTTGGCCGGCTCCCAGGGCAGATAGTCGGCCGCCCCCAGGATGGCCAGCTGGCAGACATGGCCGCAGTCGGTGTTGATCCAGGAGAGGCGCCGGCAGCGATCCGCGTAGGTGGCGAAGCGCTCCCACCAGGGGCTGTGGGGTCCCACGTCCGGCGGGCGCTCATCCCGTCGGGGCCCCCGCACCGAGTAGTAGAAGGCGTGGGGGAAGAGCAGGTTCACCCCCCGCACGAAGCACCAGTCCGCCAGCCAGTTCATCTCCGCCCAGGTCAGCTCATGGCCGTAGGCGCCACAACATTCGTTGGCGTTGCGCCGGCGCCCCAGGTGGATCATGGCCGAGGAGCTACACTTGCCCTGGGTGGCCTGTTCCCCCTCCAGGGCGGAGGGATGGTCCGGCAAGACCCAACGCCAGACCAGGTCCTGCCCGGGGATGTGGAAGTAGCGCAGCGCGCCGATGTCGTCGGCCCGGGCCGGGTGGCCGGTCAGGGGTAGGCCGTGGGCCTCGCACCACTCATAGAGCTGCCGGTACCAGGTCTCCTCCATGCGCAGGGCGATAGCCTGGGCATAGCGCCGGCGATGGTGGACCGCGTCCGGCTCATCGTCGTACCAGAGGGTCGCCAGACACGGGGTGAAGTCCTCACCCAGGATACGGTTGACGTGCTCCAGGATGCCGGTGGTGCCGGGCCAGATGCCCCGCTCCCGGGGGCGCCCCAGGGGGCTGGGCTCATCGGTGAAAATGGCCAGGATGGGATCGCCGAAGAAGTGGCCGTAGCGCCGTGCGAAGGGCTCGTAGACCTGCTGCAGGAAACAGCGCACCGCATCCGGGTTGAGCAGGTCGGCGGCCGGGGGCGCATCCTCGTCCGGGCCCTCACCGATGAAGTGCAGCCCCCGGATGGTGGCGTCCAGGCGGCGGTCGATCACCGCCAGCCGCTGCCCGTTGTGCCGGGTCACCACCGCCACCAGGTTCTGATCGGCGGCCAGCTCCGGCTCCTGGCCCGGCGCCAGCTCGATCTTGTCCAGGCAGCGGGTCTGGTAGGCCGGGTTGCTGGCCACCACCTTCCCCGAGGCAGAGCCGGACGGGTACATACCCTCGTCGTAAAGCACCACGTACATGCCCCGCTGGCGCGCTTCATCGATGGCCACATCGTAGAAGTGGAGCAGCGCCTCGGACATGAACCCCAGCTCCCGGGGAAGCCCCACCCGGGGGTGGATCACGAAGCCGTGGACCCCATGGGCCTGGAAGTCGGCAATCTGCCGGCGGATCTCCGCCTCGTCCAGCCGGTCGTTCCAGAACCAGAAGGGCATCACGCTGAACTCCCGGGGGGGATCCAGGAGGGTCTGCCAGAAGGACATGGACACACGCTCCATCAGCCGACCATCTCCTTGACCAGCCGAAAGAAGGCCTGCTTGCGGGGGGTGGACAGGCCCCAGTTCACCGGGGGCGACTGGTAGCCGTCCCGATAGTTGCTCTGGCCCGGGTCGAAGTAGCCCCAGGAGGCATAGCGGGAGACGGCCGCGATGAAGTTGTTCCACGGCTTGTCGAAGTCGAAGTGGTCGTCCTCGTTGAAGAGGATGGGCATGGGGCGATAACCGGGCACCTGGCGCGCCTCCTCCACCATGGCGGCAATGCGGTCGGGATGGGAGACGCCGTTGCCGTGCATCAGGAGGAAGTCGGAGACCCGCACCACGTTTTCCCGGGGGATGCTGTTCCCCCTGTAGCTCACCCCCACCAGCAGTCGCCGGCCGCCATCGTGGATGCTCCTGGCCCGTTCCACCAGCTCGTGCACCCGGTGGGGCTGCAGGATTTCGTGCTCATATTTGGGCACGTCGCACTCGTTGCAGATCTCCAGCAGGACGTGCCGGTAGCCCCGGTCCAGCAGCCAGGTGACGGCGTTGTCCAGGGCCCGGATGACGGCCCGCTCGTCGGCCAGCCGTTCGTCCTGGCCGAAGTAGAAGAGCCCCACGATGGCCACCATTCCCAGCTCATCCAGCCGGTCCAGCACCCGACGCATCCGGTCCAGGTAATCCGGCTTGAGATCCCCTTGGGCGGTGAAGGCGGTGTTGATCCAGGGCTGATCCTGGCTGTAGCCTTCGGGGCTCCCGCCCTGGAAGTTGAGGGTCACGGCCAGCAGGCCATGCTCCCGGTAGATGGGCAGCGCGGCGAGGAACTCCTGGACGTTGCGCTCGGCGTCGTAGACGCCTGTGTCGGGATAGGCCCAGCGGTGGCGTGTCTCTGGGTTGGTGTCGTCGAAGGTGGCCTGCACCATGCGGCTGTTGAGCAGCAGCCCTTCGATGGGATAGCCGCGGTAACTGCGGCCTTTGTAGGTCGGCTCGCCGTCTATGTAGAAGCGATCCTCGACGATGGTGACTTCGGTCATGGTCAAGCTTTAAGCCTGTCCCTGTTGTTGGGCCTTGCGCCAGGCTTCATACTCGGCCCGGGCTTCCTCGGAGAGGGGATAGTACTTGCGCAGGTCGCCCCCTTCGGCCAGGCGCATGCGGGAGAAGTCCTCCCACTCCGCGTGCTCGCTGGCCTTCTTGAGCAGCTCCGGCGCCAGCTTGATGGGCACCACCACCACGCCGTCGTCGTCGGCGACAATGATGTCGCCGGGCATGACCAGGGTGTCGCCACAGGCGATGGGCACATTCACCGCGAAGGGGACGATGTTGGTCTGGGTGTGGAAGTTGGGGGTGGTGCCCCGGAGCCACAGGCCGAGGCCCAGGTTCTTGGCCCGGGGAAAGTCCCGAATGCAGCCGTCGATGACCACGCCGACACCGCCCCGGCCCTTGAAGTAGGTCAGCATCATTTCGCCGAAGACGCCGCTGCCCATGTCGCCTCGGGCATCCACCACCACGATGTCGCCCGGCTGGGTGTGGTAGAGCACGTGGCGGTGAAGCTGCTTCTCGGGGTCGGCGTACTCATCCACGTTGTAGAGGTCCTCCCGCTTGGGCATGAACTGCAGGGTCAAAGCCGGCCCCACCACGGTCTTGCCCGGCGTGAAGGAGACCGGCCCCCGGATCTGGGGATCCCGGATGCCCAGTCGGCTGAGTTCGCCGCTGGCGGTGGCACTGCCGATGTGGGCGAGCCCCTCGATCAACTCCTTGGGTGGGCGCTGAATGTCCGGTGTCTGAATCATGGGATGTGTCCTCTCTTCTCGTTCTTTTCGGTTATTTATGTCATTCATGCTCACAGGTTGATGTTCTCCAGCTGGTCCACGCCCTGTTCTTCCTGCAAGGCTGCCCTGATGGCGTCCAGATCGTGGCGCAGGGCCCCCCGGAAGGCGGCGATGTCCATGGAATGGACGATCAGGTTGGCTCCCATGCGCGCCCAGCGGATCTCCTGCTCCAGGCCGCCGGCGTAGACCACGTGGATGCCGGCGCCAATCTGGCGGGCCCGGGCCTTCTGGATGATGGTGTCCACGGCTTCGATGAAGCGGGGATGCTGGTACTGTTCCGGAATGCCCAGGCTGCAGGAGAGGTCATGGGGGCCGATGAGGACCCCATCCAACCCATCCACCGCCAGGAGTTCGTCCAGGGCTTCCAGGGCGGGCACACTCTCGATGTTGACGATGACCACGTTGCCGGCGTTGCGTTCGGCCAGGTAGTCCGCCAGTTCTGGTTCCAGGGGGGCCTGGCCGGCGAGGGCCTGATGAAGCTTTTGCCCCTTCAGGGGCCGATACTTCACGGCCCCCACAATCTGCCGGACCTGTTCTGGCGTCTCCACGTAGGGAGCAATCACCCCCTGGGCGCCGCCATCCAAGACCATGGCTGCCTGGTAGGGATCCGGGCTGGGGATGCGCACAATGGGAACCACCCCGGTGGCGGCGTAGAGCTGGCACATCCACGAGAGCTGGGAGCGGTTCTGCTGGATGTGCTCCGTGTCGATAAGGGCGAAGTCCAGGCCGATGGCCCTGCAGACCGCAGGCCAGCGGGGAGACACGGCCACGATGGCCCTCCAAGGGCCCGCAGCAGAGCTGCGATCATGGTGCCGTAGACCCGTTCGCCCCGATGGAGTCGTTCTCGAAGTTCTTTGCCGTTCATGTTCCTCGCTGTCTCTTGTCTCTGATTTGGGGTGAGTTTGCCTGGGAATGCGTCCACAGTCTACCGGCGCATCCATCCGGGGATCAATCGAAGAAATCTTCGTCCCCGGGCGGCAGGTAGGGGCGGGCGGCCTCGGGGTTGATGTCCACACCCAGGCCCGGCTGATCCCAGACTTCGATGAAGCCGTCCTTGACGATGGGATTGGGCAACCCTTCTACAATATCGTACCACCAGGGGGGATTGCCCACCGGATACTCGAAGGCGATGTAGTTGTCGGGGAGGGTGGCGGCCACCTGGACCAGCGCAGCCAGGCCGATGAGGCCGTCGCCTGTGCCATGGGGCGCCATGAGGATGCCGTGGAGGTCGGCGTATTCGGCCACCCATTTCAGTTCGGCCAGGCCACCGATGTCACACGGATCGGGGCCGATGATGTCCACAGCCCGCTTTTCGATCAGGTCCATGAAGTTCTGGCGCAGGTAGATCTGTTCGCCGGTGTGGATGGGGGTGGAGGTACTCTGGGTCACATCCCGATAGAGATCGGCCAGGACGTAGGGCGTGTAATCGCCGGTGATGAGATCTTCCAGCCACATGACGTTCAGGGGTTCCAGGGCCCGGGCCAGGCGGATGGCGTCGGGCACGGTCCACCCCGGGCCACAGTCCAGGGCCAGGCCCACCTCGTCGCCTAGGACATCCTTCATGGCCTCCACGCAGGCAATGACATGTTTTAGCCCCCGTTCGGTGAGAAGGCCCCGGTTGGGATGCCGTCCCCCGCTGTGAAGCTCGCCGTAGAAGAAGTCGGGCACTTCCCGGGGCATGGGGCTGTGGAAGCCGATGCCCTGTTTGATGATGGTGAAGCCTTCTGGGGCTGCCTTCATCCTGGCCATGTTCTCCGCGTAGTCCTCGGGGGAATAGCCGTTCATGGGAAAGCGGACGGCGCCGTTGTAGACCCGCACCCGGTCCCGCACCTTGCCGCCCAGGAGCTTGTAGATGGGCAGCCCGGCGGCCTTGCCGGCGATGTCCCACAGGGCGATCTCGATGGCGCTGACCGCGCTGCCCCAGGGCTTAAAGCTGGCCAGACGGCGGATGCGCTGCATAACCCGTTCCACGTTGGTGGGATCTTCGCCGACGATGAGGTCTTTGTAGAAGAGCACGTGGGGTTTGATGTAGGGCTTGTAGGATTCCACCGGACCGAGGCCACTGATCCCCTCGTCGGTGGTGATGCGGACCACAGGGGTCTGTCCCAGGACAGTACACTTCAGGTCGGTGATTTTCATGGATGAACGCGCCCATGGTGCAGGGGTGAAATGGCGGATGGATGGGCGAGGTCGGTCCGGCCCTCAGCCTCGGCCGATCCAGGCCAGGTCCAGGTTAGCGGCGGTACCCAGCCGTTCGTACAGCTCTCCGGTATGGTGTTGCAGGTGGCGCAAGTTGTAAAACTGGAGCTCCAATTGGTTCATGGGGAGCCAGTGGAAGCCGGAGGGCGCCTGCCAGTCCAGGGCGGCGAGCCACCCGCCAAGGGCCTGTCGGCAAAAGGCCAGGTAGGCCAACACCTCCTCCACCGTATAGGGCTGTGGTGCCCTACCCTCCTCGCCAGCGGTGGCGGAGCCCATGGCGTGGGAGTCGACCCGATGTCCAGACCAGGGCACGAACTTGTCCTCAGACGGCTGCAGGTACAAGTGGGTGTAGAAGAGGGCGTGGTAGGCAACCTGCCAGAACCGGTTGGCATAGGTGGCGTCATCCCAGAGGGACGCCGGGCAGCGCTGAACAGCCTGTCGGAGCATCTGGAGCGCGGCCAGATATTGGGACGCGAGCACGGCCTGGGTGCTGGGCTCGTGGGTGGAGATAGCCATGGTTCCTCCGTGGAAATCGCTGGGTGGTGCTGGAGTGCACAGGGCCGGCCTGTCCAATTATAACAGGGAATCGTCCAGGTGGAGAACTATGCAGATGGATGGAGATACTATATGGGTGATGTGAAACTGGAGACTGACAGAACAGATTTTCACTTTTGAAAGCTGACCACTTCGCTTGGTGGACCGATCCGGCAGCAGGAATGAAGAAGAGGTAAAGCCGCTAGATCTTGTCTCCCAATTTTGGGTCTAGATAGTCGCGCAAGGCATCGCCGACCAGGTTGAATGCCAGTATAGTCAAAGTGATGGTAACGCCGGGGAAGACCACCAACCACCATTTGGGCCTGAACTGGTCGGCTAGCACGCCCCCCAGCATATTGCCCCAACTGGGCATGGGCTGTGGGATTCCCAAGCCTAGAAAGCTGAGGGCAGCCTCGGCAAAGATAGCGCCGCCCAAAGAGGCGCTGAATAAGACGAGTAGAGGTGCCAAACACTGGGGAGTTACGTGCCGCACCATGATACGCGTGGAGGAGGCGCCGACAGCTCTGGCGGCCTCTACGTAGGCCATCTCCTTCACGGCCAGTGCGACCGAACGGATTACACGCACGGTACCTGCAACGCTCAGTACGGTAATGGCCAGGATGACGGTACCCAACCCTCCTCCCAATGCAGCCAGAAGCAACATGGCCAAAATGATACCAGGGAACGCCAGTAAGACGTCGATGATCCTCTGGTTGATCAGGTCAAAATAACCGCCCAAATAGGCCGTCAGCACACCCCAGGCCAGGCCGATCAACTTTCCGATTACCGTGGATACAATGGCGACGAACAGCGAGACTCGTGCGCCATGGATTAGCCGGCTAAGTACATCGCGCCCGAGATTGTCCGTGCCAAGCCAATGGGCCGGCGAAGGGGGTTGTCGTAAGGCGGCAAAGTTGGCTTCCAAAGGATGATAGGGAGCAACCTGGTCGGCAAAAAGGGCAATCAGCACCAGAAACAACAGAAAACAGGCGGATACCGTACCAATTCGAGAAGTACGGATAAAGCGACGAATCGGTTCCAGTATACTTGGTTGTGAGCCCACCAGCCGCTGCGGACGCGCATCCCGATCAACAACCGTGGCCTCAGATGTTGACATGATAAATCCTCCATCCTCTGCACCGCCTGTGTGCAAACCTAGAGAGGACGCGAGCAGTTATCCAGAAAACCAGTCAGTTGCCATGGGGCATCGTCCTGATATCAGGCGCACCCAGTACCGCTCCCCAAAAACTACTCATAGCGGATCCGCGGATCGATCCACGCGTAGAGAATATCGATGGCCAGATTGATGAAGACAAAGGTAACAGCAAAGAGCAAGGTCAAGTTTTGAACCATCATCCAATCACGTTCCACAGCTCCTTGTGCCAATGCCATCCCCAGTCCAGGAAATCCAAACGCGCGCTCCACAGCGACGGAACCGCCCAGTAACCCTGCGAGAGCCAGCCCAGACAAAGTAATAACAGGGAGCATGGCGTTTTTGAGCACGTGTCGCATCATGATTGCCCAGTCGGCCAACCCCTTTGCCCTTGCTGTGCGTACATAATCTTCACCCAATACTTCCAACACCGTGGAGCGGGTCATACGGGCAATGATCGCAGCAATACCCGTTCCGATCGCGATGGAAGGGCCCATGACCATACTCAAATTGGTACCAAGATCTTCCCAGGGCTGGACAATGGTGATGGATGGGCGCCAGTTGAAAAAGGTAACCGTGACCAAAATCATGGTCAACCCCAGCCAAAAGCTGGGTATGGCCATGAATAGCGTCACGAAAAACCGAAGCACATTGTCAACAGCAGACTCCCGCCACATGGCGCTCACAACACCGACTGGCACACCGATCAGCCAGGAGAGCACGATTGAAATCAAGGCAATCTCCGCCGTAATGGGACCACGCCGCAAAATCGTATCCCGAATGGGCTTGTCGTCCCAGAAGGAATAGCCTAGCTCGCCCTGAAATACATCCGCCATCCAACTTAAATATTGCACATGTAGCGGCCGATCCAGCCCCAAGCTGGCGCGCGCAGCCTGGAGTTCCTCCTCGGAGAGCACATAAATACCTGTAGATTCACCATAGATCATCGCCAGGGGATCGCCAGGAAGTACCCGCATTGCAACAAAGATCACAATAGTCACACCAAAAATGGTAACAACAGATAGCAGCAGTCGTCGGATCAGATATTTACCCATAACGCAACCTTAAGTTTAAGTAATTGCCATGCAATTCTTTCGTAGATCCTGACGATTCGACTTTTGACAATGAGCAAGTGCCTCAACGAGTGTTGAGTTGAGACAGCACCTTTACAATTGAGCAATCGAGCCAAGATCA
>FWPU01001586.1_pt1 | contig 19483 bp, 13 predicted proteins | sample 2228361 | NCBI WGS metagenome assembly FWPU01 (sample SAMEA103939777, study PRJEB20133) | metagenome
TAGGGTCTATGTTAATAGAATGCTCATCTCCCGTGATGGTGCCCTTCGGGGCTGAAAAGGGAAGCCGGTGAGCGCGAGTGCGCAAGGCCGGCACGGTCCCGCCGCTGTATCCGGGGACGAAACCTGAAGGAAGCCACTGCTCTTCCATTTCAAGAGCGGGAAGGCCCAGGGAGTAGGAAGATCCGGGAGTCAGAAGACCTGCCCACGGGAAGGGGGAAAGAGCCGCCGCGGTAAACGGCGGAGCCTCCGCCAAAAGGACGAAGAAATCAGGGTGCAGTCCTTGGGTTCTCTCTGGAAGGGCCCAAGGACTTTTTTTTGGCGGAAAGGCTCCGGCGCAGCCCGCGCGGGCGGTTCGCTTCGGCGATCTCGAGGAGGATCCAACAACCGGCGTACAGGAGGAAAGCACCATGGAGCAGAAAGAGCGAAAAAGACACCGTCTTGCGGGCCCGACGCTGTGCTGGATTCTGGCGGCAGGCCTGGCGTTTCTTTTCGGCTGCAGCGACGCCCAGCGGGTCGTGGTGGTGAACGGGCTGAGCAGCGCCATGTCGGTTGTGGACCTGGGCCTGCCGCCCTTGGTGACCGACCACTTCGGCGGGAACACGCTCGGGCCGAACGCCAACCGGGTCGTGGTCCGGGGCTCAGAAGCTTTTGTGGTCAACTCCGGCACCTTCGGCAGCGCGGAGAACGCGAGCATCCAGGTGATCGATCTGGCGTCCGGGGCCTTGGTCCGGACGATTCCGCTCCCGGACGGAGACAATCCCTGGACGATGGCCTTTGTGAGCGATTTCAAGGCGTACGTGACGAATTGGCTTTCGGACTCGGTGACGGTCATCCATCCGCGCATGTCGGGCCCCGAGGCCGTTCTGGGCCGAATCCAGCTCCCTGCGACATCGGCGCCGGAAGGCATCGTGGTCTACGGAGGACGGGCGTACACGGCCAACACCGGGCTGGACTTCAGCACCTTTCAGTACGGTCCAGGGACGGTTTCGGTGATTGATACAGCCACGGACACCCTGGTCGACGCGGACGGAAATCCCTCGAACGGAGAAGACACGCCGGTCTTTCTCTCCGGGGTCAATCCGCAGGACCTCGAAGTGGATGCTGCCGGCGACCTCTGGGTTGTCTGCACCGGAGACTGGTGGTCGGTTTTCGGCTCTGTGGACATCGTGGATCTCGTCTCCCTTGCCACCGAAGGAACCATCCCGATCGGCGGCTCTCCGGGAGCCATCGCTCTCGGCAAGGAAATTGCGCTCCTCGGAGACGGAGCCGCGGCGCAGCTCTTTGCCGTGGACCTGGCGAGCCGCACGGTTCTCAACGGACCGTCGAACCCGATCCCGCTCTCTGCCACACCCTGGAGCTTTGTCCCGGACGTCGTGTTCGACCGGCAGGGGGAAGTGTCCTACGCGCTCTCCTTCCTCGACGACCGGGTCTTTGAGCTGGTCTATGTGAACGGCCGGATCAAGCAGCGGTACCAGTACGCCCTGGAAAGGGGAAGCGGGCCTGCCGGCCTTGCCCTCGGGTACTGACCGTGCGTGCGGCGCTGTTTTCGGTCCTGAAAAGGAAAATCACATGAGACACAAGCGTGTTGGAACCAGCACCCTTCGGCTTGTCTCCTCCGTGGCGGCGGCGCTCGCCCTCGCGGCGTGGCCGCCGGCCGCCACGGCGGGCCCTTATACCGAATCCGGAGTGGCCAACAACAGCTCCCTGATCGTGGACTGGGCCTCGGGTTACAGGGACCTTGTTCGGGGACCCATGGATATCCGCTACCCGGAGCAGGGCACGGTGTCGTTCGGCTCCCCGCAAAACGCAGTGGGCGAGGCCAGTTGCTCGTACACGGACGTGGTCTCTCTCGGCGACGGCGGCCGGATCACCATGACCTTCGACCCGCCGATCACGAACGGCCCGGGGGCGGATTTCGCGGTTTTTGAGAACTCCTTCTACTCGGCCGGGCAGCTTTTCGCAGAACTGGCCTTTGTCGAGGTTTCCTCGGACGGCACCCATTTCGCCCGATTTCCCTCGGTCTCTCTCACGCCGGCACCTGTGGAGACCTACGGCGTCCTGGACCCGACAAATGTCTACAACCTTGCCGGAAAGCACGCAGGAGCCAACATCACCCCGTGCTACGGAACGCCCTTCGACCTGGCCGAGCTTGCCAGCGATCCCCTGGTCACGAGCGGCCAGGTGAATCTGGCCGAGATTCGTTACGTGCGGGTTGTAGACGTTGTGGGCAACGGCAGCACCTACGATTCGGCTGTGCCGCCTCATCCCGTTTACGATCCTTTCCCTACGGCCTTTTCCCAGGGCGGCTTTGACCTGCAGGCGGTGGCCGTGATCAACGCCTACCAGGGGGGCGGCGGGTGTTTTGTCGCCACAGCGGCCTACGGAAGCGTTCTGGACCGCAAGGTCGAGGTGCTCAGGGTCTTCCGCGACCGCTGGCTTCTCAAGTCCTCCTGGGGTCGCAAGGCGGTTGAATTCTACTACCGCCACTCGCCCCCCGTGGCAGACTGGATCGCGGGGCACGGCGCCGTGCGGGCGATGGTGCGGATCCTGCTGGCACCCGTGGTGGGCCTGGCATGGCTGCTTCTGACTCTCGCGTGAGGAGGGCCCGGGTGGGACTCTGCCGGAGCGGATCGGGCACCGGCCGTGCTCTGATCCTTGTTCTTCTTTCGGGCGCGCTCGCTTTTTGGCGGCCCGGTCAGCTCCCGGCCGAGCAGGCAGAGCCGTCTGGCGAAGGGCAGGAGCAGATTGTTCCTTACGAGCTTGAGCCGATTCTCGTCCGCACGGTCCGAATCCGCCAGGCCGAGCGGGACCCCTCTTCCTTTGCCAGCGTGCTGGAGACCGAGCCGTACCAGGCCCATTTCCGGACAGTGCCTGACCTTCTTTCCAGGCAGCCGGGCGTGCATTTGAGCCAGTTGGGAGGCCTCGGCCAGTTCAGCACGGTTTCCATTCGGGGCTCCTCGGCCGAGCAGGTGCTCGTTCTTCTGGACGGGATCCCCCTGAACACGGGCCAGGGTGGGAGCGTGGATCTCTCGACCATTCCCTTGGAGAGCCTGGAGCGGATCGAGGTCGTCCGGGGCGGTGGAAGCGCGATCTACGGTCCGGACGCCATGGGCGGAGTCGTGAACCTCGTCACGAAAAAGCCAGGCGAGACGCCGGAGGTGGACGGCCTTTTTACCTATGGCTCTCTCCAGACCGTCAAGGGCGCGGCAAGCGCCAGGGGCCGCGCCGGAGACATGGGATATTTCGTGAGCGCCACGCACCTTCAGAGCGAAGGGGATTTCTCCTACGATACCCTCGATATCCGCACAGAGAGCGGTCAGGCTCTCCAGAGGCCCGAGCAGAGGGAGAGGGCCAACAATGACTTCTCCTCCCAGGACCTGCTCGCCCGCCTGACCTTCGCCCCCTGCAAGAACCTGGAACTGGACGTGAGCAACGAACTCTTCCACACCGAGCGCGGCCAGCCCGGGTTCGCGGAGAACCCCTCCCTGGAGGCAAGACAGCGCTACGTGCGGGACGCAACCTACATCAAGGCCGCGATGCCCCGTTTCCTGGGCGACACCTCGAGGCTTTCCGGCACCCTGTTTCAGCGGTTCGACCGGATCCGGTTCCGGGATTCCCAGCCTTCTCTGGGAAACCCCATCGATACGAAGAGCCGAAACTACGCCTTCGGCGGCGGTCTCGAGTGGGAGCTTTACGGGGAGGCTTTCTCCTGCGAGCACGGAGCCGCCCTGGGCTGGGACATCGAACAGGAGGAGCTGCGGGACGAGGTCGCGGCCGGGCAGGCCGGATTCGGCAGCCGGGGCCGGACCACGAACAGCGTGTACGGCCGCGACGAGATCGTGCTGCCCGGCGGCAAGCTGAGCCTTCTCGGCGCCTGGAGGATCGAGCACAGCGGCCGGGAGGGCACCCATCCTTCGGGCAAGGTGGGTCTTGTCTGGAAGTTTTTCTGGAAAGCCCACTTCAAGGCCAATCTCGAGCGAGCCTACCGGAGGCCCAATTTCACCGAACTCTACCATCCGGACCAGGGCTATATTCGCGGCAACCCGGATCTCGACGCGGAGCGCTCGACGAACGTGGACTTTGGTCTGGGGCTGGCGCTCCCCAGGTTTTTCTTCGAGGCAGCGGGATTTCACAACCGCGTCGAGGATTCGATCCTGTGGCTGCCCGTCAGCGCCTTCACCGTGCAGCCCGTGAACACGGGAAGGGTCAGGACCTGGGGAGCTGAAGTCGATGTGGAGGCCCGGCCCTGGGACTTTCTGGGCCTTACGGTCAATTATACCTATCTGCACGCCCAGAGCCTCGAGACAGGCCTTCAGCTTCCCGGCAGGCCCAGGCACACCGTGAACGGAAGGATTTCGATCGATCGGCCTGTCGGGAGCCTTTATGCGGAGATTCAGTACGTGAGTGCCATTCCGGTCGTGTCCACCGGGGAGCTTGCCCTGAAGTGGAGGACCGTGGCGGACCTTGGGGCAAAGGTGAATCTGGAGGCCGTGCCGGGTCTTGGCGCGTTCCCTTGGGCCCGAAGCCTGTCTGCGGGCCTCGACGTCAAGAACGTGGGGGATGTCTCGTACCGGGACTCCCAGAATTTCCCTTTGCCCGGGAGGATGGTTCTTGGAACGGTCCAGGCCAAATTTTGACGGCCCGTTGCTCCTCCTCCGGCTCGGCCGTCGGTTATTAGCCCGCCGGTGCGGTCTGGCGGCTGCCGCCCTGAGTCTGCTGGGCCTTCTGGCGGGCTGCGGGGGCGGCAGCGTGCTCGAGATAGGTCTCGGCAAAGAGGGCGAGACCGTTATCGGAAGCCCGCTTCCCTCGAACATCCAGATCCCGGATCTTCCCGGGCTGCCGGTTTTTGCCTACGTGATCACAACGGCCCCGCCCCTGGGGATTTTCCGCTTCGACCTGGATGCGGCCGGCGGTGCGCCCTATCCTTTTGCTTATTACGATCTTTTCGGCAAGATCCCCGGGGTTCCGGACGAGCTCTTTCTTTACGACCAGGACCACGGGATCTTCACGACGAGCGGCGGCTTTGCCGCCCAGGGAGAAGGCATCCATCTTTTTGACCCCACCCCGCAGAGTCCCGAGTCTTTCAACCTTCAGAGGAGCGTTCCTGTCTTTCCCGTGGTTCTGAACCCGCCCAGGACCGACTCGGCCGGAAACCCGGTCAGCCGCATCGATCCCTCCTACACTTCCGGGGTGGCGGTGAACAACGGCAAAGTCTACGTGTGCACCTCGAACTTCACCGCCGTGGGTGGCAACCCGGTCTGTCCGCCGGGCACGGTTCTCGTCTATCGCTGGGATCCGGCCAAAGAGCCGCCCGAGGTGACGCCGTCGACTCCTTCCTTTATCGTCACGACCCGGTTCAACCCCACGGAAGTCACGGCGGTCGGCGGCCGCAGGGTGCTCGTCACGAACAGCGGGGTACTCGCCATCCGCGAGGCCCGGGCCGTGCCTCTAACGGAGGCCGCTGTCGATGTTGTGGACACGGATCTCGACTGCGTGGTGGCCACGTACCCCCTGGGTCTGACCGCGCTCTCGTACAAGACGATCGCCGTGGCGCCGGACCGGAGCCGGGCCCTGGTGGGCAGCGTCGCCTTCAACAGCGTCTTCGAGCTGGATCTGACGGCCCTCGATGATTTGCCTCCCGGCTGCCCGGCCTCTGTGCCTGAGCTTGCCAGCCGGGTGCTCGCAGGTCCCGATAACCCGATCCGCACCGGTTTCGGCGGCCAGGACGGAAAGCAGGCGAACGACTTCGTGGTCCAGATCGTCTTCAGCGCGGACGGAACCCGCGCCTACGCCTCGGGGTACAACTCGGGCACCCTTTCGGTCCTCGAAGTCGAGCAGACGGCCCGGACGCCGAGCCCCAAAGCGCCGCTGGCGGTCCTTTCCCTCACGCCGCCCCTGGACCCGGAGCAGGCCACGGTTGAGGACGTGGGACCCGGCCCGCTGGCCGTGAGGCCCGGAAGGCCCGGCGTGGACTACGAAGGGCCGGATGTCTTTGTCCTGATCGGCCTGCCCGCGGGCAAGATGTTCGGCGTCCGAACGTACTGAAAGCCTTCGGCTCCCCCAAGCCGGCCGGTGGAACACGCGATTTACCGGGCCTTGCTCTTCCTGAAGCCCTGTGGCCTACTGCTTGAGCTGCCGTTTGTACGGAGGGATACGAGATGAGCGAGTGGATCGAGCTTGGCAGGCAGATCAGGAAGTATGTGAATCCGGAAACCTTTCCTGTGGCGGTCCAGTTTCTCGAAAATCCCGCCGAGATTCCTTCAGGGGCCAGGCGGCCCCTCAAGGACCTCGGCGTCCGCCTCGCTCCCTGCCAGGCCGCGGCCATGGCCCGTCGGTACGGATGGACCGTGGCGGTCGGCAGAGAGGACGTGGGGTGCGCCATCGCGGCCCACACGTACGGCTGGGAAAGGCTGGAGGAGCCATCCGGGGCCGTTCGGTTCATGACGCGCATGAACTACGCCCGGGACGAAGAAGCCGCGCGGGCCGCGCTGGTGTCTTTCCGGAAACTGGAGCCCGTTCAGGATCTGATGGTGGTCTATTCGCCCCTGGAATGGACACGGGTGAAGCCGGACGTGGTTCTCGTCTATGCCAATCCCGCGCAGCTCATGCGCCTGATCCATGCCGGCACCCACCGGACCGGAAAGCCCATCGAGAGCGCCTTTACCGGCCGGGCGGCCTCCTGCACCGAGGGCGTTGTGGCTGCCCGTCTCGACCAGACCTTGAAAGTCGTGATTCCGGGCAACGGAGACAGAGTGTGGGGAGGGTGCCAGGATCACGAGGTCGCCATGGCCATCCCTGCCGGCCGCCTTGCCGAGGTGGCCGAGGGGCTCGAGAAGACCCACGAAAGGGGCATCCGGTATCCGATTCCGACGTATCTGCGGTACAGTCCCGAGGTCGCCTTCTCCCTGCCTCTGGCGGACATCTTCAAAACCGAAGGCTGGTGAGGTTGTCCAGGGGAAGGGTTCGATGGGCCTCACGGGATACGACGCCTGCCAAGCAGGCCCTGCGCGCCTCCTGAAGGGTACCTGGCTCGCTTTCGATGAAAAAGCCCGTCGGCGGATCGCCCGGGCAGGGGCTTCCCACTGCCTTGAGGCAGGGTCTGCCTTCAGCCTGGTAGGCCGCCCACCCGAGGGGCTCTCCGAACCTTGCGTCCTCCCTTGCCAGAAAGGGGATACGCCTTTCCCCCGTCATCCTGCCGGGCCAGGCAATGCGTCGTGCCTTTACCGGGGGGGCCTGGCGCATCAGTTCGGGCGGGTGTTTTGCTCCACGCCTGCACCGTGCTGCGGCTCTTTCGATCTGCCGGCTGCGTACCGCTTGAGGGAGGCCATGAGGCCCGGACTCGGCGAAGCGAGCCCTTCCAGGGGGCAGGGTTTTCCCAGGCGGCCGTACTTGGACTCGCCGAAGCGGTGGAAAGGCAGAAGCTCGTACGCGACGGGCCCGGGCAGCGCCTCGAGGAACTCCGCAATGGCCCGGATGTCGGCCGGGGTGTCGTTGTAGCCCGGAATCACGGGCGTGCGGACCCGAAGGAGCCGGTCGGGAAAGCGGGCGCAAAGCCTCCGAAGATTTTCCAGGATCCGTTCGTTCGGGACGCCTGTGCCCGCGCGGTGCTTGGCGCTTTCGAGGGCCTTGACGTCGAAGAAAACCTCGTCGGCAAGGGAACAGGCTGCCTCGAGGTCTTCCCACGGACAGCTTCCCGAGGTCTCCAGGGCCGTGTGGATGCCTCGGCCTCTGGCGGCTCGAAGCACTTCGACCGAGAAGGCCGCCTGCAGAAGCGGCTCGCCGCCGCTCAGGGTGAGGCCGCCGCCGGACCGTGCGTAAAAGCCGCTGTCTTCCTCCACCTCCCGGAGGACTTCTTCCACGGTCATCCACCGGCCCACGCGTTCCAGGGCCCGGGACGGGCAGGCGTCCGCGCACAGGCCGCACGCACCGCAGCGGGTCCGGTCGATTTCCACCCGTCCGCCGTGCGGACTCGGCCGGACCGCTCCGCACGGGCACGCCTCAAGGCATCTGCCGCATTCCCCCGTGCCGATGCACTTGGCTGGATCAAAGGCGAGTTCCACCGAGGGAGAGATTCCCTCCGGGTTGGCGCACCACCGGCAGGAGAGGGGGCATCCTTTGAGGAAAACCAGGGTCCGGATCCCGGTCCCGTCATGGAGAGAAAACTTCTGGATGTTGAACACCAGGCCCCGGGGCGGACCCTTTTCCATGCCGCTTTTCCTTCTGCTAGCCGGGCCCTCAGAACGTGTGCTCGGTCCGCCGGATGATCTCCTCCTGGAGCTGCGGCGACAGATCCACGAAATAGGCGCTGTAACCCGCCACGCGGACGAGGAGGTTTCGGTACTTCTCCGGGTTCTTCCGAGCCGCCAGCAGCGTCTCTCGGTTGATGATGTTGAACTGCAGATGCCACATCTTGAGGTCGCATGCGGTCCGGATGAGGCTCATGAGCTTGCGGGTGCCTTCCGGGCCTGCCACGGCCGAGGGCGAGATCTTCATGTTGAGCAGTCTTGCGGCCCTTTCCCTGTATCCCGTGGCCTTGGTGCGGGCGACGGAGATGAGGGTCGCGGTCGGCCCCTTCCGGTCGGCTCCCTGGGACGGGCTTACGCCCTCGGCGATCGGCTCGCCCGCCTTGCGGCCGTCCGGGGTGGCGCCCAGGATCGCTCCGAAGGGCACGTGGGCCGTGATGGTCACGTAGCGGATATCCAGCTCCCCACCGAAAGCCGAGGGGTAGCGCCGGGTGAGCTTCACGTTGAACTCCTCGATGGCCCGGCCGATCTCATCCGCGTAAGGGTCGTTGTTGCCGTACTTGGGGGCGTTCAGGCACATCTGGCGGATGGCCTCCCTGCCCTCGAAATTCCGATCGATCGCCTCGAGAAGCTCGCCCATGGACACTTTCCGATCCTCGAAAACGAGCTTTTTCATGGCGGCCAGGGAGTCGATGGCCGTGGCAAAGCCGAGGGTGTCGATGTAGCCCAGGTAGAGCGCGCCTTCGATCCTGCCTGCGTGCATGTCCCGGGCCGCCTTCATGCTGAGATCATGAAGCATGGAGGACATCGGGGCTGCGATGAACCGGCCTTTCAGGGTGTCCGCGACGTATTGCTGGATGAAGGTGTGCTTCATGACGTTTTCGAGCTGGCGGCAGAAAGCCCGCCAGAGGTCTTCGTAGGAGGCGAAGGCGCGCGGGTCTCCGGTTTCGACGCCCACCAGGCGGTCGCCGAAAGCCTTGATCCTTCCGTTTCGCAGCGTCATTTCCACGACCGCGCCGAGGTTCACCCAGGCGCACCCCGTGGTGACCGCGTCCCGGTTGATCATCTTGGCCTCGGTGCAGCCGCAGATGCAGTAGTCGTTGGCTTCTTCCACGGTAGCGCCCTTGGCCAGGAGAAGGGGGATGATCTCCTCGTCGAAAAAGAGCTTGGGGAATCCCGTGCCTTCCTTGATCGTCTCGGCCACGGCGTGGAGGAAGCGCTCCGGAGTGGCCGAGTGGATCCGGGCCGCCAAGTCCGGGTAGTTGAGTGGGAATTCGCGCTTGGATTCGAGCAGGAGATAGGAGAGTTCGTTCGTGGCGTCCTTGCCGTCCTTGTCCACGCCGCCGATCGTGGTCGCCTCCCAGTGGGCGTACCCGTCCGTGAAGGAGAGATTGCCCGGCGTGGTGTAGATGTCCACGTTGCGGGCCATGCCGATCCAGAGGCATTCGAGAAGTTCGAGCGCCTGATCCTTGGTCAGGCGTCCCTCGGCAATGTCTCTGGCGTAGTAGGGATAGAAGTATTGGTCGATCCTGCCGTTTCCGACCGTTCCGCCGATGCGCTGCTCCAGCCTGGATACGGTCTGGATGAACCACTGAGACTGAACAGCCTCCCGGAAGGTGCGGGCCGGGTTCTCCGGGACCCATTCGCACACCCGGGCGATCTCGAGGAGTTCTTCTTTGCGTTTCTCGTCGGATTCCTGTTCTGCCAGGGCCCTTGCCTTCTGGGCATACCGCCTGGCGAAGCGCACAATGGCATCGCAGACGAGGATCACGGCCTGGTAATAGGGTTCTTTTTCCACCCGCGCCCTGGGGTCCAGGGGATCCAGGGCGGCCAGCCGCTCGGCCGCTTCCTGCCGGATGCCCCGGATGCCGCGCTTGAGGACCTTTTCGTAGTCGTGGTTCCAGGCCAGGCTTGAGCGGGCCGTTGCCGTGGGGGTCACGACAAAGTAGCATTCCACGAGGCTGCGCGTGTCCTCGGGCAGGGCGTTGACAAAGGCCGTATGGTACTGCCGGCCCTCCCAGTACGGCCTCAGCTCCTCGTTGATGATCCGGACGTCCTCCTCTGTGAGGACCAGGGGATCTCCGGGCTTGCTCGGCTCGACCTGCCGGGAGAAGAACTTTTCCTCCAGCTCCGGGAAGAAGACCGCGTAGCGGCCCGCGGGCCCCGCGCTCCCCACCACGAGCTCGTCCGGACCGATCTCGACAGAAATGTGATCCAGAATGTGGGCCAGCGCCTTGCCCCAGCGCAAGACCATGGGCTGCCCCTCGGTCTGCCGGAAGGATTCGGTCAGCAGGCGGGCCCTTTCCAGATTGATCCGGATCGGCTTGTCACGGAACCCCTGGAGCATGCGGTGGATCCTGGCCCTCTTGCGCTGGGCCTCCTCGCTGACGAGGCCGATGGGCCCCCCTTGCCGGATTCGTTCTTCCTGGGGCGACAGAACCGGAACCGTTGCGGCTGCCTGTGCCATGGTCAGGACCTCCCTGGGTCGGTTTCGAGGGCCTCCCTGCCCGGGCCCGCTGCGGGCGCGGGAGGGGAGGCCTTTGTTCTTCGCCTTGGGGCGGCCGGCTGGCGGCCGTCCAGGTTCTGCACGAATTCCAGATAGACGGCCAGACACTGTTCGAGATGGTCCTCGAGGCTCACATCGAACTCCTCCCCGTAATACTCGTGCAGGAGCATCATGCCCATGACCTGGGCGAAAAAGAGGTTCGACGCGTCCTTGAACCGAATGGGCCGCACCTCACCCTTGCGGATCCCCTCCTGGTAGGCCTCCCGAAAGACGTTCTCGAGACGCCGGCGTTTTTCGTTGAGCCGGACCTTCCAGTCCGCAGAAAGGCGCGGCTGAACCTGGTGCCGCTGGATGAAATAGAGTTCGAAAAAACCGGGCCTTTCACGGATCATGCGCCGGATCTCGCCGAGAAAGGCCCGGATCTTTTCCGGGGTTGAGGCCGCCTTTGCCGTGGCCCTGGCGACCCTGTCGGTCAGCACGTCCGTGTAGCGCTCGAGAATGGAGGCGTACATCTCCTCCTTGCTGCGGAAATACTGATAGAGGGCGGTCCGGCTGAAGTCCGCCTGGCGGGCGATGTCCTCCACGGTCGTGGACCCGTAGCCTTTCTCCACGAAAAGCCTTTCGGCATGCTCGAGGATCCGGTCGATCCTGGCCTGCCTCTCCCTGGCGATGCGGGCGCGGGAGGACACGGGGCAGGAACTCCTGACACGGTGTCACAATAACGTCACAGTGTCAGATTAGGCGAGGTTCCCCCCTTCTGTCAAGGGTTGAAAATACCAGAGGTCCTGGGTGCGGCCCCCGTTCAAGAGAGAACGAGACGTTTCCGAAAACCGCGTTGATAGAAAGGCCGTGCTGCTGCTGCGCCTTGCGGTGTTTGACCTCGTCGCAGAACGCCCGGAGGACTTTCATGACAGCCTGATTGTGGTTTCGGGGAAGCAAGGCCGTCGGCTCGGCGCGCGAGCACCAGATCCTGCCCAGCACGAGCCCCGGTATAGCTCGAGGGTTTGCTGTTGTCGAAGATGTCGTGGGCGGGCACGAACTATCTCTTCTCCATCAGGTTCGGGTGATTCTTCTTGAGCCATCTCTCAACGAGCGATCGAAGGGTCCTTGCCAGGTCTGCCATTTCTTCTGTCAAGGGGCTCTTTCACCCCATCCTTGGCCCGGTCTGCCAGATTCGAACTGTTTCACTGCGTTCCAATGGTATAACCGGGCACGAGAACGAACCGATCCTGCTCTATGGCCCAAAGCGCTGCTGCCGCCGGTCCTTCCGAAGGAGTGCCGAGGGCCTATCCTTCTGAGCCACTTGCAGGCTGGAGCCGGTTCGAATGGGTGGAAGCGTTGAGCACGGACAGGATTTCTCCGAAGTCGGCGGCCTGCAGGAGCTTCTGTGTCATCCGGCTGTCGTGGAACTTCTTTGTGATATCCGCGAAGATGAGCAGGGCCGCGCCGTCGTCCTGCCTGGGGACGAGGACGAGGAACACCACGTGGGATGCCTCGCCGTCCGGAGCGTCGAAGTCGATTCCGTAGGGAGAAAGACCGAGGGCGACGAGCGGCCGCGCCAGGCCGTCCATGCGGGCGTGGGGCACGGCCACGCCGTTTCCGAGGCCGGTCGGCAGAATCCGCTCCCGGGCCGTCACGGCCGCCTCGATGGCTTCGGCCGCCAGACCGGACGCGCCAGCCGCAGCCTCAGAAAGCTCCCGGATGGCCTGCCAGCGGTCGACGGCCTGCAAGCGGCCTCGGAAGGCCTGGCGGCTCAGATAGTGCACAAACCGGGGCGCCACTCTCTGCCTGAGGACCGCCTGGATCGCGGGGCCGCTCGCCATCGAGGTCACCAAGGCCACGATGATCAGGGAGACGAACAGCTCTTGACCGATCACGCCGGCCTGCAGCGCCAGGAGGCCGAGAACGATCTCCATCGCTCCTCGAGCGTTCATCGCGAAGCTGGCCGCCCAGGCTTCCTGCGGTCGGGCTTCAGCCCACTTGGCACCGAGGCGACTGCCGAGGATCTTGCCGATGCACGCGATGACGAGCACGATGAGCGACAGTGTCCCGTTGAAATGGGCGATGAAATCGATTTGAAGCCCGAGGCTTGCGAAAAACAGAGGCGCGAAGAAGGAGGACACGAACTGGCGGATGGTCTCCCTCGTGTGTTCCCGGAGATGGACGGAGTCGCCCAGGGCAATCCCGAAGAGAAGAGCACCGAAGAGGGCATGAACGCCGAACCATTCCGTGAGGGCGCCCGAGAGGAGCGCAAGGACCAGCGTGAATCCGAGAACGCCGCTCGGGCCGCCTGCCCGGGCCTGTATCCAGGGCAATGCCCGGTGAAGCAGGAATCTTCCGGCGGAGAGCACGAAGAGGGCAAAAAGGACTACGGAGAGAGAGCCAAGGAGCCTGTCGAATCCGGACGGAGAGCCCCCTCCTGTCATGCCCAGCGCGATCGAGAAAATCAGCCAGCCCACAAGATTGTTGAAGATCGCGGAGGCGACCACGAGCATCCCGAGGTCGCTTCGGTAGAGGTCCAGATCCATAAGAGTCTTTGCGATGACGGGCAGCGCCGAGATGCAGAGAGCAGCCGCGAAAACGAGCGCGAAGACCAACGGGTCCGCGCCAGGAGCCGCGCCGAAGGTGTGCGGCAGCACCCACGCGCAGAGGAAGGAGAACACGAAGGGGACAAAGGTGCCGCCGGCAGCGATCCCCAGGGCTGCTGCGCCTTGGCGCCAGACCGTGGACAGTTCCACCTCGATGCCGGCAACGAGCAGGAAAAACACCAATGCGAGCGTGGTCAGTCCGCTCATCACGACAGCGCAGGCGCCGTCGGCTGGGAAGAGAAAGGCCGAGATGTCCGGAGCTACGGTGCCCAGCACCGTGGGGCCGAGCAGGATGCCGGCCGCGATCTCGCCGACCACGGCAGGCTGGCGGAGAGACTTGGCAATCTCGCCCAGGATCCGGGCCGCTCCCAGGAGGGCGCCCAGGGAGAGAAAGAGGACCACGATCTCGTGGGAGTTCAGGTTGGCCATTTTCGCTTTCTTTTCCTCTCGGACAGAATACAATTTCGATGCGGCCGGCGCCAGAAGCGGGGGGAGAGCGGACGGAGAGCGCGCAGAAGGGCGCCGAACAGGAGGCTTGAGGCATGAATCAAAGCCCAAGAGCCGCGAAGCCGGAGGCGGAATCTGTCCCGGGATCGTCCCCGCGGCCGGCGAAGAGGTTTTTCTTCTGGACCGGCCTCGTTCTGTTCATCGGCTGCCTGCTCCTGCCCGCGCCGGCCGGCATGGGGCCGGCCGCCAAGAAGCTTTTGGGCGTCGCCGCGCTCATGTCCTGCTGGTGGCTGGGAGAGGTCGCGCCTCTGGCGGCCGTGGCTCTCCTTCCTCTGGTTCTGTTCCCGTCCCTGGGCGTGCTCGGGATGGAAGAAACAGCCGCGTCCTATGCGGACCAGACGATTTTCCTGTTTCTCGGAGGGCTGCTCATCGCCGCGGCTTCGCAGAGGTGGGGCCTCCACCGACGCATGGCCCTCAACGTGTTGTGCCTTCTGGGCGCGCGCCCCAGGAGCCTGGTCCTCGGGTTCATGGCGGCCACGGCCTCGGTATCCATGTGGGTCTCCAACACGGCGACGGCCGTGATGATGTTTCCGATCGGCCTTTCGGTGCTTCTGTACGTGACCGGCATGGGGCCAGAGGAGATCCGGCAGGCCCGGGGCGAAGAAAGAAATTTCTCCGTGGCTCTCATGCTGGGGATCGCCTATGGGGCCAGCATCGGAGGAATGGCGACCCTGGTGGGCTCTCCACCCAATCTCGTGCTGGCGGGCCAGCTCGGCAGGCTCTTCCCCGGGGCGCCGGAAATCGGATTCGCCCGATGGATGGCCGCGGGTCTGCCGCTGAGCCTTCTTTTCCTCGCCTCGGCGTGGGGTTGCCTCTGCTGGGTTCTTTTTCCTGTGAGGCGGCTCGGCGCGGAACGGGGCCGGGATCTCCTTCGGAAAGAGCGGGAACAACTGGGAAGGCTGAACCGTGGAGAGGTCTGGACCCTGGCGGCTTTCCTGGCCGCGGTCGTGCTCTGGCTCACCCGGGAGCCTCTGCCCCTGGGCGCATTTCGGTTCCCCGGCTGGTCCGGCCTGGTGCCCTGGGCCTCTTCGGTACGGGACTCCACAGTGGCCATGGCGGCCGGGCTGGCCCTGTTCCTGGCCCCGGTGGACCGCAGCCGAGGCATCCATGTCCTCGACCGGCAATGGGCCTCCAAGATCCCTTGGGACGTGCTTCTGCTTTTCGGCGGCGGGTTTGCTCTGGCTGGCGCGTTCCGCGAGACAGGGCTGTCTGCCTGGTTTGCCGGAAAACTCCAGGGACTGGAGGGGCTTCCGCCTGTGGCCATGGTGCTTGCTGTCTGCCTGCTCATGACCCTGCTCACCGAGCTTACGTCGAACACCGCGACAACGGCGGTCATGCTCCCTGTGCTTGCCGCCACCGCACTGAAGATTCACGTAAACCCCCTTTTGCTCATGGTTCCGGCCACTTTCAGCGCCTCGTGCGCCTTCATGCTTCCGGTGGGAACGCCTCCGAACGCCGTGGTTTTCGCAAGCGGCTGCATCGACGTGGCGACCATGGCCAGGGCCGGCCTCCTCCTTAACCTGCTCGGCCTGATTCTGATTCCTCTTGTCCTGTTCGTCGCCGGGTTCGGTTTCCTCCAGGTGTCCACTCTCACGATACCGAACTGGGCGGTTCCTTGAGATCGAGCCCGAATGCGCTCGGGCCCTCCTGAGGTTCCAAGGATTTTTACAACTCGTAAAGAATCACGACAGCCGCCGTTCCGCTCTCTTGCGGCCAGGACAGGGGCGTGAGAGGAGAAGAACCGGATTTCCCAGGGGTTAGCCGGGTGCGGCGCCCTGGCCCGTTCCTGGCACGTGCCTTGCTCCACCATAGGTCCGCTCCAGCCCAGATTCGCGCCGTCCGGGGTCTGACACAGAAAAGAAAGGTCCGGTAACACGGAGGGAGATCGATGCTTACGGGTTGCATGGCTTACGGGAACACTGCGGAACAGGTCCGGACCGAAGACCGGCTGGAGGACGAGATTCTCTCTCTGGCCCAGGAATGGAGAAAGAGCAGCCACTTCCAGGAGTTTCTCCGGCAGGAACTCGTCCGGGCCCGGACCGAAGCCGAGAAGGAGGTGGTCAGGGCCGAGCTTGCGGTCGTGAACCGCAAGCTGGCTCTGCTCAAAGACAGGCTGAGCGAGATCGCGGGGCCTGAGGCGAGGTCTCACGCCCACGGTCCGGAAGGGCGTACCTTCACTCTTACCCTCCAGTAGACGGGTCCGGAACGAGGAGCGTGTCGCCCTTTCCCGGGGAGTCCGGTTTTCACTGAAAGAAAGGATTCCGCAGCCTTTCCTCTCCGATGCGGGAGGGCGGTCCGTGCCCGGGGTAGACGCGCACCTCGTCGCCCAGGACAAAGATCTTTTCCCGGACGGATCGGATCAGACTCTCGTAGCTGCCCCCTGCCAGATCGGTTCTCCCGATGGAGCCCGCGAAAAGGGTGTCGCCGGTAAAGACCGCGCCCGGACTGAACAGGCAGACGCCTCCGGGCGTGTGGCCTGGCGTGTGGATCACCCTCAGGGAGTAAGTCCCGAAGGCCACCTCGTTTCCTTCCTCGAGAAACCCGTCCGGTTTCTCCTGCAGAGACGAGGCGTCCAGCCGGTGGATCAGCAGGGGCGCGCCGGTGATCTTTCTGATCTCTGAATTGGCGCCCGTATGGTCCCAGTGGCCGTGGGTGTTCAGGATCCACCGCACCCTGAACTTCTTCTTCGTGAGTTCAGAGGCGATCCGAAGAGCGTCCCCGCCGGGATCGATCACAGCGGCCTCCAGAGTCTTCTTGCATCCCACCATGTAGCAGTTCGCCCCGAGGGGGCCCACCATCAGCCGCATGATCATGGCCAGGGTTCCTCTCTTGCCGGTTCTTCCCCACTTTGACAACTTCCCGGGGTGAAAAGTCGCGTAAGACGAGCCCTGTCCCCGGCCGGGCCTGGCCGAGGGGCTCCGACGGCAGGCATTCCTGCGGGATCCCTTGCGCCGAGCGCGCGGCCGGCCGTGGCCTTCAGGCAGACCGGGCCGCCCCGTTCTGGTTCGGCGCCTCCTCCCGGGTCTTTTCCCCGGCTCTGGGCAGAAGAATCGTAAAGCATGTGCCCTGGCCGGGTGCGCTTTGGACCCGGATCTGGCCGCCGCTCTGCCTTACCGTGCCGAAGACCATGGCCAGGCCGAGCCCGGTCCCCCTGCCGCTCTCCTTGGTGGTGAAGAAGGGCTCGAAGATGCGCTTGCAGATCTCGGGCGGCATGCCGGTTCCGGTGTCGCGGACCGAAAGAACCACGCAGGGGCCGCCGGGCGGCGGATCCCACTGGCACTGGGTGCCGTCCGTGCTGGTGTCCAAGGGATCGTCTGAGATCTCCAGCGCGAGCGTTCCGCCCGAGGGCATGGCGTCCCGTGCGTTGATGGCCAGATTGAGGATCGCCTGTTCCCACAGAGGGCGGTCGATCCTCACCCAGGCCGGATGCGGCGCCGGAAGGAGCAGGAGCCGGATGTCCTCGCCCAAGACATGACCCAGCAGCCCTTGCAGATTCGCCAGGACCTCGTTCAGGTCCACAACCTTCGAGTCCAGAGGCTGGCGCCGGCTGAAGGCCAGGAGCTGCCGGGTGAGGACAGCGGCCCGCTCGGCGGCCCGGCGGATTTCCACCAGGGCCGGGCGCAAGGCGGCGTTTCCGTCTGCCTGGGCCAGGCAGAGGTCCGCATAGCCGTTGATTACCGTCAGGGCATTGTTGAAGTCGTGGGCAACCCCGCCGGCCATTCTGCCCAGCGCTTCCATTTTCTGGGCCTGGCGGAGCTGTTCGGCCAAGAGCTGCTTCTCCCGCGCGGCGCGCTCCCTCTCCAGGGCGCCCGCAATCACGTCGGCCTGAACGGCGAGAAGCTTTTGTTCTTCCCCGGTCCAAAGGCTTTCTTCCCGGAGGTTTCCCAAAGCGATCGCGCCGCTTGTTCGGCCGTCCATCCGAAGGGGCAGTGCCAGAAGGGAGCGCACGTCCAGGCTTTCCAGCCGCTGCGCCGCCAGAGGATCCGCAGCGGCCAGCAGCGGCAGATCTTTCAGACAGACCGCCTCGCCACGGTCCAGGCATTCCTTCCAGGGATGGGCCGCGAGAAATTCCAGGGCCTCTGCGCCCTCGGTCCCGATGTCCAAGCCCCACGAATAGGCGCTTTCGATTCTCTCGGCGTCGTCCTTGAAAAGAGCCAGAATGACGCGATCGGCCTGTGCCAGTCTGCCCAGGTCCTCCAGGCAAGCCCGGATTGCCGCGCCGGTGTCGGGGCAGAGAACGAATCTGGCGCAAATCCTCGACACCAGTTCTTCGATCCGTAGCCTCCGCCTCAAGGCTTCTTCGGCCTTCTTGCTCTGGCTGATGTCGACAATGGCCCCGACCAGGGTCTCCAGGCGCCCCTGGGGGTCGCGGATGGCCGCCACGGAGGCATCCACCCAGACCACGGTTCCGTCTTTTCGAATGTAGCGCTTTTCCAGACGATAGGAGTCTTTCATGCCTTTGCGGATCGCTTGAATGCTTTCCCAGGTTTTGAGCCGATCCTCGGGATGCGTGATGTCCGTGATCCGGTTTCGGATGAGTTCTTCTTGACGGTAGCCGACGATTTCCTCGAAGCGGCAGTTGAAGCCGATCCAGCGTCCCTGTCCGTCGGCCAGGGCGATGCCGACTCCTGCGTTTTCGTAAACGGCCCTGAAAAGGGCCTCGCTGGCCCGGATCGCGTCTTCATCCTTCTTGCGTTCCGTGATGTCCCGCGCCACGTGCACCGAGCCTGCAAGACGGCCGGCCGGGCTCCAGAGGGGTGTCGTGGTTACCAGGAACCAGCCGCCCGCTTTTTCCTCGCAGACCTCTGCCTGGTGGGTGCCGCCGTCCTGCAACGTCCGGCCGTGGGGGCACCAGGCCGGGGGCTCAGAAAGGCCATGAACGATCTCGTAGCACGGCCTGCCGACAAGTTCCTTGAAGGAAAGGCCGAGACGCTCGGCCGCCGCGCGGTTGGCGCGCCGGATCCTGTGATGCCGGTCCAGAATGAAGATCAAATCCGGAATCGCGTCGAAGGTGCGTTCCCATTCCCTCTTGGCGAGCCCAACTGCGGCGAGGTGCTCCCTCAGAGCCTTCAGGGCCGACAGTTCCTGATTCTGCTCGCGCCGTCCGGACGCTTGGGGCAAGCCCATGGCTTTGCGGCTCCAGGAGGGCCGGCCCGCACCCGCAGGGGCCGCGGCCGGCCGTCGGAAATCGGCTTCTCTTCCCCTCTCTTCTGGAATCGGCGAAACGGGGCATTGGCTTTACTCGTCTCCATGCGTTTCTGGACAGGGGCCACGTCAACCTGGGATGGAAGTGAGCGCATTTTTTCATTTGTGCATTTTTCTCTGACGCGCTGGGACCATCTGATGCGCTCTCACCACTACCTGGGCCTGCGGTGTCTGGCCGGCCGCTGCCTGCGCTACGTAGCCGAGTGGCGCGGCGAATGGATCGCCCTGCTCGGCTGGCACGCCGCCGCGCTCAAATGCGCGCCCCGAGACGCCTGGATCGGCTGGCCCCCCCACTCAAGTTTCAGCGTCTGCACCTGATTGCCAACTCGCTCCTTCTCCCCCCTTGGTCTCCCTTCCCTCTGTCCTCCCCGCGTCCGTCTTCGGCGACGGCGGGGCATCCGCCTCCGGTGGCTGATCAGGAAGTTCGGGCTCAG